>Ga0209335_10006756_pt1 | contig 10177 bp, 10 predicted proteins | sample COG_09_FD_184753 | JGI IMG/M metagenome (GOLD analysis project Ga0209335, IMG submission 184753) | Pelagic Microbial community sample from North Sea - COGITO 998_met_09 (SPAdes) (version 2) | ecosystem: Environmental > Aquatic > Marine > Neritic zone/Coastal water | place: Helgoland, sampling...
CAACCATGATCGGCGCTTTTTTCATCATTACCGACCCCGTAAGCTCACCGAACACGGCGCAAGGACTCTGGATTTATGGCCTACTCGTCGGCGGCCTAACGTTTCTCATTCGAGGTTTCGGCGCCTATCCCGATGGTTTGGCCTTTGCGGTGCTGCTCAGCAATGCCGCAGCCCCCTTGATTGACCGCATTGTTCAACTTCGATCCGAGCGAACACACAGCCCATGAAAGCCGCTCTTTTAATGCTCGTTCTCGCAGCCGGCGCCGCTGCACTGCTTATTGGCGGCTTGGCGACCGCCACCCAACAACGTATTGCGCAGAATCAAGTTGACTATGATTTGCAGCAGTTACAACGCGCCATCAAAAATTTATCGATGACCCTCGTTCAGCCTACGCCCGACAGCACGCATTTTGAATTGTGGTCTGATAACCTTCGGCAAGGCTTTTTGTTGCCCCTTGAAACAACCCAAGGCTACAACGGCACCATTCGTGCCTGGCTCGCTGTCGATCAAGCCGGCACCATCACCGCGGTCTCAACACGGAGCCACCAGGAAACCCCGGGCATTGGTGACATTATCAACGCCGGTGCGCCCTGGCTTGACCAATTTTATGATCGAGACGTTCGATATCATCAGTTTCGCAGCAAACGCTTAGGCGGGGATTTCGATCACGTAACTGGGGCCACTATCACCAGCCGTGCTTATATCGAAATGGTGGGCCAAGGGCTTAAAGCGCACGCGCATCGATTCATGACGGGGGACGCTGATGAGTAATGCACAACAGCTCGCGCTCGACGGTGTTTGGCGCAACAACCCAGCGCTCGTTCAACTCTTGGGCCTGTGCCCGCTGCTCGCGGTTAGTCAAACGCTGGTAACAAGCCTGACCCTCGGACTGATTACACTCGCAGTTTTAGTTGCGGCCAATACCCTGATCAGCCTGTTAAAGCGAACCCTCGTTGACGACGTTCGACTTCCGCTGCAAATCTTGGTGATAGCGACCATGGTCTCAGCGGCAGACTTGCTGATGCAGTCTTACTTTTTTGAACTCTATCAGCGGATCGGACTCTTTATTGCGCTGATTGTCACCAATTGCACGATTCTCGGACGGACCGAGCTCTTCGCGCGGCGAAATCCCGTTATGGCCTCGATGGCCGATGGCTTCTGGATGGGTCTGGGTTTTTTATGGGCCATCACCCTACTCGGTGGGCTTCGGGAAGTGATCGGTCGAGGCACATTGTTTGACGGAATGGCCCAATTACTGGGACCAGCAGGCGATGCTTGGCGGATAGAGGTTCATCAGAGCCCCGTTTTAATTATGATGCTCGCCCCCGGCGCCTTCTTGGCTTTGGGGTGTTTGATTGCCCTAAAAAATTGTGTGGACGGATACTATGAATCGAGAAAAACGGATCGCCTTCTTGAGCACCCTGCGTCAGGAGAATCCAGCCCCAACCACCGAGCTTGAGTACGACAGCACTTTCCAACTCCTGATCGCTGTCATCCTCTCAGCGCAATCAACGGACGTTGGTGTCAACAAAGCCACGCGCAAACTGTTTCCAGTGGCCGGTACACCGAAGGCGATTGCGGCTTTAGGGGTTGACGGTTTGAAACCTTACATTCAGACCATCGGGCTCTTTAACAGCAAGGCTGAAAACATTATCAAAACCTGTAACCGATTGCTCACCGAGCACGCGGGGGAAGTGCCGAGAACGCGCGATGCGCTCGAAGCCCTACCCGGGGTTGGCCGCAAGACGGCAAACGTTGTGTTAAACACGGCCTTTGGTGAGCCCACCATGGCGGTTGATACCCATATTTTTCGTGTCTCGAACCGAACGCGCTTTGCACCCGGCAAGACCGTCTTGCAAGTGGAAAAAAAACTCCTCAAAGTGATCCCGGATGAATTTATTCGAGATGCTCATCACTGGTTTATTCTGCACGGTCGCTACACCTGCACCGCGCGCAGTCCGAAGTGTGCCGCCTGTACGGTATTCGATCTGTGTGAATACCCGCGGCGAGAAAAGCAGGCGCAACTGGCAAAGGATTAAAGCACCTCGATGAACAAGGTCTTGTCAGTCATCGGTTCGGGAGGCTCAACCAGCCCCCAACAGCCGTCACCTTACGGCTGTTTTGATTGTCGCAAACTGGCCATCTTTAACCGCAAGGCATTGAGCTTAATAAAGCCCGCTGCATCTTTTTGATCGTAGGCGCCGGCGTCGTCCTCAAACGTTACGATATTGCCGTCATACAGGCTGTCGTGTTCAGACCAACGACCAACCACCGTCACGTTGCCTTTGTACAGTTTAAGACGAACGGTTCCGTTAACATGACGTTGTGACTCGTCGATCAACGCCTGCAGCGCCATACGTTCTGGACTCCACCAATACCCGTTATAGATCAGCGAGGCATAACGCGGCATCAGTTCATCTTTCAAATGCCCCAGTTCTCGATCAAGCGTAATGGACTCCATCGCCCGATGCGCTTTCAACAAAATGGTACCACCAGGCGTTTCATAACAACCTCGCGCCTTCATACCCACATATCGATTCTCAACGATATCAACCCGGCCCACACCATTTCGGCCGCCAATTTGATTCAACAGCGCCAACAGTTGCGCTGGGGTTTGAGGCTGGCCATCCACCGCAACCGGATCGCCGTGCTGATACGTCAGTTCAAGGTAGGTCGGCGTATCCGGCGCTGCCTCTGGCGACACAGACCAAAGCCACATCGCCTCTTCCGGCTCTGCACTGGGGTCTTCTAAGATGCCGCCCTCATACGAGATATGGAGCAAGTTCGCATCCATCGAATACGGCGACTTTTCACCCGATCGTTTTTGCTCTACCGGGATTTGGTGCTTCTCGCAGAAATCCATCAGCGATTCGCGCGAATTCAGATCCCACTCGCGCCAAGGCGCAATCACTTGAATCGCCGGGTCTAAGGCATAGGCACCCAACTCGAATCGAACTTGGTCATTGCCCTTACCCGTTGCACCATGCGATATGGCTTGCGAATTCGTTTCCGCCGCGACCTCAACCAAGCGTTTGGCTATCAGGGGCCGCGCGATACTCGTTCCCAACAAATACTCACCCTCATACAGCGCGTTACATCGAAACATCGGAAACACAAAGTCAGCAACGAATTCTTCGCGAACATCGTCAATGAAGATTTCTTGAACCCCCATGCTTTCGGCTTTTTTTCTTGCGGGCTCGAGTTCCTCGCCTTGACCCAGATCGGCTGTATAGGTGACGACTTCGCAGTCATAGGTCTCTTGTAGCCAACGCAGAATGACCGAAGTATCCAAGCCTCCGGAGTAGGCCAGCACGACCTTGTTTAATTTCGGCATCTCAAAGCACCCACAAAAAAAGGAGTGTATGGTAATCGTTTGCGGCATCTGAGACCAGTTTTCACCGAAGGGTGATACAATTCTTCCATGCAGACAATCACCCTCACCCGACCCGATGACTGGCACATCCATCTCCGCGATGGTGATTACCTGCCCACTACTGTGTCAGACGTGGCCAGACAATTTGGCCGCGCCATTGTGATGCCAAACCTGACGCCCCCGGTTGTCACGGTGCCGCAAGCTTTGGCCTACCGAGACCAAATCCTGTTAAACCGTCCCTCAGGTTCCAACTTCCAACCCTTGATGACCTTATATCTGACGGACCAAACCCGCCCGAGCGACATCGTTGCCGCTGCGCAATCTCGCGACGTTTATGCGTGCAAACTGTATCCAGCGGGCGCAACCACCAATTCTGACGCCGGCGTCGGCTCGATCGAAGCCTTGTACCCGATTTTTGAAACGATGCAGCAGCAACAACTCCCTTTGCTGATTCATGGGGAAGTCACAGACACCCAGATTGATATTTTTGATCGAGAGCAGGTTTTCATCGACCAATATCTCATCCCCATCATTACGACGTTCCCCGAACTTAAAATTGTCTTTGAACACATTACAACGCAAGACGCAGCAAGCTTCGTTGCCGAGCAAAGCGCAAACATTGCCGCAACCATCACAGCGCACCACCTTTTGTACCATCGAACCCATATGCTCAGTGGTGGTATGAAGCCCATTCTGTTTTGTTTGCCCATTTTGAAACGAGACACCCACCAAGCAGCCTTGATTCGGGCGGCAACGTCGGGCGATCCTTCCTTCTTTCTCGGCACCGATTCAGCACCCCACCCACGCTCTCGAAAAGAAGATGCCTGCGGTTGTGCCGCGGGTTGTTATACCGCCCACGCCGCCATTGAACTGTATGCCGAAGCCTTTGAGCAAGCCGGCAGACTAGAGTACCTCGAAGGCTTTGCAAGCCATTTTGGCGCCGATTTTTATGGCCTGCCGCGACATGCAGACACCATCACCCTCGAAGCGATGCCCTGGGTCCCGCCAAAGACGATTCCATTTGGCCCGGATGAATTAATGCCGCTCCGCGGCGGTGAAACAATCAAGTGGCGCCTAGTGCAACCGGAAGCCGGCTCATGAACGATGAAAAGTTACCAATCGCCTACCGCTTCCGCGGCTTCTTGCCTGTAGTCATTGACGTTGAGACGGGTGGGTTCAATTCTCAAACCGATGCCCTGCTGGAAATCGCAGCGGTCCTAATCGGCATGGATGACAAGGGAAGGCTGCACGCCGCCGAGCAATTTTTTTTCAACGTCGAACCCTTTGAAGGCGCCAACTTAGAGCCGGCGGCACTGGCATTTACAGGGATTAACCCCTCGAGCGCGTTACGGGGCGCGGTGTCAGAGAAGGACGCTATGGCCGCGATTTTCAGCGCCGTTCGAGCCGAGGTGAAGCGCACCGGCTGTCAACGCGCGATTGTGGTCGCCCACAACGCCGCCTTTGATCAAGGTTTTCTCAATCAGGCGGCGGCGCGCTGCAATCTCAAACGCAACCCGTTTCACCCCTTTTCAAGCTTCGATACGGCAACGCTGGCAGGCTTGGTTTACGGCCAGACGGTCCTCGCACGAGCCTGTGCCGCAGCCGGGATTGCGTTCAATAATAAAGAGGCGCACTCGGCGCTCTACGATTGTGAGCGCACTGCTGAGATTTTTTGCGATATTGTTAATCGCTGGCCTGCGCCCTATGACTTAGCCGCAAGCGCCGAGCGCCAAGGGGCGATCGAGGCAGATTAATCCGCCTCGGGCAGTGGTACCGCATCGAGTAGTGCCTGCAACTCACCACTTTGGTACATCTCGGTGATAATGTCGCAGCCCCCAACCAACTCACCTTGCACAAACAACTGTGGAAAGGTTGGCCAGTCAGAGTACTTCGGTAAATTAGACCGAATTTCAGGATTCGACAAAATATCGATGTAAGCAAACGGCTTGCCACAGGCCATGAGCATCTGTGAGGATTGCGACGAGAATCCACACTGCGGCTGTTCGGGCGAGCCTTTCATGTAGATGAGGATGGGATTGTTTTCAACCTGCTCTTGGATGCTTTGTAAAATATCACTCATGCCCGCTCTGCCTGTCGATTAAAAGCCGCATTTTAGCTTTTTTTGACCAAAGTTAAATGGCCTGATTCAAATTTTAAGGTGCGCCTTAATCCTGCTCGCCCCAACCCCCGCCGCCGGGGGTTTCGATTCGAAGCACCTGGTGCGGTAATACCGAGAGTTGAATTTTATCCGGCAGGCGCTGCCCATCCAAGTAATTCATCCCGGACAATCCCGGGTCACCGCCAGCCAGACCCCAAGGCGCCGAGACTCTGCGCTCGGTAATGAGGGTGACCTCGGTTTCCGCCAAGAATCGATAACTTCGCACGAGGCCTCGGCCGCCGTTGTGCTTGCCCGCACCGCCGGATCCGGCCCGAACAGCATACTCAAGCACTTGGATTGGGTAATTGGATTCCAGCACTTCAATCGGTGTATTGAGCGTGTTGGTCATATGACTTTGAACGGCATCAATCCCCCCTTGGTGCGGGCTGGCGCCAGTGCCGCCACCGAGCGTCTCGTAATAATCCCAATGCCCAACCCGCCCCATCGCAACATTGTTCATCGTGCCTTGGCTGGCAGCGGGTATCTCATTGGGCAAGGCCATAGCCAGCGCCCTCAACATACAATCAACAATGCGCATGGACGTTTCAACGTTACCCGCCGCAGTCGCCGCGGGCCGCTGAGCATGCACCAAGCAACCAGGCTCGGCCCGAATCGTGATGACATCAAACGCGCCGGCGCAAGCTGGGGTCTCGGGCGGTAACAGACACCGAATGACATAAAAAACCCCCGCGGCGGTTACCGAAAGTGGACAATTGATATTGCCTGGGACAGCCGGACTGGTTCCCGTGAAATCAACCTGCACTGCGGCATCGGCCACCGTAATCTCGACTTTGATGGCGCAAGCGCTTGCAGCCTGACCGTCACTGTCCATTACATCTTCAAAGCAATAACGTCCATCCGGAATTCGGCGGACACCCGCCTCGGCAACCGTTCGGCCATAGCCATTAAGCTGTTCAATGGCGCAGGCATAACGCTGCGCGGTCAACGCCCGAATCATTTGCTCGAGTCGATCGATCCCAACGCGGTTGGCACTCGATTGCGCTGCCAAGTCTGCTGCGGTCCCCGCACCCAGCGCTGCCTGCAATGACGCGCGCACTGCGTCGTTGACCTTCCCGCCTTCAAACAGCAAGGTCGGCGGAATCACCAAACCCTCTTCATCTAAGTGCGTTGACAAAGGCATCGAGCCTGGAGTCGCCGCACCAATTTGCGCATGATGGGCTCGGTTGGCCACAAAACCCAATAATTCGGACCCCGAGAAAACAGGTCGAACCAAGGTAACATCCGGCAAATGCGTACCCCCTAAGAAGGGATCATTCCAAATGAGCTCATCGCCCGCTTGCCACTGTCGAAGCCCAACCACCTGCTGCATCGCAAACGCCATGCTACCCAAGTGCACGGGCACATGCGCGGCTTGCGCGAACATCCGCCCGTCGGCGTCGAATAAGGCGCAGGAGTAATCCAGACGATCTTTGATATTAGGTGAAAAAGCGGCAGACCGCAGAATCAAGCCCATCTCATCACAAACCGCCGCACAACGCGCCACAAACACAGCAAGTTCAATCGGGTTGAGAGATTCACTCATAGCGCGGCTTTAGTGGTTGACGAAACTGGTTTATGATCCAAGGCTTTCGCCACGCTGCGCCGTCGCAGCGTTGAATCGACCCAAGTAAGGACTGTCTCATGAACCCAGCTGTTATGCCAACTTATGGCCGCACCGATGTTCAGTTTGTTCGGGGCGAGGGTGCCTGGTTAATCGATCACAATGGCGAACGCTATCTTGACGGCTTATCGGGTCTTGGTGTTGTTGCACTCGGTCATGCCAATGAGGCCGTCGCCCAAGCGCTGACGCATCAAAGTCAGAATCTACTGCATACGTCGAACCTCTATCGGATACCGGGCCAAGAGCGTTTAGCCGAACGCCTTGCCAAGATTTCCGGCATGGACAACATGTTTTTCGGTAACTCTGGCGCCGAGGCTTGTGAATGCGCGATCAAGATTGCGCGCCTATATGGTCACAATAAAGGCTTCTCGGACCCCACCATCATTGTCGCCGAATCCGCTTTTCACGGTCGGACCATGGCGACCCTTACGGCGACCGGCAATCGAAAAGTACAAGCTGGATTCGAGCCTTTGGTTTCGGGCTTTTTAAGAGTCCCCTTCAACGACGTTGCTGCCATTGAAAAAATCGCGGAGACGTCTAATCAAGTCACTGCTATTTTTGTAGAACCCATCCAAGGCGAAGGCGGTATTCAAGTTCCGGATTCGACATACCTGCCGAGACTCAGAGCAATCTGTGATGCCAACGACTGGCTTTTGATTGTGGACGAAGTGCAGTCAGGGAATGCCCGAACCGGCGCCTATTTCTGCTATCAACACAGCAGCATTTTGCCGGACCTTGTGACCACGGCAAAAGGCCTTGGTAATGGCGTGCCCATTGGCGTGTGTTTGGCAAGAGGCGCCGCCGCCGCCGTGTTCAAACCCGGCAACCATGGATCAACCTTTGGTGGCAATCCGCTGTCCTGCGCGGCGGCAAACGCCGTTCTGGACGAATTTGAACGCTTAAATCTCATCCAGCATGCTGCAAAAATGGGGGATTACCTTCAAACGCAATTTAGAACCCACTTGGCAGGTGACAATCGGGTGCAGGACATTCGCGGCATGGGGCTGATGATCGGAGTGGAACTCACCAAACCCTGTACCGAACTCGTTCACCAGGCCTTCGAGCGCAAGCTCCTACTCAATGTCACTGCCGACTCAGTGATCCGATTGCTACCGCCTTTGATTATTGATCAGTCGGAAGCCGATCAAATCGTCAGCATTGTCTGCGATTTGATCAAACAGATTTAACCCGTGCTACCGCATCAACCCAGCCTGCATAGCGCTGGGCTGCATCTTGGGCAGGCAATTCTCGCTTGAAGCACCGCGCCAGCTGCCAACGCTCAGTCAAGGCATCAAGCGAGGGGTAAACCCCGATGGCGAGCCCCGCAAGGTAAGCTGCACCCAGGGCTGTTGTTTCAGTCACCGCAGGTCGATGGATTTCGATGCCCAACTGGTCGGCTAAATTTTGAGCCATCCAATCATTTTCAATCATGCCACCATCCACGCGGACCACCGTGGGCGCAACGCCATCACTGGCCATGGCATTGAGTAAATCCTGCGATTGATAACTCACAGACTGCAAGGTTGCGGTCACGATATCGGCAACGCCTGAATCTCGAGTGAGGCCAAAGATACCGCCCCGGGCATCCGCGTCCCAATGGGGCGCGCCGAGGCCTGTAAAAGCTGGCACCACATAGACGCCGTGACTATCCGGATTGCCACCCGCAATCGCTTCGGTCTCACTCGCGTGATCAATGACCTTTAAGGCATCGCGAAGCCACTGCACCGACGCCCCAGCAATGAAGATCGAACCTTCAAGGCCGTAACAAACCACGCCATTCAACCGATAAGCAACCGTCGTCAGCAATTGATGCTCAGACCGCACCGGCTCTGAGCCTGTGTTTAAAATCATAAAGCAACCTGTCCCATAGGTGCTTTTCATCATGCCAACCTTAAAACAACACTGTCCTACGAGCGCCGCTTGCTGATCTCCAGCAATCCCAGCAATCGGAATCTCAGCTGCGATTTCAGGGATTCTTGTGATCCCAAAGTGCGCACTACAATCGAGCACTTCAGGCAACATTTTGCGCGGAATTTTCAACAGCGCGAGAATATCGTCGTCCCAATCCTGCGTAAGGATATTAAATAGCAGCGTTCGGGCGGCATTCGTTGCATCCGTGCGATGCACCTGACCTGCCGTTAATCGCCAAAGTAAAAACGAATCGATGGTTCCAAAACACAGCTCACCGGCCTCTGCACGCGCCTGACCATCGGCAACATGGTCTAAGATCCAGCGTACCTTGGTGGCAGAAAAATAAGGGTCCAGTAATAAACCGGTCTTTTCCCGGACGAGGGCTTCATGACCCGCCGCCTTAAGCGATTGACACAGCGCATTCGTGCGACGGTCCTGCCAAACGATCGCTGGATAGACCGGCGCACCCGTTACCCGGTCCCAAACAACGGTAGTTTCCCGTTGATTGGTAATGCCAATGGCGCCGATCTGATCGGCGCGCAAATCCGCGCTGCCCAGCGCCTGGCCGACCACTTGCAGCACCGACTGCCAGATTTCCTCGGGATCGTGCTCAACCCAGCCATCTTCCGGAAAATATTGTTGGAACTCTTGCTGACCGACCCCAACAATCTGACTGTCCTGGTCAAATACGATCGCGCGAGAACTGGTGGTACCTTGATCGATGGCGAGAATATAGTGCGACATGGATAGCCCCTGACTGGTGTGGGACCCAAGATTATGTATTAATCACTTTAAATTACAACGATCAAGCCCATGCACCTGTACCCGCCTCCAAAGCAGCTCACGTTAACCGACGGGCGATTACGGTTGTCGGGCCGCGCCTGGGTGCAGCTCAGTCCAGACCTTGGTCCTCGCATTGCGAATGCCGCCAACCGCCTCGCGCAGATCAGACCCGGTATTGGCGTAAGCTACGGCCAGCCCCTTGCAAGCCAATGTCTTTTAAACGTCCAACCCAAAAGCGGTTTGGGGCCAGAAGGCTATCAATTGGTGATTACCAATACGGGCGCGAAGCTTCGATACGCCGAGGAGGCCGGCGCGTTTCGCGGACTGGCG
>Ga0209335_10006758_pt1 | contig 10175 bp, 9 predicted proteins | sample COG_09_FD_184753 | JGI IMG/M metagenome (GOLD analysis project Ga0209335, IMG submission 184753) | Pelagic Microbial community sample from North Sea - COGITO 998_met_09 (SPAdes) (version 2) | ecosystem: Environmental > Aquatic > Marine > Neritic zone/Coastal water | place: Helgoland, sampling...
CCCCCCCGGTCCAGTCTCCGTGGTGTCCAGTGGGAATGTGTTGGAGTCCGCAAACCCTGAATTTCCCCCTGTTCCTGTATTGGTTGTATCCAGTGGGAATGTGTTGGAGTCCGCAAACCCTGAATTTCCTCCCGAGCCAGTATTTGTAGTGTCCAATGGGAATGTGTTGGAATCCGCAAATCCTGAATTCCCTCCCGGTCCTGTATTGGTAGTATCCAGTGTGAATGAGTTGGAATCCGCAAATCCTGAATTACCTCCTGTTCCTGTATTTGTTGTATCCAGTGGGAATGTGTTGGAGTCCGCAAACCCCGAATTTCCTCCTGGTCCTGTGTTGGTAGTGTCCAGTGGGAATGTGTTGGAGTCCGCAAATCCCGAATTTCCTCCTGGCCCTGTATTGGTTGTATCCAGTGGGAATGTGTTGGAGTCCGCAAACCCCGAATTCCCTCCCGGTCCCGTATTGGTTGTGTCCAGAGGGAAAGTATTCGAGTCCGCAAACCCTGAATTTCCTCCCGGTCCAGTATTTGTAGTGTCGAGGGGGAAAGTATTCGAGTCCGCAAACCCCGACTCGTTACTATCCCCCAAAGATACAAAATGAACACAAAGAAAAGAAGCTATGGGCACAAACCATCTGTACAATCTCAACAGATTGCAAAAAAGCAATGACTGGGCTAATTTACCCAAAACCCTAAGCAAATTTATTACAAATTTATAAAATATTTGCTTTAAATTAGTTTACGGGGATTATGTGAAGAGTTTCAGCTGATCCAGGAGCACTTGCAGCCATACCAAACGCATATTTCCCGTCTGGAATACCACCTGTGCCCGTTAGATTTTGCAACTGAGCACTTGTCAAATGATAAACCGGGTAGAATTGTCCGTTATGACTGTAGCTACCTGCACGGGCAATGTTGTTTGTATCAATTTCTTGAAAAAACATATTTTCAGAATTTGAGTAGGGTAGCATTGGATTACCAGCATCGAGTGTAAATGTTGGTCCATTTTCTGCCTCATATCCATCCCACCCAGAACCTTGAATTGTAAATCCTGGGTTGTTAGGATCCTCATGATCGTAAGTAACCATGACGCGGATTTTTCCAGTGCTTGTTTGAAAATTCGGTTTTTGATCGCCAGCTTTCCAAATGGCAAAAAATCCACCCGATTCATTTATTGAACCCGGTTGTTTTTGATTACCTCCAGGAGTTCCAGGAGCTCCACCAGCACTTTCAAACATCATACATTCTTCCCATTGTGGAGATGATGGATCTGATTTAAACCAAAATTCAAGGAAGGATGGTTTGTCACCCATTGCAGGATCGGCGGGATCAGAGTTGGCAAGGACGAGAGAGAAATCAATCACTACATTTTTAGTGCCTGCTTCCTGCTGGGCATGTACATTGGAAACCAAGGGGGCACCAGAATAAGGATTTTCTATGATGCCCTCGAACTTAAAAGTTGATGGGTTCGTGGAGTTGTCCTCAACAACAAGATACTCCGAGGCGATCCCTACAATTGAAGAGTCCAAAGGATCATTTGTCAGGTTTGTAAAGGGGACAAGTTTCACTTGCCGATCAAGCACCCAAACTCTTCCAAGAGTTGTATCCAGCTTAAAGACGGCAGCTGGATCATTTGTATATTCTTGATCTAACCAGTTATTTACATCTTGAACGGAAGTAGCAGTAACTCCGTTTGGTAAAGGATTGTTTATCGTGTAAGAATCGGTGTTTTCAGGCGTTAGAGTGTATATCACTCCAGCCGATAGCGGATTTAGAAGAATGCCCAGTAAGGACATACTGAAGATTATTTTTTTCATGATAATATTTTATGGGTTTGCGATTTAATTTTTTACATATGTTTGCGGACATATATTTGTACAATAAATAATTAGCATTAAACAGTATAATAATACAATAAATTTATTTTAAGTTGTAAAAAAGATTTCAGTTGGGAAATGATCCGGGCTTGCGAATGAATATGAGAAGATCATAATGGGTTGTTTATATAATACATTATGAAGATTTCCTTTCTCTCTTTTTTACTTAAAATCCTGCCTTTTATACCCTGTTTTGTGTTGCACGCTGAAGAGTTGGAAATTTGGATCAGTTCCTTTCAGGATCAGGTGTATTATGAACAGATGGGTGACTTGTATTCAGAGACAAGTGGAAAAGATTTTACCATAAATGTGAAAGCCTACGGGTTTCGTGAAATGCCGGACAAATTAGGTGTTGCCGTCCGTTCCGGGCAGGGGATTCCTGATTTGGTTCAATTAGATGAGACATTTTTTGGGGTTTTTCTCAATGAAGATTCGCCCTTTATGGATTTAACTCAAAAAATTAAGAAATCGGGCTTGGCTAAGGATTTGCACCCAAGGCGTCTGGAGGTGTTCACTTACAAGGGTAAAACGATGGGTGTTCCCCAGTCATTGAGTGCGATGGTACTCTATTATCGAAAGGATTTATTCAAGGAGTTTAACATTGAACCGAGTGATTTGAAAACCTGGGCCGATTTTGCGGAAGTTGGAGCGGAATTGCAAAAGGATCAGGGACAAAGGTTTATGGCATTGGATGGTACACTTTTTGATGTATTGTTAAGGCAGAAAGGAACCGATTTATTTGATAAAAAGGGAAAGTTTCTGCCTGATGAAGATAAAGCCCTTTCCATCCTTGAGGAGTTTGCAGAAATGTCTGCCGATCAAATAACCGTTATGCCTGACAGGGGCTCAATTTTCGATCCGGTTTTTTTAGTGGAGACCTGGAAACCGGTGAGGTGCTCTGTGTCCCCGGAGCGGATTGGTACGGGTTGGACTTATTTCAACAGTTTGCACCCGGAATGCAGGGTTTGTGGGGAATGATGCCCCTGCCGACCTGGAGAAATGAGGATGGGGAACTTGGCCCACGCACCGCAACCTTTGCCGGACAGGGTTTAATGATTTGCAAGAAAAGCAAGAAAAAGAATCAAGCGTGGGAATTTATTGAGTTTGTAATGAAGAATAAGGAGGCCAATGCAGAGCGCTTTTTACAGGGAAACAGTTTCCCCGCGTATAAACCATCATGGAAAGACCCCAGGCTACTTGGCGAGCATGAGTATTTTGAACAGTCGATTGGTGAGTTGCTCGTAAGCTTGGCGGATGAAATTCCACCTGTTGTGGTCGATCCTCGCAGGCCACAGGCGATCTTTTTAATGCAGGAAAATTATTTTGGCTCAGTTATGTTCGGTGCCCTGACCCCCAAGGATGCGATTAAACAATACAAGGACGCGATGAAAAACAGTGCCCGCGGGCGCTGATTTTAAAATTCAGCTTTTACGGTGGTTGGTCAGGACGCAGATAGAACCTCACTCATCTGTCTCCTTTTCCCGTTTTTCGGACTTTGGATTCTATTTTGGCTGGTTCCCCTGGTTATGGGGATTGATTTGTCGATGCAGAACCCGGATCGTAATGCAGAACACTGGGAAGATGCAAGTGAGGTAGGAGGAGGTTCCGAAAAACAAGTTTATTCCTGGCTGTCCACCGCACCGGTGGATGAGGAAGTGAAATCAAATTTAAGGTATGTCGGGCTGGGTAATTTCGAGAAGGTTTTGTCCGACGCAAAATTTTATAAAGCACTGAAAAATACTGCATTATATGTTTTTGGATCAATTTTACTCATCCTGCCACTCGCGTTTGGATTATCGGTCTGTCTTTTTCAATTCTCCCGGTTTACCCGTGGAGTGCTGGTTTTTTGCCTGATGATTCCTGGCCTTGCCCTGCCCGGGGTTCTGTCCACCCTGTTTTACCTGTTTTTTCATGGAAAAACTGGGGCCCTGAATCAGTACCTTGTGGTACCCCTGGGATTTGACCCAGTGAATTGGATGATGGACCCAAATTTTATCATGCCCTCGCTTATTATGCAGGCGGTCTGGAGATGGACTGGTTTAGTTAGTCTCTTTTTTCTCTGTGGATTGGAGGCAATTCCACGCTGGCAGTTCGAGGTGGCAAAGTTGGAGGGTCTTCGATGGAGCCAGAAGCTAGGGCAGGTTTTTCTACCCAATCTTTGGCACTTGGGTTTATTTTCGATGGTTTTTCTGGTGGTGGATGGTTTTGCCTCATTTTCTGGGGCTTACAACCTGCTTGGTGGTTCGGGAGGAATGTTGGATGCCGGGCTCTTACTGGTAACCTATATCTATCAGGTCGCATTTCCTGGTGGTTCCGGTCGGTTTGACTTTCCAGCTGCGGCTGCGATGAGCCTGCTTGTGGTGCCAGTGTGTGCGATGATTCTTTTTTTTATTTTACATAGCCGGCAAAGGTGGTTTACCCGATGAGGAAATTACCGGTTATCTTATTCCTTGGGGTCGCTTTACTTATCTGCCTTTACCCCTTTGCATGGATGTTTTTTTCTATGTTCAAAACAAACCGGGAGATTTATCAGCCCACGCTGTTTTTTCCTGCTGATTATAATTGGGATGGATTTCTGTCGCTTTTTTCCGGTTCGTATATCCCGTTTATGGATTATTTTTTAAATTCCATACTGATTTCTGGTGGGCAGGCATTTTTTGCGATGTTTGTGACTGCAGGCACGGGCTTTGTATTTGCAAAGTATCGTTTCCGGGGGAAGAGCATTCTTTTTGCTGTCGCCATACTGGTTATTTTGATCCCCAGGCAGGCAATGGCGGTTCCTCTTTTTGACTGGATGCTCTGGCTTGGTCTGCAGGGGAGTACATGGTCGCTCCTTTTACCCGGAGTTGCGAGTGGGTTGGGGGTTGTTTTCTTTACCCAGGTTTTTCGAAAAATACCTGATGAATTACTCGACCTTGCCAAGGTGGAGGGGTATTCCATGGGCCGTACATTCTGTATTCTTTTACCCCTTGTCGCACCGGGACTTGTGACTTACGGGTTGCTTCATTTTATCCTTAGCTGGCAGGAACACTTGCTTCCGCTGCTTTTATTGGATGATCAAAACCTGACTCTTCCGATTGCCTTGGCGAAACTGCGTGATTCGAGTCACCGGATTCCGGAGGCCGTGGGTATGGCTGCCGGGGTGCTTTCACTTTTTCCGGTTGTAGTTTTGTTTGGGCTTTGTTTTCGGAAAATGAAAACGGCCTTGGTTGGGCTTTCCTTACATTGAAATTCGATTTCCGTTTACGGGATCGAACCAGTGGGACTGATCCCAGTGTGGGCTTATGTAAAAGGATTGTCCGGTGGTAAAGTTATCTTCCTGAGATTTGATCAAAATAGACTGATTTTCCATTTTCAGGTGAAGGATACGAGAATCACCAAGGTTTTCCACTCGCGTGAGACCGACTTCAATGCCGTTTTGGAATGCTTCTTTTTGTATGACCCAGTCCTCAGGGCGAACACCAAGATCAATCCTTCCATCTGAATAGTTTATACCGTTAGGCAGAGCAAACTGGGTTTTAGTTGCCAGTTCGTAGTATAAACCCTGCTTTGTAGTCAGAATATTCCCTTCGAAAAAGTTGATGGTGGGAAATCCAAAGAATTCCGCGACAAAGCGATGGCTTGGTTTTTGATAAATTGTGTCAGGTGAGCCAATTTGGATGATTTTTCCCTGATTCATCACACAGAGCCGTTGGCCGAGGGTCATCGCCTCAATTTGGTCGTGGGTTACAAAAAGAGTGGTTTTTTGGTATTCCTCATGCAAATCTGCAAGTTGGCCCCGCATCGCGATCCTGAGGCTGGCGTCAAGGTTGCTGAGTGGTTCATCGAGTAGGTGAATAGATGGATTTCGAGCGAGGAGGCGACCCAGTGCAACCCGTTGCCTTTGTCCACCAGATAGCTGATCCGGTTTTTTTCTCAGCTGGTCAGCGAGACCAAGTTTACCAGCAACGGGAGAAACTTTTTTTTCGATTGCTTGCCGGTCATATTTTTTGGCCTTCAGTCCAAATGCGATATTTTCGTAGACATCAAGATGGGGGAATAGGGCATAGTTTTGAAAGACCATTCCGAGGTCACGGTCTTTGGGGGGGATTTTATTGACCTCTTTACCCTCGATTTTTATGGTCCCCGAGGTCGGACTTTCGAGGCCGGCAATAATCCGTAAAAGGGTGGTCTTTCCACAACCGGAGGGGCCAACGAGGACGAGGAATTCCCCGTCTTTTACATCGAGGTCAATCCCCTGAAGCGCCTCTGTTCCGTCGGGGAATTTTTTTGATAAATTGAGTAGCGAAATAGCGGACATTTCTGTCTATCTTGCCGAATGAATGGACGGGGGTAAAGCACAGAGCTATCTACTTTGTCGCTTGAGGAGTGGGCACGAAGTTGTACAATGTTAATCATGAAGTGCTTTCTAGTACAATTTCTGGCTGTTTCAGGCGTGCTGTTATTTGTTATTTCCTGTACACAACAGGAGATAAACAATGAGGCAGTTGCTTCCCTGCCAAGTAAAAAAAGGGCGGATGCGCTAGTGGCGGAATGCATGGTTTGCCATAGCAATCAGGAGGCTCAGCGCGGACCGGTTATGCATGGAATGGAAACCTGGTATCTTCTCGATCAATTGGAAAAGTTTCGTTCGGGCGTTCGGGGGAAACGTGCTTCGAACCGTTCCGAATACCTGATGGGGGTGGGGGCTAGGAAGATCAGGGATGATTATGAAATGGCTTACCTGGCAAAGTGGTTTTCCGACCAGGAGCCAGTTCCTGCGATTCGCACAGTAAGAGGAAACCTTGAGGAGGGGAAAGAGTTCTACATGCAGCGCTGTGCTTCTTGTCATGGAAAGAACGGCGAAGGAAACCGCTTGGCGGGTGGTCCATCTCTGCAGAGGTTGGAGGGGTGGTATTATTTGCAGCAAATGAGAAAGTTCCGGTCTGGTGAGCGGGGGTATCACCCAAAGGATATCAGTGGGCGGACAATGGCTGCGGCTTCAAAGGAAATTTCAGATCAGAATTTACGAAATGTGGTGGCCTATTCAGTGGATGCATTTGGTCCCGAGGAGGCAATTTCCAACCGGGATCGATATACCCCGAAGGAATAATTTATTCTTCACCAGCTGCCGTAGCGAGCCTGAATACTTTTCAGTCTTTCCGGTGTGCCCACATCATCCCACTCACCCGAGTGTAATACACCAGCCACGCGGTTGGCCGAAATTGCTTTTTTTAAGCGTGGTACGATGGAGAATTTTTCCACTTGTGCTCCGTCCAGAATCGAGGGGTGATAAAGTGCAATGCCGGAGTATAAAAACTGAGGGTTTTCTGATTCGGTTACCCGGTCATTCTCGAGAGCGAAATCTCCCCGGTCACGCCACTGGGGCCGTTGGACCAAGAAAAGCAGAGCCTGATCGTTGGCTCCCAGAGTTTTAGGGATAGTGTCGAAATCCAGATCGCACCAAACATCTCCATTGACAAGCAGGAAAGGATCCGGGCCAAGTAAGGGAAGGGCTTTGGCCATTCCACCGCCGGTTTCCAAAGGGTCCGGTCCTTCATTGGAGTACTCAATCGACAATCCCCATTGGGAGCCATTACCAAGAGCCTCAGGGATTTTCGAACCGAGATGACCCAGGTTGATGACCACATCACGGATACCAGTTTCGGCAATTTTCTCAAGGTGATGAACAACTAGGGGCTTTCCTCCAACGGGAACCAGTGGCTTGGGTGTGTGATCGGTCAACGGACGTAATCTTTTTCCGTAACCGGCGGCTAAAATCATTGCTTTCATTAAATCTATTCGAGGATGGTTGCCTGTTCGACCAGTTGCTTAATTGATTCCAGCTCGGTGTGCTTTTCCAAAACTTGATGGATATATCCGAGTATGCGGGGCACATCTTGCATATATTCTGGTTTACTGTCGCGAATTTTCAGGCGATGAAAAATGCCCACACATTTGAGGTGTCTTTGCAGTCCGGCAAAATCAAACCAGCGAAGGAATTGCTCGGGCTCGACCTGGGCATAGGATAATTTTGCAGATAGAAGGTTTTGCTGGAAGTTTTGGACTGAATTTACAATCCATTCATCATCATTATGCACATAGCAGTCACGCAAGAGGGAAACCAGGTCATAGGTAACAGGGCCGAACATTGCACCCTGGAAATCAATAACACCTAATTTATCTTCGTTGCAAAGAAGTATATTCCGGCAGTGAAAATCCCGGTGCATAAATGCTTTAGGGATTTGATCGACTGCATTTACCAGTACGGAGGTGATTTCCCGGTATTCTATATCTGATAGATCAGGCAGACACCATTCGCGGAAGATATCCAGTTCCGTGACTTGCCATTCCGAACTAAATGTGGGGAGTTTTTTCTCGGAGTTGAGAAGCGAGGATTGGAAATTTACAATTTCGTTGGTTGCTCGTTTATAAAGGGATTTACGGTCTTTTTTTTCAAGGGCATCCTGAAAATGGAAGTCACCAAAATCAGAAAGGACCATAAACCCAAGATCGAGATTATGTTGATGGATTTTCGGAACATTGATTCCGGATTCTTTCATCCATTCCCCAATCTGGACGAATGGTAGGGAGGCTTCCAGGTCCGGTGGGGCATCCATGACAATGTAAGATCTACCATCGTGTTTCAGGCGGAAATACCTCCGGAAACTGGCATCCGCTGAGGCAATACTGAGCTCACCATCTTGAAAAGATGTTTCTGCTTGCAGCCAATCTGCAAGTAAGGACCGCCTATTATCCACCACCGAAATCACAGGATCAATTTGTGGGCATCCTTGCCCGTTGGGTCAAAGAAAAAATCGGACTGTTTTCGGAACGCTTTGGGTAGAGTTTCCTATGCGAGTAGATCGGGTACCACTTTTGGGTGTTCGACGCCGGTTAGGCGCTGATCCAGACCGAGGTATTTGTAGGTGAACCGCTCATGGTCAATCCCCAGTGCCCTTAGGACTGTGGCGTTGAGGTCGTTTACATGAACCGGGTTCTCCAAAATATTATAAGCATATTCATCGGTTTTTCCGTATTCAAAGCCAGCCTTGAATCCACCCCCTGCCATCCACATAGAAAAGCTCCGTCCATGGTGGTCTCTTCCGTGATTATCCTTGGTTAATTTCCCCTGAGAATAAATGGTACGCCCAAATTCTCCTCCGCATACTACGATCGTGTCTTTGAGGAGTCCGCGTTGCTTTAAATCTTTGACCAACGCCGCAGCCGGTTGATCAATATCTTTGCACTGTCCGCGGATCTGTTTGGGTAAATTGTTATGCTGATCCCAGCCACGGTGAAAGAGTTGAACGAAAGGAACTCCGCGTTCGGATAGTCGCCTGGCGATTAAGCAGTTGTGGGCAAAAGTACCTTTCTTCATGGCATCCTCGCCGTAGAGATCAAGGACATGTTTGGGTTCGTCCTTTAAGTCTACCAATTCGGGCACACTGGTTTGCATACGGTAAGCCATTTCATACTGGGCAATGCGGGCATCAATTTCGAGGTCCCCAGATTCCATTTTCTTGGCCTGATTGATTTTTGCGATGCCATCGAGCATATTTCGGCGCATGTCCCGCGAGATGCCATTGGGGTTGGAAAGATAAAGAACCGGATCTCCGGCAGAGCGGAATTTTACTCCCTGATGCTTAGAGGGAAGAAAACCGCTTCCCCATAGACGGTCGTAGAGTGCCTGGGCATTTCCTTTCCCTTTTGAAATCATTACCACATATCCGGGAAGGTTTTTGTTTAGGCTGCCCATGCCCCAGTCTAGCCACGCACCCATGGATGGTTTCCCTGGTTGCTGGGAACCGGTGTTAATCGCAGTAATTGCCGGGTCATGATTGATCGCTTCCGTATGCACAGATTTTACTAAAGTTATATCATCCGCAATGCTCGCAATGTTTGGAATCGCTTCGCTGAACCAGGAGCCATTTTGTCCATGTTTGGAAAACTCTAACATGGGGGCGACGCAGGGAAAGGATGACTGTTTTGATGTCATTCCGGTTATACGCTGGCCGTTGCGGATACTATCCGGTAGTTCGGTGCCATGAAAATCACGCATTTCCGGATGATAATCGTACATATCAATATGGGAAGGGCCGCCGGATAAAAACAAATAAATTACCCGCTTAGCGGTGGGCTTAAAGTGTGGTCCCTTAAGGGTTCCGGGGAATCCGTTGGATGACTGAGATGTCGCTGCATTAAGAAGTCCAGGATTGAGTAGACTGGCGGCTCCAAGTGCACCCAGTCCACGGGCACCCAGTCCGATCATTTGTCTGCGTGTCTGATTTTGATGAAATTCAAATGGATTCATTTTGATTACTCT
>Ga0209335_10006765_pt1 | contig 10168 bp, 9 predicted proteins | sample COG_09_FD_184753 | JGI IMG/M metagenome (GOLD analysis project Ga0209335, IMG submission 184753) | Pelagic Microbial community sample from North Sea - COGITO 998_met_09 (SPAdes) (version 2) | ecosystem: Environmental > Aquatic > Marine > Neritic zone/Coastal water | place: Helgoland, sampling...
ATTGAGGCTTTAAGAAACCCAAAAAGAAAGGTTTTAAAAGTTTTTTTAACAGAAGAAAGTAAAAAAAATATTCATAGAAAAAACCCAAAGAAGAATGTTCTTGAAGACGTTAAAGTTTATTTTAAATCAAAAAAAGAATTAGATAAGTATACTTCTAAAGATCAAATTATGCACGGTGGATACATAGCAGAAGTAGAACATATTGATCAACCTGACTTAAAAGAGTTTATAAAAGAAAAAAATAACTTAACGTTTGTTTGTATAGATGAAGTAACAGACCCAAGAAATATTGGTTCATTAATTAGAAGTGCTGCATCATTTAATATTGATGGATTAATTGTTAAGGAAAGACAATTTCCATCAGATAGTAAGCTTATGTATAAAGCAGCAAGTGGTTGTATGGAACATATTAATATTTTTGAGGTATCAAACATAAATTCCACACTTAAAAATTTAAGAGAAAAAAATTTTTGGGTTTATGGGTTCGATGCAAGAGGTGAAAAAGATTTTACAGATATTAAATGGGAAGGAAAAAATGTTCTTTTATTTGGATCTGAGGGATTTGGTATGAGAGAACATACTGGAAAATATATAGATTTTTTAGTTAAGATTGATATAAATAAAGATGTAGAAAGCTTGAATATCTCAAATAGTGCAGCGATTGTATTTCATCATTTAAATTATTTAAATAAAATTATTGATTAGGCTGCTTATTAATTTTTTATACAAAAAAAATTAATGAATATTTTTGATTAATTTATTTAATATTGAAGTATCGATATCAAATAAAGAACTTGCTTTAATAAAATCATATAAAGAATATATTCCAAAAGACTCATGTTCATTTAGTAAATATATTTCTTTTTTAAGGAATTTTTTCATCTTAATATTTTCAGATTTTTGATTATAAAAAAAAATACCTCCAGCAACTTTATAGAGTGGATCTATGTCTTTTCTTTTCGTAATTTTATTAGAAAAATTAATTCCATCTATAGATAACAAGTTATTACTATAAAAAAAATTATTTATCGTAGTTACAGAGATTAATAAATTAGTTTTTCTTTTTATGTATTCTGAAAAGATTTTTCTAATGGTAGATGCAGATTTGAAGGGATAATTTGGTAACAAAACACAAATACTTGAAGAAAAATTAATTGTTTTTTGTTTAATTTTTTTTAACATTAAATAAAAGGGTTCTTGAGTATTTCTAACAATAATAAGTTTTAGATATGAATACTTTTTCAAAAGAATATTTGCAGATTCTGTATCATTCGTAACAATATAAATATTCTTAAATAAATTAGACCTATTTGCAGTAATAATACTGTGCTCTACAAGCCTTATACCTTCGAGTTCAAGAAAATTTAAATTATTGATAAAGTCACCTTTTTTCCTACAAGGGATAAAGCAATCTATTTTACCAATTTTTGATTTCATTATATGCCTTTTTAAAATCACTTATATGACCAATATCAATCCACTTGTCACCTATATCAAAAACATTTATTTTTTTACTAGAATTAAAGACTTCATCCATATCAACAAATAATTTTTTTTCTTTTTTAAAAAAATTAATTAAAAATTTTTTTTTGATTATATAAATACCAGTATTAATTTTTTTATTTAGAATTGGTTTTTCTTTAAAAGTTATCAAATTTTTTTTCTTAGTCATCACCGCATATGGGATTTTTATTTTATGTGATTTTATACAAATCGTCATTTCAGTTTTTTTTTTTTCATGCTCAGCAATTAATTTACTAAAATTTACTTTTGCAAATATATCACCGTTAATAACAATAATGTGACTACATTTGCTCTTTTTTACAATTAATCTAAGACAACCAGCTGTACCTAGGGGCTCCTCCTCAATAACTAGCTCAATTTTTTTAATTTTCTTTTTCTTATGATCGATAATTTTTTTAATAAATTTTTTTTTATAAAATGCTGTAACAAATATTTTACCTATTTTTTTATTTTGAAGAATACTAGATAGAGAATTTTCAAATGGGCTTATATTATTTGTTGTTAAAAAAGGTTTGGGTATCATGTATGTAAAAGGCTTAAGTCTTGATCCAAATCCTCCACACATAATGACATAATCACTTTTCATTATTTATTTAATATCAGTTACTTTTAATATTTGATCTTTTTTTAAGTTACGTTTTACTTTTTTTCTCACTATTGTATTAGACCTCATGCAATGATGGCAATAAAACCATTTCTACCTGTTAATAATACTTTACTCATTAAATTAATTGATAAGTTTTGATAATTTTTTAATTATATACTATATATAAATTTATATTGTATGAAAGAAAATTTATCAAATTTCGATAGTAATAAGTAAGATATACTACTGGATCATCCAAAATATATTCTAAAGAAAATATTTAACAAATACGTCGCGTTATGCTGTTCTAAATAAAAAAAAAAACCAAATATTTAAAATTGAGATTGTTTCTTTTTTAAGAACTTAAGAGAAAGGTATTACTAAAGATCAAATAAAAAAATTTATAAATAAAAGATTTAATAATTATTTTGAAGAAAATGAAATGTTCAAAAAAGAATTTTTTTTTAAAAAATAAAATTGCATTTTTAATTATTGTAAGAATGGGATCCAAAAGACTGAATAATAAAGCTAAGCTTAAAATAAATAATTACTCATTAACAGAAATACTTTTAAAAAGATTATTAAGAAAATTTCCAAAAGAACAGATATTTATATTTACATCTGTTGATGAAAGTGGATTATACCTGAAAAGATTATTGGCAAAATATAAAATAAATTTTTTTGCAGACAATAATAAAAATATTTTTAAAAGAATTATTGATCTAAGAAAGGAAAATGACTTTAATCATTTTGTAAGAATTACTGGTGACAATCCATTTACAGACCCACAAGCGATAAATAAAATAATCAAAGCACATTTAAAAAAAGATATAGAGTTCACATATGCAAACTCACTAACTGTAGGTACAAAAGCCGAGATAATTTTATTTAAAGCTTTAAAAAAAGCCAACAATTTAGCTGTAGATAAAAATTCTTCTGAATATATGACTTATTTTTTTAAAAGAGGATTATTCAAAAGATACAACATAAAATTTAAAAAAATATTTAATTTTCAAGATGATCTACATATAACAATTGATACTAAAAATGATTTATTGCTTGAGCGTAAATTACTTAAGAATTAATCTATTTATATTAATAATTATAAGTTAATAAAATTAATGAACTTATTAATAGAGCTTTACTTAAAAAAGAAGGTGCCTATTCCAAAAATAAAAACAAATCAATATAACGTCAAATTCAAAAAAAGTATTTATAACAAAATAATTATATAATTTTATTGTTTGAGATCTTATTAATATCTAAAAATCATTTAATTTTATTTGGGTATCATTTTTAATATTTTTTTTTGCTTTTTTTCCAATTATTTTTTTCAAATAAATGGGCGAAATACCAGTTCCTGGACGTTTTGGTATTAAGTTTTTGTAGTTAAAAATGTCTCCTTTTTTAATATTAATGTTTGTATAAATGCTTCTTCTTGCAAATTTCCTAGACTTTTTTTCAACAGGTAAAACATTACGATTTATTTTATTACCGACAATCAATTGTAACAATCTTATGTTGTCATTTAATTTAATTAGGTCATCTTTGTCAACAGAATGGAAATGATCGTTATTTTTTTTTCCTTTAAATTTTTTAATTGTAAAATGAGTTTCTATAATTTCAGCACCAAGATCAAAAGCTTTTGTTAGTAAAAGCATATTTTTATCTGGAATAGAATGATCAGAAATACCTATTGTGGCATTATTAAATTTTTTTTTAAAAAAATCAATTAATGCTAGGTTGGCATCTTTATATAGAGTTGGATAAGACAAAATACAGTGAAGTATTCCTACTTGAATCTTCTTATTTACTAATAATTTATAAACATTATTTATCTCAACAGTATTGCTCGCACCTGTTGAAAAAATTATTGGTTTTTTAAATTTACTAATTTGTTCTATTAAAGGGTAATTAGTTATGTCAGCTGAAGCAATTTTGAAAAATCTTTGAATTTTATTTAAAAAAAAAGCCGACTCATCATCAAAAGGAGTTGACATAAATTCAATTTTGTAATGATCACATATTTTTTTTAATTTAAAATAGTCAACTTGATTAAATTTATCATATTTCTTAAAAAGTTTATATTGAGAATTGATTTTTATTTCATTTGTATCCCAGTAAGAAGGGCTTTGTTTTGATGCAATTTTTTCTGCTTTATATGTTTGAAATTTAATTGCTGAGGCCCCTCCCTCAGAGGCTTCTTTAATCAATAATTCTGCAATTTTAATATTATTTTCATGATTAACACCTGCCTCGGCAATTATGAATGGTTTTTTAATTTTTGTAATCTTCATATTTTTTTATTAAATTGATTATATTTTGCATTCCGTTGTGTCTAAAAAAAGAATCTTGTTTTTTTAAAACTTTTTTTTTATTAAATATCATAGTGAATTTTTTTATGAATTCTTTATTTTTAGTTATATTACAAAAATGTCCAAAATTTTTTTTCTCTAATAATTTGGCTCTTTTTATTTCACGTTTTTCACTGCTAACATAAATACACTTAATATTAAAAAAATTCAACTCAAAACAAGTATTACCAACACCCGTAATAGCCATATCTATTTTTTTATAAACTTTTGAAATATCTTTTTTAAAATTTATTTCTTTAATATTGTTAATTATAAGAAACTTTTCTGGTAATTTTATTTTATTATTAGTTTTTATAAATAGGTTAAATTTAAATTTTTTTTTAAGCGGTAATAGTGCAGTGCATATTTTTATTAAATTATTATGTGCATCTGTAAAGCCTTGGGTTATTAAAATATTTTGTTGCTTTTTTTTTATTTCTATATTTTTTGAAAAAAATGTTTTTGGATATGGATACCATTTAGGACCTGTAAAGCTTCTACCAGATAAATCTAAAGCGTCGATAGATAATGAGTTTGTTCCAAAATTTTTTTTTGTTTCAAAAAAAAAATAAAAAATTTTTTTGTTAAATTTTGAAAAGTTTATTGGGTAATATTTAAAATCAAAAATTATTAACTGGCTATTATCAGAGATGATTTTTTTTTTTATAAATTGTACATCTTTATTTACAAATAACACAACATTGAAACTTTTTTTCAATATATCAAAAATTCTTGTGCTGCGAATTAAATGGCCATGGCCAATTTTTTTTGAATATTCAGAAAAAATAATAATCTTTTTTTTAAACATTTGATTTTAAATATTTATTGTATTATTTATTATTGTGTATTTACTAAGTTTACTGATTTTTGTTGTACCAATTATATGTTAAATTTAAACCATCATTTAAACTAACAAAATTATCTTTATAAAGAAATTTATTAAATTTTTTTATGGAAGGTTGTCTTCTTTGGGGTGAGCCTTTGGTATTATTGTTAGAAAATGACAACTTAAGTTTATTTTTACCTATTATTTTCGAGATTTTTAAGGATAATTTTTTAATAGAAATTTCTTCATGAGGGTTTCCTATATTAAAGGTCATTTTATTAAGTTTGCTAAAGGATATTTTTAAAATTTGATCAATGGCATCATCAATGAAACAGAAGCATCTAGATTGACGTGATGAAATTATTTTAACTCTGTTTAGTTTTAACATTTTGAGAATTAATTCAGGAATAACGTGTCTTATACCCATATTTGGTCCATATATGTTATGAGGTCTTAAGTTAATATAATTTAGACTGGATAGCTCTAAAAGTTTTTCACAAAAGATTTTTGATAAAGCATATGAGTCTCTGTTACTTACTTTTCCTTTAATAACAAGATCAATATCTTCAGTGGTAGGAAAATCTTTAGCATTTTTAATAGAATTTGCATAAACTTCACTTGTCGAAAAATTTAAAATTTTACAATTTTTATTATACTTTGCTATTTGAATAATATTTTTTAAACATTCAGTATTATTCATAAAACACTGCAATGGGTTGTTTTCAACAAATTTAACTCCCAGTAATCCAGCAGTATGAAAAATATAGTCTATATTTTTAAGTTTTAACTTAAGTTCATTAGAAAGATTATGTCTTATATAGGTGATTTTAAAATCATTAATAAATTTAAGCTTTTCAACATGAATTTTTTTTTTTTTCCAAATATCAATTATATAAATTTTGTATTTTTTTTTTGCTAATGCCTTAGCTAATGCAAATCCAATAAAACCAACACCACCCGTAATTATAATGTTCTTTTTATTCATCATATTTACCTATTTGGTGAATTTTAATATTTTCTTTTTTAAATACAGGGTTAATTTTTTTTTTTTTAAAATAAAAACACAAATCAAAAAGGGTTGAATTTTTATTCAAATTTTCAATCAATTTTTTATATTTAAAGTTTTTATGGTTAACACATAAAAGTACCACTTGAAATTTTCTGATATCTTTTTTAACAACTAATTCATATTTTTTTTTGTCTATCATTGGGTCTATCATTTCGCTATTCAAAAAATTCTTACTTATTCGTTTATACAAATCCATTGTGGGGCTATATCTGACATCATCCACATTATTTTTATAACTATAACCAACGATTAATAATTTTTTTTTTTTAGGATTAGTGATTTTACTTAAAATAAATTTTTTTGAAAATTCTGGCATATTATTGTTAATTTTCAATAAATTTTTTATTAAAGGAAAATTATTCTTGAAATTAAAAATTTTTTGACTGGACTGGATTAAAAAACTTGGGTCTTTGGTTAAACAGTATCCGCCCACACCAATTCCAGGATTCATTATATTTTTATGTGTTTCTCTCACTCTAATAGAGGATAAAACTGAATTTAAGTTTAACTTTGCCCTCAAAGAAAAATAATTTAATTCATCTATATAAGCTATATTTAGCGCTCTATAAGTATTTTCAATAATCTTCGCTAGTTCACATTCTGTTATGTTTTTAAAAATATGAAAGGGCTTTAATTTATAATTAATAAATTTTTTGTAAAATGATTTAATTTTTTTTATTGACGCTGGATTAATAGCTGAAATATTTCTGTGAGTATCTGTTATAGACTCTAAATACTTTTCTCCAGGCATAACTCTCTCATAAGAAAAACCAAAAAAAATTTTATTTTTATCTAATTTTTTTTTTATTATCGTCTCATTTAATATAGGTAAAAGTATTTTGTTAATTGTACCTGGTATTAAGGTGCTTTCAATAATAATGGTTGTTTCATTTTGTAAATTATTACAGATTCTTTTGAAAGTTTTTTTTAATTTACCAACATGTTTAAAATTATCGAAATTGATGGCAATTAGAACAATGCCTCTAAGAGACAAATTTGCATTATCAGGTAAAATTTTGATATTTTTACTTTTATTTGTTTTAGCTAATTTTGATAATTTTTTATCACTAGTTTTAATTAAACAATCACCAGTGTGAATTTGTTTTTGAATTTTTTTTACTATTTGTTCATTTTTTTCAACTCCAATTACTTCAAAATTACTTTTCTTAAGGTTTGCCAGAGTAAGAAGTAGTGGATAGCCAACAAACCCTATTCCATAGATAAAAACTTTTTTCATTTTCATGTTTTTTAATATATTAATTTCGTAAGTGAAACAAAATTATAAACTATTTAAATATCCTAATATTAAATGAAAATAATAATAACAGGTGGTGATGGATATATAGGTTCACAATTAATATTATTTTTAAAAAAAAAAAAAATAGGTGTCAAGAAAATTGCCTGTAAAGATCTTAAATATATCAAAATTAACAAAAACTTTACACATTTTATTCATTTAGAGCATTATATAAAAAATACAAAAAAAAATTTTCAAAATAATATTCAAAATATAAAAAATATTATAAATTTTTCTGTTGTTAATAATTTATTTTTAGTTTTTCCAAGTACGGCAAGCTTCAAGTATAGAAACTTTAAAAGATTATCGCACGATATAAATCCTATCAATTTATATTCTCTATCTAAAAAACTATCAGAAGATATGATTCTAAAAAAGGCATCAACTAATAACTTAAAATATACAATTCTAAGAATTTTTAACGTATACGGGGGTACAAAAACTAACAGATGGGTTGTTGCTTCTTTGATTAGACGATTTAAAAAGGAACAAATTTTAAAATTATCAGATTCACAAAATATTCGAGAATTTATTCATATAGAAGATTTGTGTAAACTTTTTGTTAAAATAATAAAGAAAAAAATTATAGGTAAATATGAAGTTTCATCTGGTAAACAAATTACAATTTTATCTCTAGCAAAAAAAATAAAGCTAATTTTTAATTTTAAAAATAAAATTGAATTAATTAAACCCTATAAATCAAAATTAAACAATTACTCTAAGTCGAATATAAAAAAAACTATTCAAGATTTTAATTGGAAGCCTAGTATAGATATTGAAAAAGGCCTTAGAAAATTATTATAATCTCAATTTTTCTTAATATCAGTTTTCTTATCTTTAGGATCAGAAGGGATAAACTCATTAATATAAATTTTAATGACCTTGATCATTTATTCTTTTTCTTATAATTGCATCAGAGATGCAACATTACCAAATAGATACATAAAATTATTGGATTGATTTAATTGATTTTTAGCAGTAAAAACTTGACACGAAAACAAAAGCCCTTGTAGCTCAGCTGGTAGAGCAATTGATTTGTAATCAATAGGTCCGCGGTTCGACTCCGTGCGGGGGCACCACTAAAACCTAGTCGATTCAATAAATTATCCTTTTCAGAAAGTTAGAACATAAGAACAACGAAGAACATACAAAGCACGAAGGTGGAATTGTTTGAAGTCAATATGTATTCGTTCCTATTTAGATACTCAATGCGTTCGGTATCTGTTCGTTTTTATAAATAGCTTTCTTAATCGTTAAAAAGAAAACAACTTAGAAAGGAAATAAGAATGAAATTAACAGATGCTGTTATCAAAAACATAAATCACCAAAACAAGGATCAATTCTTTTCAATGCAAGGAACAGAAGGATTAACTTTAGTAGTATATAAATATCCTTCAACATCTAAGACTTGGTTTAATCAGTACAGACCTAAAGATAAAAATTCACTTAGCTTAAAGGTTGGTACCTATGAAGAACTAGGAATTAATAAAGCTGTATCAAGAACTAAGAAAATATCTAATGAAATATTCTTGGGTAAAAATCCATATGCGGCTAGACAAAGTTTTAAAGATGAAAATACTTTAGGTGAACAATTAAATGAATCTTATAAAACTATTCTCACACCTGCCAGATATAGAGACTCAACCTTTTTCAATAACTCTTTGTAATTCTCATATATAAAAGGATAAACACTATTCTTTAACAACATAGGGACATCCGCTGGTTCTAATTCTTGCGGAGACACCACTTACTGGTTAATTATGATTAATTATTACCATTTAATAAATTAATATTTATAAAAAAAATTGATCTTAAAAATTTTTTTAATCAAAAACTTAATATCATCAATTATAAATAATAATAAAAAAATTGGCTTTTTGATTAACTTATTTTTTTTTTTTAGAAGTGGGATAATTTTTTTTTTCTCTAGGACCCATTTATTATAATTTAATTCAGCATTTTTTTTTCTATATTCGTAATTTTGGATTACATTGCTAAAATTAATTTTCTCTATTGTATATTCATCATAAATAAACCCAACTCTTTTATCAGATATGTATTCATTCATAGTAGCATCATCATATCCAACAATGAACATTCCCCTTGATATAGCCTCAACTATTGTTAAGCCAATGCCTTCTTTTTTTCTAGGTGCAATAAATATATTACATTTTTCAAATATATCTAAATATTCATTTTTTGGTAAAAATTTTTTATTAATATATTTAATATTATAATCTTTTTGTTGTTGTGGATCATTATTTTCCAACACTGTTATACCAGGATCAGGATTTGGGAAATAAACTATCTCATTTATATCTTTCTTATTAAATAAATGTAACCAATCTTTAATTTGAATTCTTCCACGGTCCCAAAAAAAAATATTCATTTTATTTTCTTCCTTAGCTAAAGCTAAAAAATTTGGCTTGATAAAATAATTTAATTTTAAAGTTTCTATATCTTCATTTTTTATACTTTTTGTAATCTTGTCTGAAAATTTTATTACTTTAAT
>Ga0209335_10006773_pt1 | contig 10161 bp, 12 predicted proteins | sample COG_09_FD_184753 | JGI IMG/M metagenome (GOLD analysis project Ga0209335, IMG submission 184753) | Pelagic Microbial community sample from North Sea - COGITO 998_met_09 (SPAdes) (version 2) | ecosystem: Environmental > Aquatic > Marine > Neritic zone/Coastal water | place: Helgoland, sampling...
CTAGACAATATATCACCGATCCATCAGAAAAAGATATTGTTGATTCTTTGGAGGTGCCAAGACACTATCAATCAGAAGTTAAAGCATTTTGGGATAATAAGCCTTTGCAGGGAGTTGAGAGGCTATATAAAAAAACAGTTTTACTAGAACCTACAACTGTTTGTGCGGCTCATTGCAGGTGGTGCCTTAGAGGGCAATACCCAGTTAAAACAATGAAAAAAGATGATATATCAAACGCTACTAAATACATTGGAGCAGATGAAAGAAAAGAAAATTTAACAGAAGTTCTCTTAACAGGTGGTGATCCATTAATGAGTTTGCCATTGTTAGATTTTACTTTAGAGGAAATTAAAAAAAATGCTTCTAATATAAAGATCATAAGAGTAGCAAGTAGAGTTCCATTTCAAGATCCTGAAAGAATAAATGAAAAAATGTTGGAAATTTTTTCAAAATATAAAAATTTTAAATTTGAATTAGGAACACATATTAATCACGCTGTAGAATTTTGGAAAGAATCAGTGGAAAGCTTAGAAAGATTACAGAGTATAGGATTCAGGATTTATAACCAAAACCCATTATTAAAAAATGTGAATGATGATTTTAATACTTTATCTAATTTATATACTGCATTAAGAGAAAATGATATTGAGTCACATTATCTTTTTCATGCCATTCCACTTCGTGGCATGAACCATCATAGAACAAGTGTACAGAAAGGAATAGACTTAACAAGTGCATTAAGTAGTAGTGGTGAATTTTCTGGAAGAGCAAAACCGAGATTTTGTATACTTAGCGATATTGGAAAAATAGTACTATACCATAATACTATAGTTGATCGAAGAAAATCTGATAATGCAATACTCCTTAAATCTGGTTTTAATATAAATAGTAGATTGCAATGGAACACTTCCTGGAAAAAACCAGATAGTGTCGAATTAGATGAAGATGGAACAATGTTTGTCTGGTACCTAGACGCTACAGACGAACAAGTAAATAAAAAAATTTCAAAAGAAGATGAGTTGCCTCCTCGTATATTGTTTTCATGAAGACACATACATTGGAGGAGATTAAGAGAGTAATTAAAAATCTTAAATTAAAGAAAAATTCAAGTTGTATTCTTCATTCCTCAATAACAAATATAGGGTTGATAAAAAATATTGAGACCAAAAAAATTCCAGAAATAATTGTAAAAATGATTTTAAAAATAATTGGCCCAAACGGAACTCTATCAGTTATGACCCCATATTATGAATATGGTCTTAAAAATAAGGAATTTAACATTCAAGAATCGCCCTCTGCTAAAGAACTTGGTGCAGTAAGCAAGTATGTGTTGAATAACAAACGATCTTATAGATCAACTAACCCCTTATTCAATATTTCTTCTATAGGAAAACAAGCAAAATATATAACCTCTGATGACTCTCCCGTTGCATTCGGTAAAGACTCTGCTTGGGATAGACTATTTGAACTAGATACAAAAATAGTTTTTATAGGATGTGATATGACTGTATGTACATTTGTTCGATATATGGAATTTAGATACGGAGTTACTTATTTGTATAACAAAAGATTTAATAAAAAAATTATATCAAATAAAAAAATTATTTCTTATTACTCAAGCAGCCCTCTTAGATATAGCTATTTACCATTAACATATGATGTTAAAAAATTTGAAAACCTTTTAAAAAAGAAGAAAGTCTTAAACTATGGATTAAATAAAAATTTAAAAGCTTTATCAGTAAATATGAAACCTTGTTTTAGATATGGTATTGAAGCTTTAAAAAAAAATCCGCATTTCTTTTTAAAAGAAAAACCTAAATATAATAAAATATTAATACCAATAAAATAATGAAATTCCAAAACGATTTTTTTGAACAAACTGCACAAAAATATCCTAATTATATTGCTGTCGATGATCATAATAAAAAAATTACATATAAAAACTTAGATATATACTCGAATAAAATTGCCAATCTCTTAAAAGAAAATGGGTGTAAGTACAATGATAGAATTATAGTATTTACAGGAAAAAATATTAATCAATATGCAAGTGTTCTTGGTATATTAAAATCTGGATCTTGCTGGGTTCCAATAAGCTATTTATTTCCAGATAAAAGGATTAATTTTTTGATCAAAGATATTAAACCTAGATTTATAATAACTGAAAAGATTCATCAAAAAAGGCTATCCAAATTAACAAGTATAAAAAATATTTTGGTTTTAGATAGTGATGATGTAGTTAAAAAAAATTTTTTATCAAAAAAAGAGGTATCAAAACAAAGCAAAACAAAACCAATTTTATTAAATCCTTGTACTTCTAATTTAGCATATATAATTTTTACTTCTGGATCTACCGGTAATCCAAAAGGTGTAATGGTAACTCATGAAAATACCTCTCAATTCTTGAAAAACTCTGATAAGTATTTCAAACCAAAAAAAAAATTGAGATTTGCGCATATTTCTGATCTTACTTTTGATGTTTCAATATTTGATATTTTTATTTGCTGGTTGAATGCTGGTACAATTATTCCTTTTAATCAAAAAAGTTACAAAATTAATCCTTTAAATTTTTTCAAAAAAAATAAAAACCTTAATGTAATATTTGTTGTGCCAAGTTTTCTTCAAAAAATTAAAGATATTACAAATTTTAAGGATAAATCATTAAAAAATATAAAACATTTAGTTTTAACTGGGGAGCCAATACCTAAGAATTTAATACCTAATTTTTATAAAGAAATTAAAAATACTAACATATATAATTGCTATGGAACAACTGAAACAGCAATTATTTCTCATTGGTATAAAATTCCTAAAAAAATAAAACTAAATGATACTTATGCAGTAGGAAAACTATTGCCTAACTTACAAATGCTACTATTAAATGATAATAAAAAAAATGAAGTGAAGGGTGAAGCTGTAGTGTGTGGTTCTCAAATATCAATAGGGTATTGGAATAATCAATTTCAAACAGAGAGATATTTTATTAAATATTCTGAAAATAAATTGTTTTATCAAAAATATTATCGTACTGGAGATTATCTATCAAAAAGACGTGATGGGCTATATTATTATGAGGGTCGAACTGATAATCAAGTAAAGATAAGAGGTCATAGAATAGAGCTTGAAGAGCTAGATAATTTTATAAAAAATATAATTAATGTAATAGATGTAAAGTCGATAGCATATAGCAGAACTGGCATCTCAACAGATTTGGAATTGTTTAGTTTTATAAGAACTGAGTCTAAAAAATTGAATAAATCTAAAGTATTGGATAATATTGAAAATAATCTTCCTAAATATATGTCGCCCTCAAATATATTTTTTTCAGATTTAGATTTTAAGCGAAATCAAAATGGTAAAGTTGATAAGAAAGAACTAATAAAAATTATATTAAAAAATGTTTTATAAAATTTTATTTTATTTTTTTACTTAAGTATCCAACTAAACTTTTTTCAGACTGTAAAAAGACAACATCTTTTTGGCTAACAGAAATATTAAACTTTTTTTCAATCTCTTCAATCAATAGCATATGCCCTAATGAGTCCCAAGCTTCAACCGTATCTGAATTATAAATTTTAATTTTTTTATTATTTTTAATCCTGAATTTTTCTTCAATTATTTTTCTAATAGTTTGATTTAATGATATTTTATTTGACATATTATATCGCTAAACATATTATAATTTTACTTAGTTGCAATAACAATAACTTAAAAATTTAAATATAATTAATTTATGAAAAAATATATATATGACAGATTTAATTTCTCAAATAAATATAAAAATGAACTTATTAATTTTGTAAAAAATTTTTCTAATGCAGAGATGGGTGGTACAAAATTTTATGATGGCACTAATACTCATTATATGCAAAATGCTCATGAAATAGTTAGTTTGATATTTGAGCTAAAGAAACATGAAAAAAATAAAAGATATAAATTAAAATCTTTTCTTGAGGTCGGATATTCTGCTGGGTTTAATAATTCAGTCATTAATAAATTTTTTAATTTTGATAAGATCGTTGCAGTAGATGATGTTGATCCAGCAGGAAAAAATACAGGTACTTTTTTTTCTAATTTAAGATTTAAAAATATTTCACTAATTTGTGGTGATTCAACAAGTTCTAAAACTATTAAAAATGTTGAAAAACTTGGTGGATATGATTTTATCTTTATAGACGGAGGTCATGCCTATGAAGTTGTAAAAAAAGATTTGAAAAATTATAGAAAATTTTTAAATAAAAATGGGGTCATAGCACTCCATGATATTAAATCAAATCTACCAATTGGTGTACCTAAATTTTGGAATGAATTTAAAAAAAAAGAAGGTTACAAGTGGAAAATTAAAGAATTCTTTGAATCAGGTCACATGATTGAATGTGGAATTGGATTTTTAACTAAAAAATAATCAATGATAAAAAATACACAGGATATACTTAATAATCCAAAGTATGGGTCATCTAAATTTACCTCAATATATAAAGAACAGCTTGAACAAGATGGGTATTGCTTGCTTCCTCCAGATAATAGTTACTGGGAATGGATTGGTGCAGGTCCAGAAAAAATTAGAAAAATTGTAAATTCATTACTTGATAAAGAGGGTGCTTCAGCTGGATCAGAAGGCAAAGAGGAATTTACAGTCAATAAAGGTAAAAAAATAGAACAAGGAGCAATTAGATTAGGAAACTTATTAAATAAGAATGAAATATTTTCAAAAATAGCAACTATGCCTGAAATAATACGAGCTTCACATTCAATTATTCAAAATGATATAAAGTTATCTTCAGTTTTATTTAGACAACCAGAATTTAATGGTGAAGAGCAAGAAATACATATCGATTGGGAGCCAAGATGGAATCAAAGTGAAGGTTTTAATGATATTATTGCATTTTTATATTTAGAGGATGCAAATAAAAGTAATGGAGCAACAATAGTTATACCAGGAACGCATAAAAAATTAGGTTATCCCTGTCAGCATATTAATCAACATCTAAAGCATCCTAACGAATTTTTGATAGAAGCAAAAAAAGGATCTATATTAATTTTGAATGCACTTACTTGGCACAAAGGTGGGTGTAACACAAGTGGAAAAGATAGAGGTATCATTGTTATCGACTATAGAAATAGAAAATTAAAACAACTTTTAAATCTTAAAATGTATATTAGAGAAAACATAATAAAAAAATTTAATGATATAGAAAAATATCTTTTTGGATTAAGAGAAAGAGATAGTTTTCAGAAAGAAAAATCAGTTGGTCCTGGTGAAAAATATAAAAATTGGCTTAAAGAAAACCCTAAATTTAACCATTCAAAATAATTAAATTATTTTCAATTTTTTTAAAATATTTTTTTTAATTGCAGAATTTTTTTGGATATTAATTGGAGAACTTTGACCAATTAATTTATTAAAATATTTAGGTAAGATTCCATAGCCAGGCCTCACAACTCTAATATTTTTTTCGCTAATTTTTTTACCTTTTTTAATATCTTCAATTGCATAGATTGATCTACTAAATTTTTTATAAATTTTTTCTGCTTTAACAATCTTAGTTTTTATCTTACCAATTGAAAGCCATGCATTCTTTGTTTCTTTGATTAAAGTACTCATAGATTGTGGGTCTGAAGAAAAACTTGAGTCTAGACTTTTTTTTTGGTCTTTAAGTCGAAAATGTTTTTCAATAATATTTGCTCCAAAAGCCACAGATGATATTGCAGCACCAATACTTTCAGTATGATCAGAAAAGCCTACAGTACAATTATATTTGTTCTTTAAATGCATAATTGTTTTTAAATTTAAGTTTTTATTCTTTGCAGGATATTCAGTCACACAATGAAGTAATGCAAAATTGTCATTTGCATATTTTTTTAGAAAAATAACTAATTCATTTATTTCAGTATTTGATAGTGTCCCAGTTGAAACGATTATTGGTTTTTTTGTCTTACATATGTTCATTAATAATGGAAAATGATGGCTTTCTAGTGAAGCAACTTTGTATGCAACAGTATCCAAATCCTCTAAAAAATTTAGTGAATAATTATCAAAAACACTACTAAAACAAATTAATTTTTTTTTTTTAGCATATTTGAAAACTTCTTTGTGCCATTCAAATGGGAATTGTGCCTCCTTATAAAGACTATAAAGTGATCTATTGTTCCAGCTTTCATTTTTAAAATTTTTTTTTATTAAAAATTCTTTTGAATTAGAATTTAGCGTCATATCATCTAAATTAAAAGTTTGAAATTTAATAGCTTCTGCTCCTATTTCTTTTGCTTTATCTATTAGAGCAAATATCTTTTTTTTTGAATTTTGATGATTTGCAGATATTTCTAGTATAACTAAAGGTGGTTTTTTATCAGAGACAATTCTATTGCCAATCTTAAAATTCATTATTTTTTTGGTTTGATCTTTTTTAGTTGCCTAGCAAGTTTTACTAGCGTTTGATCTTTTGAAATAATTTTCGACAAAATTGATAATGTTTTATTTGGATTAGACTCGTAAGATAACCTTAATAAGTCCATCCAATTTTTATTATTTTTGGATCTTATACTTTCTATTTTATTAAATATTTCTAAATCTTTTTTTTTCATCTTTTGTTTTATTTTAGTGAATCAATATCATAGAAGGAAATAATTTATATAAATATAATTAATCAGCTCCACCATCAATTTTGATAATTGACCCATTAATAAAATTTGATTTAATTAAAAATTTAATCGCAAGAGCTATTTCATTAATCGTTCCAAGTTTTTTATTTGGCAGCTTATTTATTATTTTCATTTTTTCTTTTTTATCTAATTTTTTATACATACCAGCTTCAAATGCACCTAATTCAAAAATATTTGATGTAACGTTATATTGAGCATACTCTTTGCTAATCACTTTTGATAACCCATAAAGCCCAGTTTTTGAAGCAGAATAACCTGATGTACCTACATCTCCTCTTTTTGCACCCGTTGAAGAAAAAAAAATTATCCTTCCCCATTTAGAAAAAATCATTTTTTTAATTAGGTATTTACATATTAAAAAGTTTGATCCAAGGTTGGTATCAATCATTTTTTTCCAATCACCCATTGTTTGATTTATTAATAGATTATCAAATTTAACTGCTGCTGCTGAAATTAAAACTAATTTATCTTTGCTATTAATATATTTATCTAATTTAGCTATTTGCTTTTCATTTGAGATGTCACACTGAAGAAATGTAACATTTTTAATCTTAATTTTTGGTTTATTTTTATTATATATTCCTATTACTTTGTCTATTTTTGAAGCTTGCTTAGCTAATGGCAAACCAATCCCACCTGATACTCCTGTCAAAATAATCATAATAAATTTATGTTATCCATTATAACTTACGTAGTATTTTTTTTTTAGACATATTCCAATCCTTTTTAAATAATGATGTTAATATTACATCTTGGAACTTATTATTTACTTTAATATGCTCTTTGTAAATACCATCCATTGTAAAGCCTAAATATTTGTGAATTTTAAGTATTCTTTTATTTGAAGATAGGGTCTCACCCCAAATTTTTCTGATTTTCTTATTTTTGAAAATTAAATCGATGAATTTATACTCGACTAATATAGCTAAATATCTAAAAGCCTTATTTGCTATATAAAAACCCCAAGTACAAGTTTGATTGATAAGATCTATCTCTTTTATAGACGCCACTCCTATTGGTGAGTCTTTATAGCAAATAATATAACTTTTTTGAGTATTGTTTCTTAATAATCTTCGGTACCAACTTAAATGATCTTTATAAGAAATTTTTTTTTGATTGAGCATCTTTGATCTGATGAATGAATCATTTCTCCAAATAAATATTCTCTTTAAATCTTTTGATAAGATTTTTTTAAATTTTATTTTTTCTGAAGAAAACAATTTTTACTTGCCTATTTATTTTAAATTATTCCACTTAATAATACATGATCCCCAAGATAAACCGACACCAAATCCTGAAAGAACAATTAAATCATTGTTTTTAATTTTTTTTTCTTTATTGGCCTGCTTCAAGCTAAAAGGAATTGTTGAAGATACTGTATTTCCTAAAAATCTTAAATTATTATAGACTTTATTGCTAGGCAACTTTAATACATTTTTTAAACTATTTAAGATGACTTTACTTCCTTGGTGGAAGAAAAATGCTTTAATTTTTTCTTTTTTAATTTTTGAAATTTTTAAAAGTTTTTTAATATTTTGGGGTATGTTTCCAACTGTAAACATAAAAATTTTAGATCCATTCATAAACAGTTTTGCCCTATTAGTATTTTGAAATCCATCTTTAGATGCACCTCTTTCGACTATTAGATCTTTATATCCACTTCCATCTGTTCCCATTAAAAAATTTCCAAAGTATTTTTTTTTTGATTTTGAGACTAATGTGGCTGATGCCCCATCACTGAAAATTGTTTTATTTGTTCTATCAGAATTTTCTATATATTTTGTATAAGTATCAGCACAAACAATTAGAATATTTTTACTCATATTATTCTGCACCAATGAACTTGCAACAAATAGTGCATAAACAAATCCAGAACATCCTAAATTTATATCAAATGCTTTTGTGCTATTATTGAGTCCAAGTTTATGTTGTAATATGCAGGCAGTCGTTGGAAGAAAGTATTCTGGAGATTGCGTTACATAAATTAATGTGTCTACTGACTTTTTATTAACTTTTTTTAAAACTTTTTTTGATGCTTGAAAGCCTAAGTCTAAGGCTGTTTGGTTTTTTTTAGTATACCAAATTTTTTCTATTCCTGTTTTGTCTATTATTTTTTTAATGTTCCAGGTAGGATTTTTTCTTTTTAAAGAGGAGATTTTAAAACTATTTTTTGGAAGTGCGGTCTCTATGGCTTTTATGGATAAATTATATTTCAATTTATTTAAATAGTTTTTTTTTAGTCAAAATTTGAATAATCTTTTTTACAGAATAAGCTTCTGACAATTCTTGAATTTTTTGTGCTTTTCCAGACAATTTTTTATCTAGTGCTATTAGAATACTAAGGTGACTCATTGAGTCCCACTCATCAAAGTTATTGGAACTAACTTTTTCATTAATTTTTTTTACTGGAATGCCTAAAGACTTTGCAATAATTTTAAAAATTTCTTTTTTTGAAATAAATTTACTCATTTTTAATTATAAGCTATGTAAACTTTGGTTGTCCATATAACTAAACCAAATTTTTTCTTAAAATTTATATAACCCTTTTTTTTAAGTCTTTCTAGTATTAAAACTTTTGACATCATTTCTTTAGGTAGCAACCACTCTTTATAGCCGATTTTTTTAACATATCTAAAATTTTTTTTTACAGTTTCTAAAACTTTATTTTCGTTAGCAAAAGATAAAATAGGGAAACAAATTACTCCTTTTTTGGTTAAAAATTTTTTTGATTCTTTTATTATCTGCATGGTAAGTTTTGTTCCATCTTTTCCAGATTTACAACTCACATCTTTAAACCATGGAGATATTTTAGCTACATCTTCTGAAATTCCAGAAACATCATTGAGAATAAAGTCAAATTTATAGTTTTTCCACGGTTTAAATAAACTTCCAGTCTTTACAATGATATCTTTTTTATTAATTTTGGCATTTGATTTTATTATTTGTGTTGCATTTCTTCCAATATCAGAAGCAAATAAATTAAACTTATCTTTAAATAAACTTAATAATTTTATTCCCACGTATCCAGACCCTGCTCCTAAATCTAATACATCACCTTTAATTTTTAACTTTCTTTTTATAGACTCAACTAATAAGTCACTAGTACCAGTTGGTACAAATGTATTTCTTTTATAATTTATTATAAGATTTTTGATGGTTGCCATATTTATTGCTTATATAATTATTGTACAGTACATATGTTTAGCTCAGTGCCAGGTATAATTTCAAGTTAATATTTATAGTCTAGTATTTCTAATTTTATCTAACTCTTTATAATAATAATTTTGACCTGCCAAAATTTTTCTACTTATTAATTTTATTAAAATAAAATTAATAAAAAAAAACCCCAACTGTCTTTGTTGGGGTTATAAAATAAAATATCATCATCTTTAAAATTACTTCAAAAATTTTTTTCAGTGCATAAATCAAGCCAATTGAGCTATTAGTACTGGTCAGCTACACGCATTACTGCGCTTCCACATCCAGCCTATCAACGTG
>Ga0209335_10006776_pt1 | contig 10160 bp, 9 predicted proteins | sample COG_09_FD_184753 | JGI IMG/M metagenome (GOLD analysis project Ga0209335, IMG submission 184753) | Pelagic Microbial community sample from North Sea - COGITO 998_met_09 (SPAdes) (version 2) | ecosystem: Environmental > Aquatic > Marine > Neritic zone/Coastal water | place: Helgoland, sampling...
TGGCCGTGATCTTGTCACAACTGCCTGTCACCGTTGCTGGCAGTACGATTTCTAGAGCCTGCTCTTCTGGTTTGAACTCGATTGCCTTTGCAGCCAATCAAATTGCAAGCGGCTGCTCTGACGTCATGATTGCCGGTGGCGTTGAATCCATCTCAGCAGGCACGCGTCAAACGCCGGGCAAATCAGAGCTGCATCCCACGATTCGCGAAAAAGCGCCCGATATTTTTATGGCCATGGGCGATACCGCGGAAGTTGTAGCGGCCCGTTACAACCTGTCACGCGAGTACCAGGATGAATTCTCGCTCGAAAGCCAAAAACGAACCGCCGCGGCACAGCAAGCTGGTTTATTCGATGACGAAATCGTGCCGATGCACGTGAAGTGGCAAAAAGTCATTAATAAGGAAACCAAGGAAACTGAAATCGTTGATGGCGTTTGTGATCGCGACGAGTGCAATCGTCCCGAAACTACGATTGAAGGCCTCGCTAAGTTGCCACCCGCCTTTAGAGAAGGTGGCACGGTGACAGCTGGCAATGCCTCACAACTATCTGATGGTGCTTCGATGACCTTGGTGATGAGCGCTGATCGCGCCGCCCAATTAGGTCTTGAGCCACTGGCTTACTTCAGGGGCTGGACCGTTGCCGGCTGCGAGCCGGACGAGATGGGCATTGGTCCGGTTTTTGCCGTACCCAAGCTTCTGAAAGCCAACGGTTTACGCACGGAAGACATCGATCTGGTCGAGCTGAATGAAGCGTTCGCCTCACAGTGTCTTTATAGCCGAGACACGCTGGGTTTTGACCCGTCGATCTACAACGTTAACGGTGGCTCGATTTCAATTGGCCATCCCTTCGGCATGACAGGTTCACGTTTAACCGGTCACATCGTTCGGGAACTCAAACGCCGTAATAAGAAATACGGCATCGTCAGCATGTGTATTGGTGGCGGCATGGGTGCGGCAGGTTTGTTTGAAGCCTGCTAACACCTGAGCGATGAGCCCTTAAGGCAAGGGTCAAAACAATAAAAAGGCGCTTCATGGCGCCTTTTTCTTTGCAGCCAGGTAGGATTTTGCTTTGTGGTAATTTACTTTTTTCAAAGCCGCCATCGCATCACCGGCATCGATGCTTTGTTCAAGCGCTTTAACCGACCTATTCAAAAAGGCTTCTCCGTGAATTCGGCTGGGAAAGAACGCACTCAACGCGCACCACCGAATCCGCACAAAACGTCTTCAAAATACACAGGCCTGCGATGCTCTGAATAAAACATCACACAAAAAGGCGCTTGATGATGCCATTCAGCGCCCTGCAATCGCAAAAGGTCCAAGACTGGCGCTAACCAACTGACGCCTGATCATACGCTCTGCTCCCTCAAATACAGATGCGACCCGCAATTGCGACGGCAAACCGCGCGTTGGTAGGCGCTTGAAAGTGCGTCCAAGGCATTCAACATCAAGCTGATTAATACTTAATCGACCGGGTTATTGGCTGAGCCTTTAACATTGGCTCGCACCGGACCGACGTTTTGAGCAAGCTGTATTACGCGAAATGTTTTGAGAACACCCTTTCAGATTCAGCGCGCAACAATTCTCACGCCACACGGGACGCTTCTCCGATGCCGGGTTAAAACTGCGCTAACACCGCCTCGAGTTGAGCGATAAACGCAATCGGTTGATCCAAAAACAAATGGTGTTGGGCATCTTTCAAGGCCTCGACCTTCAAATTCGGATTCAGAGCCCGCATATGCTCTGCACTTTTAACCGAGAAAGAGGCTGAATGCTCGCCATAAATCAGCGCAAGCGGGCATTGCAGGCCGACAAAATCAGCTTCAAAGTCGCCGGTAGCCGTCATTCGACTATTCAGCTCGTCGTCAAATTTCCACACAAAGCCTTCATCAATCGCATCAATGGAATGCCGAGCGATGTGGTTGACCAAGAACTCGTGCTCGCAGGTCTGCGGCGGTTGCAGCCGAAACCGCGAGCGGGCGATGTCCAGATCAGGATAGACCTTCGGTTTGGTCCAACGCTCAGGCCCTTTCGGGCTTTCATCATCAGGATGCTTCACCCCCGAGTCCAGCAGGATCAAACCCTTGAACCGCTCCTGAAACCGCGCGAGTGCCCGAATCGCCATGAGACCACCAAAACTGTGCGCCACAACAATTGTGTCGGTGCTTAATCCTGCAGCATCAGCAACTTGACACAGCTCTTCGGCATATAAGTCAGCCGAGTATTCGTCGCGATGGTCGCTATCACCCATACCACTGAGGTCAGGCGCGACAACCTGGTAGCGACTTGAAAAGCTCGGCGCGATAAAGTCCCACCAATGCGCATGCGCATTATGTCCATGAACCAGCATCAGGCCGGGCGCCTCAGCACGCCCCCACTGCAAATAATGCAGCTCGACATCCTCCACGCTGACATAGCCGTCTTCCGGGGTTTGATCAATTGCTTCCCAAAACCAATCCGGGGCATCTGCCATCTCGATCTCCTTGGCGCGGGGCGCTTACAGTGCCGCGTAGCGCTTCAAATGAAAGTCGGTATTGCCGTAGAGCGTTTCTATGGCCGTGAGTCGTTTAAAGTAATGCCCAATATTCAACTCATTGGTCATCCCCATCCCACCATGAAGTTGCACGGCCTGCTGGCCCACCATCGTGCCGCCCTTGCCCACCTGCACTTTCAAAGCTGACAGCGCCTTGCGAGAGGCCTCGTTATAGCCTTCTGCAAGCTTCATCGCTGCCATAAACGCCAGGGACTTGGTTTGCTCATGCTCGATGAACATATCCACCATTCGGTGTTGCAGAACTTGGAATTTACCAATAGGTTGCCCAAACTGTTCTCGGGTCTTGCAGTATTCCACCGTGCTTTTGTACAACACTTCCATCGCGCCAACGGCCTCGGCCGCCGCGCCCATCATGCCCTGATCAAGGCCATACTGAAGCAGCGCAAGACCTTGATCGATAGAACCCAAGACCGCATCCTTGCTTGCCGAGACTTGGGTTAATGTGATTTCCGAGGCCCTAAACCCATCAATAGTCGGGTAATCCCGCCGACTCACCCCATCAGCGTTCGCATCGATCACAAATAGCGTAATGCCCTCAGCATCGGTCTGGCTACCCGATGTCCGCGCAGGAACAATCAACAGATCCGCAGACGGCCCGCCGAGCACCACCCCTTTGAAACCATTGATCGAATAACCCTCTGCGTTAGCGGTGGCCGTGGTTTTCACATCATTCACATTGAACCGCGCTTGAGGCTCTATGTACGCCACCGTGGGCAATGCGGTACCGGCAATCAAAGGCTCTAGCCAGGCCTGCTTTTGCTCAGAAGTGCCCCCTTTGGCGATCATCATACCGGCCTGTAGAACAGCTGAAATGTAGGGTTCAACCACCAACCCTTTACCAAAGGCTTCCATCAGGATCATGGTTTCAACCGCTGTTCCGCCAAAACCGCCGTCTTCCTCTGAAAACGGTAAGCCTAACCAACCCATATCCGCGAACTGCGCCCAAAGCGCTCGACTGAACCCTTCGTCACCCTCAGCAATTTTTTGACGCGCATCGAACCCATAATTATCCTGAATAAAACGCTGTACGCTGTCCTCGAGCATGTTTTGCTCATCGGAAAAAGAAAAATCCATATTACTCTCCATTTTTGATTCGCACTGACCCAGCCGCTTCTTGAAGACACTGACCGAGGACGCTGCGCGCAGCCGTCATTATCGCTTGTGAACACGGAAATCATCAAGGTACGATGGCATCTAATCACCAATAGGAAAAAATCATGGATCAGCCCGTTGTTGCACAAAATGCCCCGTACCCTATCGAAGTCGAAGCCGGCAAGTCCTATTTCTGGTGTGCCTGCGGTAAAAGCAGTCAACAGCCCTTCTGCGATGGCTCACATCAAGGCACCAGTATTTTGCCGGAGAAATTTACGGCAACCGATAGCAAGAAAGTCTATTTCTGCGGGTGCAAGAAAACTGCCAACTCGCCCTTATGCGATGGCAGCCATAACGCCTAACCGAGGGTACACCCGCGTTATAACAACAGTTGCAACTCAAAACACGCGCCACCCAGCTTGCTGCGGCTGATGGTGAGCGCACCCTCGTAACGGTTGGCAATTTCACTAACCACAGCCAGCCCAATACCTTGACCCGGCGCGCGCGTGTCGAGTCGCGCACCGCGCTGCAGGACCTGCTCGTGGGACGCGTCCGCAATGCCCGGACCATCATCCTCAACCCGAAGTAGAACCCCCTGCTCGGTTTTTGAGACACTGATTCGAACCAAGCCAGCACAGTATTTATAGGCGTTGTCGATCAAATTGCCCCAAGCTTCTTGGATATCACGCTCGCTTGCACGCAGCGCAAGGTTCTCACCCTGTACCGCGGCTTGCACAGCCTTGTCTCGATAAACTTTCTGCATCGCGCCGTTCAAACGATCCAGTACAACCCTCGCGTGGAGCAGACCTTTGGCCTGATGCGTGCTTGCAATCACCGCTCGCTCCAGCTGATAGGCGATGAGTTCATCCATCTGCGTAATCTGAACTTCAATCTCGGCTCGATGATCTTCCGTCCGCGCCAACGTCAACGCATTGCGGATAATCGACAAGGGGGTCTTCAAGCTGTGTGCTAAATTCGCAAGCGTCGTTCGATACCGCTGCGCTTGCTGGCGCTCATGCGCCACTAAGCGATTCAAGGTTTGCGCCAGCGGCGCAAGCTCCTGAACATAGGGCCCGGACAACGCCCTTTGGTCACCCAAGGTCATTGCTTCAATATCCCGGGCAAAGGTACCAAGCGGTTTTAACCCCCACCGCATCACGACAAACTGCAGCGCGGTGAGGAGGCCGATCACGCCTGCGAGCCAACCCCAGAGCCTGGCTCGGAAACCTTCGACCTCCGCCTCGAGCAACGTGCTTTGCTCCATCACAACGTAATCATAAAGGCCCGTATGACGCTCTCCGAGCCACTGCACTCGGTACGCCAAATATCGTAGGTCGCCTGCTGCATTGGACACCAAACCGTCGCGCGGAACGCCCGTCGCCACGGTCTCGCCAAGCGCTGCGACCAATTCAGACGGCAAAACTTGATCCATTGCGGACTGGCTGCGCCAAACCAGCGCCCCGCGCTCATCCAGAACGAGACCAAAGTGACCCGATCCAAGCTGATTCATTAAGGGGTCTGTCAAGACCGGCGGCAGCAGCACTGTCAGGTCATTATCTTCTGTGACCGACAACAGAACATACACCTGTTGCAACAAGCGGCCATTGAGCGCCGCTAGGGCACTGCTTCGAAACGCGTTTTCGAGGACGAGCCCCATGGTGCCAAGAAAGGCGATCAGCAAAACGGTTGCCGAGATCGTCAAACGTCCACGTAAAGACCCCAATAAAGCCTTCAACTGACGCAGTGCTGCATGAGGCGGTAGCCCTGCCCGCGATGGGTTTCGATCTGCAATTCGCTGGTTTCGGCTGCCAGTTTCCGCCTCAGCCGGCCTATAAAGACTTCGATCACATTGCTATCTCGATCCATATCTTCTTGGTAGAGGTGATCGGCTAATTCGTTCTTAGAGACAATTTGGCCTGGCCGCCTGAGAAACAACGTTAACAATCCGTATTCATAAGCTGTCAGCGACAAGGCTACTTTGCCCACGCTCACCGCCTTTGCCTTCACATCGACGCTTAAGGGGCCAAGCGACAACGTCGTCTGCAGGGCGCCATCAGCGCGCCGCGAGAGCGCGCCAAGGCGCGCCACGAGCTCTTCGATGTGAAAGGGTTTTACCAGATAATCATCCGCGCCGGCTTCAAGGCCCTCGACTTTATCGTGCCAATCGCCCCTCGCGGTTAAAATCAAAATCGGCTGGTCTAGACCCGACGCTCTCAAGGTCTTAACGAGCTCTAAACCGGGCAGCTTCGGCAGACCAAGATCGATCACCGCAAGATCAAAAGTTTGATTCAAGCCAAAATCGAGGGCTGCGGCGCCATCCCCAAAACTTTCAACCACAAACTGCCGCTCGGTTAATAGATCAATGAGTTGACCTCGCAGCACATGATCGTCTTCAGCCAGCAGGACCCGTTGCACCATAACGGCCTCCTATTCTGTTACCGCGCCTGATTCTGCGTCAACGTTGACAAAGTTCACCACACCCCCTTCCGACAAGGTCTTAACCTGGTAGAGTGTTTGGTCACGACGCTCAATGAGTTTAATGCCCAAAATTCGTCGATCTTGGAATCGTTCTTTAACTCGGCGCGCCGCAGACTGATTATCAATCGCCGGGCCACGGGCGCGCGCATCCGTGCTGTAACGATTCAGCGTCGGTAAGCTGTTGATCGGCTCGACCTGCGAGCGCGGACGTTCATTCGGCTTGGGCGCAGCATTGAGTCCTGCGCCCAACATCACAAGCCCCACCATCACAACCCACTTGATCGAATCTTTCAAAACACCATCCTTTTTTGACAGTGCTCAAGTTTACCCCACCGGCGTGTGCGACACCCTTAATCGCACCTGCGCGCCAGGATCTGAGCCCATGCGAACATTATAAACGTGACCATTATACTCATAGGCGACATCGTATCCGAGTAGCCGCTCCTCAACTCGAGCAGTGTGATGGGTCTCACAGACTTCCCGATCTTCATATTGCGCCTTCTGGTAACGGTTTTTCGCCATCGCATTGCCCACTGTTGCGCCCAATACAGAACCCAGTATCGCGCCCACCTGCTTGTTACGCTTTTTATGGCCGACCGCATGGCCAATCGCGCCGCCGACCACCCCGCCGACGACCAACCCCACGCCGTGATCTGTATTGCGGCGGACCGCCACCCGCTCAACCCAACAGGTCCGGGATGGTGTTTGGATGGATACTTGCTCAAATACCGGTACAGCGCTCAATACCACCGCCTCTTCAAACACCACGGAACTCGCGAGCGCCATTGGGGCAAGACTGGACAACAAAAACAGCGATAAGACTTTCATAGTTGGTCCTCCTATTAGACTGGAAGGACTTTACGATGATTTAGATGAACCGAAACTGAACTCAAGATCACCCTGCACCGCAGCAATCGAATGATCCGGCTCGAGCGTAATCACAAGATCCGCTCGAGCCGGCGCATCCTGCAGCATCCACTGCGTGATGCGCTGATAATAGCCAATAAAAGCCTGGATTTCCGACCGGGTCATTGTATTAGGCCCCTGATTAAAGCGCGCCTCCTGTTCTGCCCGCCAATCTAAAATGGCGTCAAAATTAGGTGCCTTGAGATAAACCCAATAATCAACGGTAAACAGCTGCTGGTAGGATTGGCCTGCTAAGTATTCGTTAACGCGCTGCCGCCAAATGCCCTGTGGATCCTGTTCGGTCTCTAAACGATTAACCGGCGTTGCCAATCGTAGGGCGGGCTCAGGCAAAGCCCCCAAGCACCAGCCTTCAAGCAAGACCTTCTCGCTGCCGGCTGGAATCGTCATCGTGCCAGCACGATCATCAAGCCCCTTATCGAACACGGGCACCTGCGCCGCCTGGCCCGCACACAAAGCCAGTTTCGCTTGCTGCATGAGGTCAATATCGTGGGTGCCGGGTACACCGCGTACTTGGAACATGGGGTGTTCGGTCATCATCTTCGCGCGCGCCGAGCGCGTCTTGTAAAAATCGTCCAGCGACAGACTCGCAACCGGCGTTGCTCGCGCCTGCTCAAGAACCGCTTTCAAAACCCTGACCAGGGTTGACTTACCGCTGCCTTGACTGCCTGAAAAGCCAATCGTTTTGTTGCGCCCGAGCATCACCTTGGCCACCAAGGCCTTAAGCAATGCGGGGTAGGCCGGATCGGTAATCTGGGCCTGCGCCAATTGCTCGACAATAACGGTATCGATCGCTGACTTTAGAATGATGACAGCCTCCAAACGAACTGGTAATGCATTGTATTACGGATTACCAGCCCTTGACCGACCCGAATACTCAGGTCTCTGTTTGCCATTACAGCGCCGTCCGCAGGCATTTTTTGCGGGATCAAAACTTTTAAGGCAGATCAGAAAAACTGACCTTAACCCGTCGTTGCCGGATCCCATCGAAACGGCGGTAAGGCCGCAATTAGCTTTCGACCATAGGCTTTTGTGGTGAGACGCCCGTCTAAAATCGTGACAACGCCTGAATCTTGCTCCGTTCGAAGCAACCGCCCGGCGGCCTGAGTCAACCGCAAGGCGGCGTGGGGTAACATCAGCTCGTAAAAAGCATTGCCGCCTTTCGCCTCTATCCACTCCTGCTGCGTCGCCCCCACCGGATCATCCGGAACACTAAACGGGATCTTTGCAATGATCACCTGCTGGCAATAATCTCCAGGTAAGTCGACCCCTTCGGCGAAGCTCGCAAGCCCCATCAAATAGCTGCGTTTTCCGGCATCGACTCGATCGCGATGTTGGTTCAACAATTCGGCCTTACTGATTTCACCTTGGAGCAAACAATCCCCCCGCAAATCTGCTGGCAAGGCATCGATCACCGCAAAAAATTGTCGCCAGGAGGTGAACAATACCAAGGCGCTCTGAAACTCGGTTAAGAGTCCTGGCATCAAACTGGCAATTTCTTCGGTATGGGCATTCGGATCCGATGGATTTTGCCGCATTTTCGGCACCCGCAGACGGCCTTGCTGCGCGTAATCAAACGGACTGGGCACGATCAAACCCACGACGTCCTCGGGCAAGCCCAGATCGGCAGCAACCAATTCAAAATCTTGTCCGACGGCAAGTGTGGCTGAGGTCAACACCGCGCCTGCGCAGCGCGTCCAGAGCTTTTCATACAACAAATCATCGACTTGAATCGGCGTGCAGTGAACCAACAGATCATCGGGCCTAAAGTCCAGCCATCGCGCGGAGGGGGATGCCTCCGGCGCCTGAGGCTGACCGAACAAGAGCAGCAGCCGTTGCGCGGCAGCAAATCGACTTGAAAAGCCGCCAAGCACGGGAATCAACCCTTCTAGTGCCAATCGCTCTTTTAAGGTGGCGCCGCTAACCGATTGTTCCAAGGTCCGGCGCCAATCCTGAACGGCGCGGTCCAGTTGTCCCAAGAGGCTGCCCAAGTGGTGACATTCTGTCTGCAGGCTCGGATCGATTTCGCCACCCGCGAAGCGATATCGTCCGACATCGCCTTGTGCCATGGCGTCAACTTCGAAACCCGCAAAATGCTGCATCAGTTGATCAAAACAAGTGAGCGCCTCGGCAATCACCACAGCAAAACCGGGTTTGCCTGATAACGTTTGTGCGACCTCCGTGAGCTCGGCAGCGGCCAGATCCTGGTCAAGCTGATCCAGCAAGGTCGCGCCCGCCTCCAAAACGCTGCGGGTTGTCGTGCGGCCGAGAAACCCCGCCCATTGCGATCGCGCCTTCTCGACCAAATGATGGGCTTCATCGAAAACATATACACTGGACTCGGGCGGCGGCAGAATCTGGCTTTCTTCGGATGCTAAGTCGGCCAACAATAGATCGTGATTCGTCACGATCACATCCACCTGATCTAAGCCTTCTCTCGCCCTGAAAAAAGCGCACTGGCTGAAAAAACTGCATTGCCGATTAGTGCATTGACTCCGATCGGTACTGACGCCGCGCCAAATCTGATCATCAACGACCACAGCTAAGGAGTCGCGATCGCCATCCCAAGCGCCATTGCCATAACTGTCTAATAACAATGATAAGACTTGTGCTTGGTCGGGCGCGTTGACCAACAGTTCGTCAGGAAAGAAGTCTGACGTTTTTGAGGATTGGCCTCGACCCTCCAAACTGGCATCCAGTTTGGATAGACAAAGATATCGGCGCCGGCCCTTGGCCAGGGCGAAGGTGAAATTCATCCCTGCCTTGGCCTGAATATCGGGCAAATCTCGCAACACCAGCTGCTCCTGAAGCGCTATGGTCGCCGTTGAGATGACCAAGGTTTTATCTTTGGCCGCGGCAATCAAAGCGCCGGTTAAGGCGTAGGCCACCGTTTTGCCGGTCCCCGTGCCCGCTTGCACCAACGCAATGGGCGACGTCTCGATTCCGGCCGCGTCCCCGGCCAACCGCCTTGCGACCTCTGCAATCATTAATCGCTGACCATATCGGGGCCGGAATTGCTTTGCCGACAAAAAAGAGGAATAGTAGCCCTGAATTTCGTCACGAAGAGATTGTTCAATCATGATCACTGCAGCTCAAGGTAAGGGTCGGTTCAAGAA
>Ga0209335_10006784_pt1 | contig 10154 bp, 19 predicted proteins | sample COG_09_FD_184753 | JGI IMG/M metagenome (GOLD analysis project Ga0209335, IMG submission 184753) | Pelagic Microbial community sample from North Sea - COGITO 998_met_09 (SPAdes) (version 2) | ecosystem: Environmental > Aquatic > Marine > Neritic zone/Coastal water | place: Helgoland, sampling...
TAATGCTGAAAATAATAATCAATATGATATTGATAAATTAATTGTTAAAGAAGCTTATTGTGGAAAAAAAGTTGTTATGAAAAGGTTTAGACCTAGGGCAAAAGGAAGGGCAGCTCCTATTTTAAAACCTTATTCTACAATTACAATTATTTTATCAGAAGCAAAAAAAATGGAGAGTCATGGGACAAAAAGTTAATCCGGTAGGTTTTAGATTGGGCGTAAATAGAGGTTGGGACTCTGTTTGGTATGCTAAAAAAAAAGATTTTGGTAATTACTTAATAGAAGATTTTAAAATCAGAGAGTATATAAAAAAAAATGTAGTTAACTCTGGTGTATCAAAAGTTATGATTGAGCGAACTTCAAATAAATGTTTTGTTACTATCTATACATCGAGACCAGGTTTTGTTATTGGAAAAAAAGGAAGTGACATTGATAAAATCAAAAATAATTTATCTAAAATTACCAGCAACGAAGTATCCTTAAATATTAAAGAAGTTAAAAAACCAGAAACTAATGCTTATTTAGTGGCTGAAAATATTGCTCAACAACTTGTGAAAAGAATATCCTATAGAAGAGCAATGAAGCGAGCCATGCAATCATGTATTAGACTAGGAGCTAAAGGAATTAAAGTTTCAATAAGTGGCAGACTTGGGGGAAATGAAATTGCAAGAACCGAATGGTTGAGAGATGGCAGTATTCCTTCACACACCCTGAGAGCGGATATTGATTATAATGAAGCTGAAGCTTTAACTACTTTTGGTATAATCGGTATTAAAGTATGGATCTATAAAGGTGAAGTTTTCGCAAGAGAATTTAGCCAAGAAACTAACAAGGTAAAGCCTAAGGGAGACAAAGTTTAGTTATGTTGCAGCCGGTCAGAACAAAATTTAGAAAAGCTCATAAAGGTAGAATTCATGGCACTGCAACACGCGCTTCAAAAATTAATTACGGTTCTTTTGCTCTAAAAGCGATGGCACCTGAAAGAATTATTGGAAAACAAATAGAAGCTGCAAGAGTTGCTTTAACAAGACATATGAAAAGACAAGGAAGAGTTTGGACTAGAATTTTTCCAAATATTCCTGTTTCAAAGAAACCTGTTGAAGTCCGTATGGGTAAAGGTAAAGGAGCTCCTGAGTACTGGGCATGTAGAGTAAAACCAGGAAGAATATTATTTGAAATAGATGGTGTATCTGAAACAATTGCTAAAGAAGCTCTTTATAAAGCATCAGCAAAATTACCAATTAAAACTAAATTTATAAAAAGATTTGTATAACATGAAAAAACAAGAAATAAAAAAATTATCTAAAGACGAAGTTATAAAAAATATAAATAAATTTAAAAAAGATTTATTTAACTTTAGATTTCAAAGAGTTAATTCTGAAGTTAAAGATCCATCAAAAATTGGACAAACAAAAAAAACGATAGCAAGGTTAAAAACTATACTCAAAGGAAAACTAAATGCCTAAAAAAATATTAACAGGGATAGTTACAAGTGATAAGCCTAATAAAACTATTACGGTAGCTGTAGAGAGAAAATACTCCCATCCCGTACTAAAAAAAGTTGTTAAAGTCAAAAAGAAGTATAATGCGCATGATGAAAATAATAAATTTAAAACTGGCGATACTGTTTCAATTATTGAAAGTAAGCCATTCTCTAAAAATAAAAAGTTTGAAGTAATGGATGGTTCTAAATGATACAAGTACAAACTGAAATGCTAGTAGCAGATAATACTGGTGCAAAAAGAATTGAATGTATTAAAGTTTTAGGTGGTTCTAAACGAAGATATGCAAGTATTGGTGATACAATTGTTGTAGCAGTTAAAGAAGCAATACCTAAAGGAAAAGTTAAAAAGGGGTCTGTCCATAAAGCTGTGGTTGTTAGAGTTAAAAAAGGCATACATAGAGAGGATGGCTCTAAAGTAAGATTTGATAATAATGCGGCTGTTTTAGTTGATGATAAGGGAGAACCAGTTGGAACTAGGATTTTTGGCCCAGTAACAAGAGAGTTGAGAAATAGAGGCCAAATGAAAATAATTTCATTAGCACCGGAGGTTTTATAAGATGATAAAAAAAGGTTTAAAGGTTAAAGTTTTAACTGGTAGAGATAGAAAAAAAGAAGGTGAAGTTATTGAAATCGATAGACCTAACAATAGAGCAAAAGTACAAGGAATTAATATTGTTAAGAAACATGTGAAAACAACTAAAGAAAAAAAAGGTGGGATCATCTCTAAAGAAAGTTTTATACATATCTCAAATTTGGCACTAGTTGGCACAAAAGAAAAAACAAAAAAAACTGAGGCTAAAAAATAATGACACCAAGATTAAAAGAACTTTATTATAAAGAAATACAGCCAAAACTTAAAGAAAAGCTAGGTTTTAAAAATACATATCAAGGTCCTAAAATTGTTAAAGTTGTTATTAATATGGGTCTAGGTCTTGATGGTGCTGATGCTAAAATAATGAAATCAACAGAAGATGATTTGGGAAAAATTACAGGACAAAAACCAGTTGTTACAAAATTTAAAAAATCTGTTGCAAACTTTAAAACAAGAAAAGGTAGTAATGCTGGTTTAAAAGTCACATTAAGAGGTAATAAAATGTACGAATTTATAGATAGACTGGTAAATATCGCTTTACCTAGAATTAAAGATTTTAGAGGTTTATCTCCAAAAGGTTTTGATAAATTTGGTAATTATACTTTTGGTATAAAAGAACATATAGTTTTCCCCGAAGTTAATTTTGATAGAATTGATAAAATTAGAGGCATGGATATTGTTGTTGTAATTTCAGCTATAAACAAAGACCATAGTTTTGCTCTGTTAGAAAAATTAAATTTTCCATTTTTAAAAAAAGGAGATAATTAAGATGGCTAAAGTAAGTGCGATAAACAAAAATGATAAAAGAATAAAACTGTCAAATAAACTTTTTAAAAAAAGACAAACATTAAAAAAAATTATTATGGATAAGAAAATTTCTTTAGAAGAAAGATTCAAAGCACAACAAAAATTATCAAATCTCCCAAGAAATTCTGCAAAAACTCGTGTTATGAATAGATGTCAAATTACTGGAAGACCACATGGTGTGTATAGAAAATTAAAAATATCAAGAATAGCTTTAAGAGACTTAGGATTGGCAGGATTAATTCCTGGTATGACAAAGTCAAGCTGGTAGAAAGGAAAATATGAGTTTAAGCGACCCAATAGGGGATATGATAGCAAGAATTAAAAATGCTTTAATGAGAAATCACAAAAAGGTTGCACTACCTTCTTCTAATTTTAAAGTTAAAATAGCGGATATTCTTAAAAATGAGGGATTTATAAAAGATTATAAAATTGATAAAGAGACTAGTAAGCCTGTCTTATCAGTTGATCTAAAATATTATTCAGGAAGTTCAGTAATTAGTACATTTGAAAGAGTGTCTAAACCTGGAAGAAGAATATTTTCAAGTGCGGAAAGCTTACCTAAAATTAATAATGGCTTGGGTATTGCAATTGTGTCAACGCCAAAAGGTGTTATGACCGATGTTGATGCTAGAAAACAAAAAGTTGGTGGTGAAATAATTTGCAAGGTATTTTAATGTCTAAAATTGGTAAAATAAGTATTTCAATTCCTGAAAAAGTTAAAGCAGTTTTATCTGGCAATGTTCTTAATATTGAAGGACCATTAGGCAAAAAGTCTCTCAATGTTGATTTAGAAATGTTCAATATTGATATTACCGAGGGTAAAGAAATATCTATTAAACCAAAAACAATTAATCAAAACTCTAAAAGATTGTGGGGCATGAATAGAAGTTTAATTAATAATGCTGTCATTGGTTCAAGCACAGGATATGAAAAAATTCTTGAGTTAGTTGGTGTTGGTTATAGAGCTGCATTAAAAGAAAAACAATTAAATCTTCAGCTTGGTTATAGCCATGACATTAACTTTGACATACCTGAAGGAATAAAGATAGTAGTTGAAAAACAAACAACTATTAAAGTAAGTGGTTCAGATAAACAACAAGTAGGAATGGTTGTTTCAAAAATTAAAACATTCAGAAAAATAGAACCATATAAAGGCAAGGGGATTAGAGAAAAAGGCCAATATGTATTAAGAAAAGAAGGAAAGAAAAAATAATGAAATTAAATACAATTGAGAGAAAAAAATTTAGAATAAGAAAAAAAGGTAAAAAAGTTTCTTCTCCAGATAGACTTAGACTGAGCGTTTCAAGATCTTCAAGAAATATTTCTGCGCAAATAATTGATGATGTAAAAAATATTACTTTAATTTCATGTTCTTCTTCAGAAAAAGATATTAGGTCTATGGAAAAAATTAACAAGACAGAAATATCAAAAATTGTTGCTGAAAAATTAGCTAAAAAAGCAGTAGAAAAAAAAATAACAAAAGTCTATTTTGATAGAGGTGTTTATAAGTATCACGGTAGAGTTAAGGTTTTTGCTGATACCTTACGAAAAAATGGAATGGAATTTTAAATATGGATTTTAAAGATAAAAAAAACGATGATATTATTGAAAAGTTAGTTCACATTAATAGAATTACAAAAGTAGTAAAAGGTGGACGTAGATTTGGCTTTTCTGCACTTGTTGTTGTTGGAAATCAAGCTGGTAAAATTGGAATTTCTCACGCTAAGGCTAAACAAGTTCCTGATGCTATAAAAAAAGCAAATGAAACGGCAAGAAGAAAACTAATACATATTCCATTAAGAGAAGGAAGAACAATTCATCATGATGTTAAAGCAAAAGATGGGGCTGGAAAAATTATATTAAGAGCTGCCTCTAAAGGTACAGGGATAATTGCGGGAGGTCCAGTAAGAGCAGTATGTGAAGTTCTTGGTGTAAAAGATATTGTGGCGAAATCAATGGGTACTTCAAACCCTCATAATGTTATCAGAGCTACCATGAAAGCTTTATTAAAACAAAATTCACCCAAACATATATCAACAATAAGAAATAAAAAAATTTCTGAAATAATTGAAAAAAGAGGATAATGAGCACTTTAAATACATCAGGAAAAGTAACTAAAACAAAACTTAGAGTTGGAAGAGGAATTGGATCTGGAAAAGGCAAAACCTGTGGAAGAGGTGTTAAGGGTCAAAAATCTAGATCTGGTGTAGCAATTAAAGCTTTTGAAGGTGGTCAAATGCCTTTATACAGAAGGTTGCCTAAAAGAGGATTTAATTCTTTTGGAAAAATCAATATAGCAATTATGAATTTAGAAAAAATTCAATCTTTCATTGATCAAAAAACTATAAAAATAAATGACATTATAAATATTGAATTACTTAAAAAACTTAAGTTGATTAACAAAAACTCTCAAAAATTAAAAATACTTGGTACAGGTGAAATTAAAGATAAAGTTAATATAGAAACTGATTTAATATCTAAATCAGCAGTAGACAAACTAGAAAAAGCTGGTGGCACAGTACAGCTAAAAAAATAATTAAGATATTATGAGTTCATCTTCTCAAACTAATGATCTTAAAAATCGAATATTATTCACAATATTTATATTAGCCGTATATAGATTTGGTACTTTTGTCCCAATTCCTGGAATTGATCCAGAACAGTTACAAACAATGATGAGTGGTAACCAAAAAGGGTTACTTGGAATGTTTAATGTTTTTTCTGGAGGTGCAGTCAGTAGAATGGCAATTTTTGCACTGGGAATTATGCCTTATATTTCCTCATCTATTATTGTTCAATTATTAACTGGAGTTTCTGATTACTTTAAAAATTTAAAAGCACAAGGTGAAACAGGAAGAGCAAAAATTACTCAAATAACAAGATATGGAACTGTTTTATTAGCTACTGTTCAAGGTTATGGCTTATCTATTGGATTACAATCCTCTGCTGATTTAGTCATTAATCCAGGATTGTTTTTTACTATAACAGCAGTTTCAACTATTGTTGCTGGTACAATGTTTCTAATGTGGTTAGGTGAACAAATAACCCAAAGAGGTATTGGTAATGGTATTTCATTAATTATTTTTGCTGGAATTGTAGCTGAAATCCCAAGGGCTTTGGTTACAACTTTTGAACTAGGTAGAACAGGTGCGGTGTCAACAATTATGATTATTGGAATCTTTGTGCTGCTAGTGGGAACAATTATGTTTATTGTTTTTATGGAAAGAGCATTAAGAAAAATCTTAATAAACTACCCTAAACGACAAATGGGAAATAAAATGTATGGTGGAGAATCATCTCATTTACCATTAAAAATTAATCAGGCTGGTGTTATACCAGCAATTTTTGCATCAGCTTTATTATTATTACCGGTAACTTTTTCTAATTTTAGTTTTTCAGAAAATGACACGTTTTTAAATTTAAGCTCATATTTCACTCAAGGCCAACCTCTTTATATGATATTATACGCATCTGGAATAATATTTTTTACTTTTTTTTATACTTCAATAACTTTTAGCCCAACTGAGACAGCAGATAATTTAAGAAAATATGGTGGCTTTATTCCTGGAATTAGACCTGGAGAAAATACAGCTTTTTATATTCAAAATATTGTAACTAAGCTGACAACTATAGGTGCTTTATATTTATCTTTAGTATGTTTAATGCCAGAGTTTTTAATAGCAAATTATCCTATTCCATTTTATTTAGGTGGTACATCAATTTTAATCGTAGTAGTTGTTGCTATTGATACAGTTACACAGATACAAACAAGATTAATGAGTTCTCAATATGAACAATTAATTAAAAAAACAAAATTCGGTAAATAATTCTGTGAATATTATTTTATTTGGTCCTCCAGGTGCTGGTAAGGGCACACAAGCACAATTCATTGTACAAAAACATAATTACTTTCAATTATCAACTGGTGATCTTTTAAGAGAAGAGATTAAAGCAAAAACACACCTTGGTACTGAAATAGAAAAATTAATATCTAATGGTAAATTTGCTTCAGATGAAATAGTTAATTCTCTGTTAAGACAGTCAATTACCAATCTTAAATTTAGAGATAGAATCATTTTTGATGGATACCCTAGGAATATTGATCAGGCCAAAAATTTAGAATTAATCTTAAATGAATTTAATCAAAAAATTGGTCATGTAATTTTTTTAAATGTTTCAAAAGATATAATTGAAAAACGTATAATGGGTAGAATGACTTGTGATAAATGTAACATGACTTTGAATGAGTTCTTCAACAAAGAACAGATTGAGCTACATCCATGTGGCAAAGAATTCCTTCAAAAGAGAAAAGATGATAATATTGATGTAGTTGTGGGTAGATATGACACATATATGAAGACAACTAAACCTGTCCTTGATTTTTACTCAAAAAATGTAAATTTTACAGAAATCGATGGTGCAGCTGAAATTGAGCTAATTACCAATAAAATCAATGATGTTCTTAATGTTTAAGGCGTTGACTTTAGAACATCTTCTTATATAAAAGGCTAAATTTATTCTCAAAAATATGGCTCGTATAGCAGGTGTAAACATACCACAAAACAAACTTGTCCACATAGGATTGACCTATATTTATGGTGTGGGTGATAAGTTTTCAAATCAAATTTGCACTTCTCTTGAAATTCCAAAAAAGAAAAGAGTTAATGAGTTAACAGATGACGAAATATTAAAGATAAGAGAATATATTGATGCAAATTTTAAAGTAGAGGGAGATCTTAGAAGAGATTACTCTTTAACAATAAAAAGATTGATTGACCTTGCATGCTACAGAGGAACTAGACATAGGAAAAAATTACCTGTTAGAGGACAAAGAACTAGATGTAATGCTAGAACGAGAAAAGGAAAAGCAATTGCAATCGCTGGTAAAAAATTAACACCACTTAAAAAATAAATAATTTATGACTAAAGTTGATAATAAAGAAAAATCAGATCCTATTATAGAAAAAAAAGTTGAAAAAAAAGCTGATAATAAATCAAAAAAAAGTTCTTATTCAAAAAAGAAAAGGATTAAAAAAGTTATTTTAAATGGAATTGCTTATGTACAGTCTACATTTAACAATACTATAATTTCAATTGCTGACTCAAATGGAAATGTAATTTCATGGGCTTCTGCTGGACAAAAAGGTTTTAAAGGTTCAAGAAAATCAACTCCTTATGCAGCGCAAATAGCAGCAGATTCTGCTGCATCTAAAGCTTTAGAATATGGTATGAAAACTTTAACAGTTCAAGTTAAAGGCCCAGGATCTGGCAGAGAAACAGCATTAAGAGCATTACAGGCAAAAGGTTTTAAAATTATTTCTATTAAGGATACAACCCCAATGCCACACAATGGAACAAGACCACCAAAAAAAAGGAGAGTTTAAATGGAAAGTTTAAATGTAAATATAAAAAATTGGAAATCACTTATTAAGCCAACTAAATTGGAAGTAAAAATAAGTGATGACATGTCTAATGCCACAATTGTAGCCGAACCTTTAGAAAAAGGTTATGGATTGACTTTAGGTAATTCGTTAAGAAGAATCTTACTATCTTCTATAAGAGGAGCTGCAGTAACATCAATTCAAATAGATGGTGTTTTACATGAGTTTACATCAATCAAAGGTGTTAGAGAGGATGTTACAGATATTGTTTTGAATGTAAAATCATTAGCATTAAAAAGTTCTGCTGAAGGAACTAAAAAATTAATTTTAGACGCAAAAGGCCCAGGAGAAATTAAAGCTTCAGATATTGCATCAATTCCTGATATTGAAATTCTTAATCCAGATTTAGTTATTTGTAATCTTGATGAGAATACTAATTTTCATATGGAAATGAATGTAGATACAGGAAAAGGTTATGTTTCTGCGGATATGAATAAGCCTGAAGAACCACCGCTCGGTTTAATTGCTGTCGATTCTCTATACAGTCCAGTAAAAAAAGTTTCATACTCGGTAAGCACGGCAAGAGAGGGAAAGGCACTTGACTACGATAAACTAACCATGGAAATTCAAACGAATGGATCTATTTCAGCAGAGGATGCTGTCGCGTATTCAGCTAGAATATTTCAAGATCAATTAAATATGTTTGTTAATTTTGATGAGCCTGTAGAAGATCCAATCCAGGAAGTTTCAAGCGAACCAGAATTTAACAAAAATTTATTAAGAAAAGTAGATGAATTGGAACTATCAGTTCGTTCTATGAATTGCTTGAAAAATGACAATATAATTTATATTGGAGATTTAGTTCAAAAATCTGAGGGAGAAATGTTAAGAACTCCTAACTTTGGTAGAAAATCTTTAAATGAAATTAAAGAAGTATTGACTGCTATGTCCCTTTATTTAGGTATGGAAATTCCTAATTGGCCACCAGATAATATTGCAGAGATGTCTAAAAAATTAGAGGAACAAATCTAATGAGACATGGAATGGCTAATAAGAAGCTTAATAGAACATCTGAACACAGAAAAGCTTTATTAAAGAATATGCTGAATTCTTTAATCAAATATGAGCAGATTACTACCACATTACCTAAGGCGAAATTTCTTAAGCCTCAAGCAGATAAAATTATTACATTAGGAAAAAAAGAAACATTACAAACAACAAGAATGCTAATGACTAAACTGCAAGATATTACATCAACTAATAAAGTTAAAAAAACACTTTCTAAAAGATATGAAAAAAGAAATGGTGGATACACAAGAATTATCAAGGCTGGCTTTAGATATGGTGATAATGCACCTATGGCTGTAATTGAATTTGTTGATAGAGACGTTGAAGCTAAAAGAGTTGATAAAAAGAAAAAAGATACAGTTAAAGATAAAAACGAAGAAAAAAAATTAGCTACTGCTTAATTTTTTATATAAAATAATATCATCATGAAAAAGTCATTTAACGTTGATTCAACGTTTAACGATATGCGTATAGATAGATGGATACGAAACAATCTTGGCAATTATCCTCAAAGCCTAATTGAAAAAAGTTTGAAAATTGGAAAAGTTAAGATTAATAATAAAAAAGTAAAAAGCTCTCAAAAAGTAAAGACAGGAGATACTATAGATCTATTTAACTTTGATTTTAAAGAAACAATAGCTCAAAAAACAATTAAATTTAAACCATCTGACGAAGTAATTAAAGAAAATGAAGATTTAATAATTGATAACAATGATGATTTTATTGTTCTTAATAAAAGCTCTGGTATTTCAGTTCAAGGTGGTACTAAATCTAAAAAAAATCTTGTAGATATATTTGCTCG
>Ga0209335_10006796_pt1 | contig 10141 bp, 12 predicted proteins | sample COG_09_FD_184753 | JGI IMG/M metagenome (GOLD analysis project Ga0209335, IMG submission 184753) | Pelagic Microbial community sample from North Sea - COGITO 998_met_09 (SPAdes) (version 2) | ecosystem: Environmental > Aquatic > Marine > Neritic zone/Coastal water | place: Helgoland, sampling...
AATGAAATAAATATTGTTAAGGAAAGTAAAATTTTTAAGGATATAGAAAATAATTCTCACATGTATTTTGTACACAGTTATGAATTTATACCTGAAGACAAAAGTGTAATTTCAGCAACAACAGATTATTCATCAAATATTGTTTGTTCTGTTGAAAAAGAAAATATTTTTGGAACCCAGTTTCATCCCGAGAAGAGTGATAAAATTGGATTAAAAATAATTAATAATTTTATCAAACTATAATGAATTCTTTTGTATTTTTATTTATTTTTCTAATTTTAATTTCTTGCGAAACTACTACTAAATCAAGAGTAGATGATAAAAATAAAAAAGAAAGTAGGTTATTAATGAAAGTTACAAGTGAACCAAGTGTAAAAATAAAAAAATGAAATTATTTCCAGCAATTGATATTAAAGATAAGAAGTGTGTACGGTTAGTCAAAGGAGACTTTGATAATAAAACTGAATACCCAATGTCTCCGGTTGAACAAGCTTGGAAATATAAGGATCATGGTTTTAAAAACTTACATGTAGTTGATTTAGATGGGGCCTTAACTGGTGAAACGGTTAATCTAGATATCATCAAAGATATAGTTACTAAATTTGATCTTAAAATTGAAATAGGAGGAGGCATCAGAAACTTTGAAAGTATTCAGAAATATACTGATGCAGGTGTTGAGAAAGTTATTCTAGGAAGTGCTGCTATAAAAGATAAAAACTTTTTAAAAGAAGCTTGCCAAAAATTTCCAAATAAAATTGCCTTAGGTTTAGATGCTAAAGATGGATATCTTTCAGTCTCTGGCTGGAAAGAAAATTCCAATCAATTAACTTTAGAATATTTGAAAGATGTAAATGATTTTGGGGCAAGTAGATTAATATATACAGATATTAATCGAGACGGCATGAAGCTAAGCCCTAATTTTGGTGAAACTTCAAAAGTTGCTGATATTTCAAGCTGTCCAGTGATTATCTCTGGTGGAGTTTCTTCAATCGACGACATTAAAAAAGCCAAGGAATTAAATAATAAGAATATTGAAGGTATTATAGTTGGAAAAGCAATTTATGATGGTGATATTAAATTAGAAGAATTGGCGAAAGAATTATATGCTTAAAAATAGAATAATACCTTGTTTAGATGTTAAAAATGGTCGTGTTGTAAAGGGCATTAACTTTATTGATCTTAAAGATGCTGGTGACCCAGTAGAGCAGGCTAAAATTTATTCAGATGGTGGAGCAGATGAAATTTGTTTTTTAGATATTACTGCTTCAAACGAAAACAGAGAAACTATTTATGATGTGGTAGACAGAACATCTAAAAAATGTTTCGTTCCATTGACTGTTGGAGGTGGAGTTAGAAGTGTTGATGATATTAATAAGTTATTAAATTGTGGGGCAGATAAAGTTTCAATTAATACTGCGGCAGTTCAAAATCCAGAAGTAATAACTGAAAGTTCAAAAAAATTTGGATCTCAATGTATTGTGGTAGCAATCGATGCAAAAAAAAACCAAGATAAATGGGAAATTTTTACCCATGGAGGAAGGAATAATACTGGCATAGATGCAATAGATTTTGCAAAAAAGATGGAGCAAAGTGGGGCAGGGGAACTTTTAATAACGTCAATGGACAGAGATGGTACTCAAGTGGGTTATGACATTGAGCTTATGTCGAAGATATCTTCAAAAGTAAATATTCCAGTAATAGCATCTGGTGGAGTTGGTAACCTAGATCACTTAGTAGATGGAATTAAATTAGGGAATGCAAGTGCAGTTTTAGCTGCATCTATATTTCACTACGGAAAACATTCTGTAAAAGAAGCAAAGGAATATTTGGATTCAAAAGGAATACCTGTTAGAATTTAATATGCTTAATACATTAGAAAACTTAATTAAACTTGCTAGAGAAAGAAAATCAGCACCTGTTGATGGATCATATACAAATAAGTTGCTTACAGACAAATCTTTAAGTAAAGCAAAAGTTTTAGAGGAAGTTGATGAATTAATTGAAGCTGTAGAGAAAGACACAAATAAAATACATGAGGCAGCAGATGTATTTTATCATTTACTTATGTACTTAGAAGCCAATGATGTAAAAATTGAAGAAGTTATGCAGGAGTTAGAAAAAAGAAAAAAATGATTTATGATGACAGCAATATCTTTGCAAAAATTTTAAGGGAAGAGATACCTTGTAATAAAATTTATGAGGATGACTTTGTTTTATCTTTTCATGATATTAATCCCCAGAAAAAAATTCATGCTTTAGTCATTCCAAAAGGAAAATATGTTGATCTGGATGATTTTAGTTTAAATGCCTCTCCAGAAGAGATGATTGGCTTACTTAAGGGCATAAATATAGTAGCTAAAAAGCTAGGTATTTCAACAGAAGCAGGTAAAGGTTACAGAGCACTTGTCAATACAAGTGATGATGGTGGTCAAGAGGTTCCACACTTACACGTTCATTTATTTGGAGGTGAAAGAGTTGGAAAAATGGTTGAGTGACAGAAGAAGTTCAAAGAAATTATTTAGAAATAAATTCAATTCAAGATCTAAATGAAGTTGTTCAAAATACTGAGGATTATTCTTTAATTTTATTAAAGCCACCTAATTTTCAATTAAATAAATTTTTTTATAAAAATATTGGTAAAAAACATAAGTGGATTGATAGATTAGTTTGGACAGATATCCAATGGATTAATTATGTTTCTAATAAAAAAGTTAAAACTTACATTTTAAAATATTTAGATGATTTAGTAGGTTTTTTTGAATTAATAATTCATTGTGATCAAAAAGAAACAGAGATAGCTTATTTAGGAATATTAGAAGAATATCAAAATAAAAAACTTGGCTCTTATTTATTGTCTGAAGCAATTAAAAATTCTTTTACACTTGATATTAATAGAGTGTGGGTTCACACATGTTCTTTGGATCATAAAAATGCTTTAAACAATTACATTTCAAGAGGTATGAATATTTTTAAAACAGAAATTGTTAAGATTTAGTTTTGTTTAGGTAGATTAAATAAATTTTTTTTGATTAATTGATTTTTTTTTATTGATGATAAAAAAGTAATGTTAATATTTTGATACACATCTCTAGTTTGCCAGCCTACTAAATTGAATTTTTTATTATCAAAAAAAACGTTAATTTCATTATCATTTTCTATAATTGTATAATTAATAAAAGACTTATCTATAATTCTCTCTTTTAGTTTATAAATTTTATCTATTAAAAATTTTTTGTCTAAAACATAATTTAATGGTGTTCTTTTTAAAGGATATCTATAATAGCCTGTTCTAGTTTTAATTACTAAAGATTTACCATTTGATACTAAAATTTTGTTATTGCTTCTTGCGTACTCGCAAAAAATCTTTTTAGGGTATTCTATTGTACAATTTCCGTTTTCTATCTTTCCATTTATATTTTGCTCAAACTGAAAATTAATATTTTGAGTATCTTTTAAGTTACTAATGATTTTTTCTTTATTATTTGCAAATGAATTTGAAACAAGAATTGAAAAAAAAAGAATTACTAAGTATTTATACATTAAAGAACATCTCTTTTACCAACGTGGTTTGCTTTACTTACAACACCATCAGCCTCCATCATATCAATTATTCTTGCAGCTCTATTATAACCAATTTGAAGTTTTCTCTGTAAAAATGAGGTAGATGCTTTACCCTCAGTTCTTATTATCTCTAGAGCTGATTGATAAAGTTCATCTCTTTCACCTTGGCTTTTACTTTCTCCAATTTCTTTTTCATCTACATAATTTAAAATTTCATCTATATAATCAGGTTCTGCTTGTGATCTTAGAAAGTTATTAATTTTCTCTATTTCGACATCCGAGACAAATGGAGCATGTATTCTTACAATTTTATTTGCAGATGACATGTAAAGCATGTCTCCTTTCCCCAATAATTGTTCTGCACCTTGTTCACCAAGAATTGTCCTACTATCAATTTTAGATGTTACCTGAAATGATATCCTGGTGGGAAAATTAGCCTTAATAGTACCTGTTATTACATCAACACTAGGTCTTTGAGTTGCCATTATGATATGAATTCCAGCAGCTCTTGCCATTTGTGAAAGTTTTTGAATATAGTTTTCAATTTCTTTACCAGCTACAAGCATTAAGTCAGACATTTCATCTACAACAACAACAATGTACGGCATAGGAAGTTTATGTTTAGTATTATAGCTATCAATATTTCTCACACTTTCTTTTGTCATTAATCTGTACCTACTCTCCATTTCTTTAACTACCCAACCTAGTACCGAAGCAGCTTTCTTGGCTTCTGTTATTACTGGGCATAACAAATGAGGAATACCTTCATAGGTTGAGAGTTCTAGCATTTTTGGGTCAATTAAAATGAATTTACACTTATCTGGAGTATGTCGATAAAGCAGAGATAATATAATTGTATTAATGCAAACTGATTTTCCAGAACCTGTCGTTCCAGCAATTAAAAGATGTGGCATAGAAGCCAAATCTCCAACAATAGGTTTACCAGAGATATTTTTCCCCAAAGCAATAGGTAATTTGATTTCTTTTTTTTTAAAATCATGATTATTTAAAATTTCACTTAAATAAACATTTTCCCTATAATTATTTGGAAGCTCAATCCCAATTGTATTGCTTCCTGGAATAGTTGCTATTCTTGCAGACTCTGAACTTGTGTTTCTTGCTATATCATCAGATAAGTTAATTATTTTAGAAACTTTAATACCAGCAGCTGGTTCAAATTCATTTAGAGTCACAACAGGTCCATGACTAACTTTTTTAATATTTCCACTTACACCAAAATCCATTAATATTTTTTCTAAAAATTCAGGATCATGGGCTTCACTTTTATTTAAATTTTCTCTTTCTTTTTTATCAGGAATTTTTAATAAATTTAAATTAGGTAAACTAAATTTAATTTTTTTTTCAAATTTATTTTCATTTTTTATAAATGGTAAATCTTCTTGAATAAGATTTTTGATTTCGTCTTGTGGAATATATTCATTAATGATTTCACTTTTGTCTGTGTAATTTTTGTTTTTACTTTTAAATAATAAATAAAAAATTTTTTTTGTGTAAATACCAAATTTTTTTATACTAAAATTAATACTATTTAAAAATAAAAATATAATTAAAAAAATTAAAATATAATAAGAGATGTTTTTATTAATTTGTACTAGTGAGCTCAGAAATGTTTGATCTAAATAAAACCCAATAAACCCACCATTACCATTTAAATAATTTGTAAATCCTGAAGAATAAAAATGAGTTAAATAAAAAGCACCAATTAAAGAATAAATTACAGCAAAAAAAATATTATTTATAATCAAAAAAAATTCTTTGAATATAAATGTATTGATTCCAGTTATAATAAAAGTGAATGAAATTAAATAAGCAATAAGTCCAATAGATTGAAAAAATAAATCGGAAATATAACTTCCCTGGTAACCTAATAAATTTTTAATTTCTGTATTGTCGGGAAATATAAAATTAGGATCTTCAGGAGAATAGGTCATGAGAGCCAATAAGAGCAGAATTCCTGTCAGAAAAATTATAATTCCAAATATTTCCACTAGTCTTTTGATAGTGAAATTAAGTAATAAATTGGCTGTTTTTTTAATACTCATATAAATGAATCAATTTAATCACTTTGTATCATCTAATTTTTATTGTTAAAATTAAAAATAATATGAAAGTTTGTATACTTGGTAATAACCTATCGGGCTTAACTTTAGCTAAGTCTCTTGTTAATCAAAATATTTATGTTGATCTTTTAATGCAAAAAAAAGACATAAAGATAAGTCAGTCAAGAACATTAGGTATATCAAAAAGTAATATTGACTACTTTAATAATCATATAATAAATATTGAAAAACTCTTATGGAAGTTAAAGAAAATAGAAATTTTTTCTGATAAAAATAAAAATAAAGAATTATTAAATTTTCGAGATGCAAATGAAGAGCTTTTTTCAATAATCAAAAATGAGGAATTGAGTAAACTTTTGGAAAAAAATTTGTTAAAAAATAAATTTTTTAAAAAAAAATTATTTAACTCAAAAAGATTATCTTTTGTTAAGGAATATGATCTTGTTATAAACTGTGATTACTCTCATGCCATCAACAAGAAATACTTTAGCAAAAAAATTATTAAAAATTATGAAAGTTTTGCTTATACAACTATTATTACACATGAAAAAATTTTAAATGATGTTGCTATACAAATTTTTACAAAAATGGGACCATTAGCTTTTTTACCTATTTCTAACAATCAAACTTCTATAGTTTTTTCAGTTTATAATTTTGGTATTGTTAATGAAAATATTGAAGAGTTTATAAGAATTTATGGTTACAAATATAAGATCAAAAAAATTAATAAAATAGAAAAATTTAAATTAAAATCTTCACATTTACGCTCTTACTATTATAAAAATATTTTAGCATTTGGAGATTTGTTGCATAAAATTCATCCTTTGGCTGGTCAAGGATTTAATATGACTATTAGAGATATAAAAATTCTTAATAATATAATTAAAAATAGACATGAGCTAGGCTTACCTTTGGATGAGTCTGTGAATTATGAGTTTGAAAATAGCTTGAAGCATAAAAATTTTATTTTTTCAAATGGGATTGACTTGATTCATGAAATTTTCAAATTAGAGAGAAAAACAGGAAGCAATATATTGAGTAAATCTATTCAAACTATAGTGTCTAACCCATCGGTTAATAAAATGTTTACAAAAATTGCAGATAAAGGAATTTTACTCTAATTATTGTAGAGTCGTATTATCAAAAATATCATAATTATAAGTATTCAATATTTCAGCTATTTTATTTTTTCTCATATCTAGGTTTTTAGCTTCTAACAATACTTGTTTTTCTTCTAGGGAAAAAGGTGAAGCCATTGCTAATGCATTAATTGTTTCATTTAGACTTTGTTTTTCAACTTCTTTCCAATTAATGATAAAGCCTCTTTTTTCAAAAAGAGTTTTTAAGTTTTTAAAAATTAATTCTAGATCAGTAAATTTAAGCTCTTCTTTATTGTTATTTAAGTCGTGATAAAAATTTTGAAAGTTAACTTTATATTCTCTATATTTATTAGACGATTTAATTTCTTTAACAATTTGGAATCTAACAACACCTTTTAATTCAATCATATAGCGACCATCTTCAGTTTCTTGGAAATTAGTTATTTCACCAAGACAACCAATGTTGTGTAGATCTGATACAATATGAACATTTTTTTGATTTTTAGGTTGTATGATACCTATTAATTTGTTTGATTTCATACTATCGTTCACCATATCAATGTAACGAGGTTCAAAAATATTTAAGGGAACAGTAGTCTGAGGAAAAATTATAAAATTACTTAATGGAAATACAGGTATTTTTTCAGGGAGTAATTCTTTTTTCATAATTTATCAAAATATATCATATTTGTTTTATCATTTAAAAAAAATTTTAATATTTAATTTAATTCTTTGATAATTATATCATTGATTATCTTCTCAAAATTTTTAGTAAAAAATTTATTATCAAATAGAGGTGATCTCAAAGCTGTTTCAAAAATATTATCTCTAATTTCTGCTAATTTATTTAGATTATTTGAATAAAATATAGCTTTTGCAATATAATCCTCTTCATCTTTTGCTATTAAATTTTCATAATTTAAGTTTTTAATTATACTAGATCCACATCGAGAATTGAAATTATAACCTTCCATTGTAATTATAGGAATTCCTTTCCATATCGCTTCAAAAGTTGTTGTGACACCATTATACGGGAAAGTATCCAGAGCAAGATCTACTTTCTCATAATAATTTAAATGCTCCTCAAAACTCTCAGATCTATCTTGAATTTCAACTTGATTTTTAATATTTAATTCATTTAAACGTCTTTTAAAATCTTGTAGGTTAAATTTCATAGATGATTTCAATAATAATTTAGAATTTTTTATATTTTTAAGAATCCTGGCCCAAGTTTTTAAGGTTTGATTTGAAATTTTATTAAAATTATTAAATGATCCAAAAGTTATATATTTATTCTTAATAAAGGGACTTAAAGATTTTTTTCTTGTAATTTTAAATCCTTGATGTGTATTCCAAATTTTTTCAAATTTTATTATTTTTTCACTATAAAATTTTTCTTCATCTTCATGTATAAGGTGATGATCAGATAAAATATAATCTATTTCTTCCAGGCCAGAAGTATTACAATAGCCAAGCCATGAAATTTGAATTGGGGCAATTTTATTCTTAAGAATTGAAATTCTATTTTCACTTGTAAATCCCATTAAATCAACCACAATATCTATTTTTTTATCTCTTATAAAATTAGTTGCATCCAAATCGTTTAAGTTTCTTATATTAAACCAATTATTAAACAATTTTCTATAGTTCTCATTATTTACGTCTTTTATTGCGTTTGAAATTGCATACATTTCAAATTTATTTTGATCTAAATTTTCTAACAAGCCAGTAAGAAAATAAGTTATCGAATGAGATTGGCAAATATCAGAAGAAAAGAAAGCAATTTTAATTTTTCTTTTTAAAACAGATTTATCTAATTTTAATGGTTTTAAATTAATTTTTTTAATATTTTTAGAAAACTCTTTTGTTATTAGATAAAATTTTTCTTGATCCCAAGTTTTACTGAAGTTATTGATATAAATATAAGAACACCAATCATCTAATGAGGATGGATCTAATCTAATGATATGTTCTAATATTTTTATTCTATCATTTATCCTTACACTAAATTGATAAAGTCTCGAAATTGCTTTTAACAATTTCATATTTTTCAGAGAATAACCTTTTATTTCAGAATAATATTTTAAAGAATCATCGATTTCAAAAAAGTTTGTACTAATATTAATAAAATTAGTAAGTGCTTCAATACCAAGATTAGTATTTTTTTCTTTTAGAAAAGCTTCTCTAAAATTTTCTTTAGCAGATAAGCTGTCTTTACTATTAGTGTTATCTTTTAACATTTTACAAATTCCAAGTATATGTAATATCTGAGCTGACTTATCTTTTTCTAATTTTTCAATTTTATCTATTATTTCATTGTATTTTTTTTCATTAAAAAGATTTTTGTAAAATTGTATATTTGAAGACATTATATAAGATTACCAAATCTTAAACCAAGAGTCTAATTGCTGTCATATTAATTTAAAACAAAAATATAATATGTATCTTGGTTCAATAATCTTAATTGATAATTAAATTATAAAATATCTTTATTCACAGTTTACTAACTTGAATTTCAATTATCTAAAAATTGCCTCTTGCTTAATTTAAAAAAAGCTAATACTTTTATTAATAACTTAAGATGCGGGCATAGCTCAGTGGTAGAGCGTCTCGTTGCCAACGAGAAGGTCGAGGGTTCGACCCCCTTTGCCCGCTCCAAGATTGAACCATGAATGATCTTTTAAATAAAAAATGTGTTCCTTGCGAAGGAGGTATTATACCCTTTGATATATCTGAAATTCATAAATATCAAAAAAAGGTTGATGGTTGGGATATTATCAAGGATGAAAAAAAAAAATTTTTTTTAAATAAAAAATTTAAATTTAAAAATTTTTTAAATAGTCAAAATTTTATAAATAAAGTTGGAGAAATTTCAGAAAATGAAGGACATCACCCAGATATATCGTTTGGTTGGGGGTATGCAGAAATTAAAATTACAACACACGCTATTGAAGGTTTATCAGAAAATGATTTTATTCTTGCGGCAAAAATAGATCAATTAATCAATGTCTAAAATGTCTAGTTTTTGAAAAGACTAAAATCGTATTGGTTTCGTTCGCAAAATTAATTATTTCCTTATCTCTGATGGATCCCGAAGGTTGTATTACTGCAGCAACACCCGACTGAATTAATTTTTCAATACCATCAACAAACGGAAAAAATGCATCAGATGCTGCCACTACTTCATCTTTTACATTAATAAATTTTTTCATTTTTTCTATTGCGATTTGACAACTATCCAAGCGACTTGGTTGACCCGATCCAATTCCTACAGTAGTTTCATTTGCTGCAAGTACTATTGCATTAGATTTTACATATCGACAAACATTAAAAGCAAAAATAAGATTTTTCATTTGTTTTGAATTTGGTTTTTTCTTGGAAACTACTTTAAAATCTTTA
>Ga0209335_10006798_pt1 | contig 10140 bp, 8 predicted proteins | sample COG_09_FD_184753 | JGI IMG/M metagenome (GOLD analysis project Ga0209335, IMG submission 184753) | Pelagic Microbial community sample from North Sea - COGITO 998_met_09 (SPAdes) (version 2) | ecosystem: Environmental > Aquatic > Marine > Neritic zone/Coastal water | place: Helgoland, sampling...
AGATTTACCTGAAGTTTCACTTGTTGCAATTCTCGATGCTGATAAAGAAGGTTTTCTCCGTTCTGCTCGTTCATTAACCCAAACAACTGGGCGAGCTGCGCGTAATGTCAACGGTAAAGTGATTATGTATGCAGATAAAATTACTGACTCAATGCAGCGAACAATTGAAGAAACAGAAAGGCGAAGAGAAAAGCAGATTAAGCATAATATAGATAATAGTTTAATCCCAATGCCTTTGCCCAAAAACAAAAAAGATATACTGAAGCAATCTGCGGTAGTTCCAGGTCAAAAAATAAGACCAACAGTATATTTAGAAAATGAATCTTTTGGCTTGGCTGCAGATCCTGTTGTTCGGTATATGTCTGCAGAAGATTTATCAAAATCAATAGAACGAACAAGAAAAGCTATGCAAAAAGCTGGTAAACAACTCGACTTTATGGAAGCAGCTCGATTACGAGATGAGATTGCAGAACTAGAGAAGTTTCTGCAAAAAAAATGATTTTACTCGATTTCATTAGCTTTCCAATTAATATATGATTTGTTGATTCAAAGACTTTTCTCTTACTAAAAAAATAACGAAATTTACATTTATGAAATTAAAATTTACATTCAACTTATTCACTCTTGTTTTTCTTTTATTTGGCTGCGCAGGAATAAAAAAAACAACAGAGAACAAAAAGATTGAATCCGAAATTAAGTCTGATGCGATTATAAAAGTTGAAAGCTTTAAGGATTTTGATTTAAGCAGAGACTTTAAGATTGAAGAATTGCTGATTCAAAATGAAATTTTGGAAATCCGCCTTACATATAGTGGTGGATGTGCACAACACCAATTTAAATTATATACCTGCCAACAATATCAGAAATCTCTTCCACCTAAACTTCCTTTAATGTTGATACATGATACTGGCGGTGACGCATGTCGAGAAATTAAACAGGAAACCGTGTTGTTTAACATTGAAGACTTAAAATATGAAGGTCAAAATACCGTCCAATTTATTATCAACCAAGAATATACAGTTAATTATACTTATTAGATATTATGAAAAACATATTAATTCTTAGCCTTTTTGTTACTTTTTTTAGCCACTCTCAAGCTCAAATTTCTTACGGTGGAGAGCCGATTAGTAACAAACTTGGTGTATCCATTAATAAAGCAATTCCAACTTTAATGATGCCTAGTTTCGATCAAAATGTTTTAGATATAGAAGATGCTGTAAACGATCTTCAGAAAGACATCCCTTGGCGGTTTGGTTTCAACCATATGGTTAATATTAATCCCCAAAATTCTGGAATGTGGGAAGATCTAGGTAAAGGAAGAAAATTATGGCGATTGAGAATCGAATCACCAGGGGCAGCAACGATTAATCTAACTTTTAATAAGTATTATTTGCCGGCAGGAGCAAAACTATTTATTTACAATGATGATAAATCTGAAGTTCTTGGAGCACTAACAAATCAAAACAATAAAGCAACTATGGATTTAGGAACTACCCTGCTTTCAGGTGATGCTATTATCCTAGAATATTTTGAGCCGAAAAATGTATCATTCGAAGCCCAATTGAATATCTCAAAAGTAACACATGGCTATCGCAAGTTGTTGAATTCGCCAAACATAGAAAAAGGGTTTGGAAGTTCAGGGAGCTGCAATAATAACGTGATTTGTCCTGAAGGCCTGCCTTGGGATAAACAAATAAGATCTGTTGCTGTTATTGTAGTTAACGGAAACGAAAATTGCACTGGTGCATTGTTAAACAATACCTGCGAAGATGAAACCCCATACTTCTTAACAGCCGATCATTGCCTCGGAGGCAGTGTATCCACCTGGGTATTTCGATTCAATTGGGATAGTCCTGATTGTTCACCATCGGTTAACGGTCCATATAACTTTACAATTTCTGGAGCAACTCAATTGGCAAACAATGGAGGCTCTGACTTTGCATTGTTAGAGCTTAGTTCTGCTCCACCATCAAGCTACAATGTGTATTATGCTGGGTGGGACAATACGGGAACTGCGCCAACAAATTCAATTGCAATTCATCATCCCAGTGGAGATGTGAAAAAAATTAGTTTTGATTACGATCCTGCTTCAACTGCTTCATGGGGTGGTGCAGCTACTTGGCATATTTCTAATTGGGAAGATGGCACAACTGAACCTGGTTCGTCTGGAAGTCCATTGTTTAATCAAGATGGCAGAGTTATAGGTCAATTATATGGTGGCACTGCTAATTGTTCCAACAATATTGACGATTACTACGGTCGATTTGATGTTTCTTGGTCTGCAGGTGGCTCTGCAAATAATCAATTGGTTGATTGGCTGGATGGATGTGGTTCTGGGGCAGCTACTATAGATGGTTATGACCCAAGCCAACCTTCTGTTGCCATTGATGCAAACCTTTTGTCTATTGAATCTCCGACAAACGGTCTAGTTAGTTGCGACAATTCAATCACGCCTGAATTCGCTTTTAAAAACAAAGGACTTACAGATTTAACTGAAGTCACTATCAGCTATCAGCTGGATGGAGGCATCATTCAAAACGCTATATGGTTAGGGACGCTGACAACAAACTCATCAGATGTGCTAGTTTTTCCTAGCATTACTGTTTCAACAGGAATGCATGAAATAAAAGCTTGGACCTCTAACCCAAATCAGTCTATAGATTTAAATTTAGCTAATGACTCTGCTATTGCGTACTTTGAAATTCTTGCGCCAAACGCTTTATCATTGCCTCTTGTTGAGGGATTTGAAGGAGGTACGTTTCCTTCTGCCAATTGGTCATTAGATAATCCTGATGGAATAGTCGAATGGGAAACTACAACTGATGGAAACGGATTTGGTAATAGTACTACTAGTATTATTTTAGACAACTATACAGATAATCACGTAGGAGAACGAGATGGTCTATTAACACCATATCTCAATTTTGCTCCAGCAATAGGCGGCACCATCACTTTAGATTTTAATGTCGCATACGCTAGATACAGCAATAACAATCATGATTCATTATTGGTTAAAGCAAGTATCGATTGTGGTTTATCTTGGCAAACGATTTATGCTAAAGGAAACAATGATTTATCAACTAACGGCGGTATTAATGAATTAGGACCTTTTGTTCCAACGGATAGCAATTGGCGCACGGAATCTTTAAATATAGATGGGTATGCTGGTGAATCAAGAGTACAGTTTAGTTTTGAAAACTACTCGGGATACGGAAATAATGTTTACTTAGATGACATTAATATTTATTATATCGCACCAAATGTTGCTCCCGTTGCCGATCTATCTTTCGAAAACAATAATAATTGTGAAGGCAGCTCGATTCAATTTAACGATCAAAGCTTGTATGGGCCGACCGAATGGGCTTGGGCTTTTACAAATGGCACCCCCGCGACTTCTACGGGGCAAAATCCGACAGTTACCTATAACGCCTCTGGAACATTCACTATTAGTTTAATTTGCAGCAATAGCAATGGAACAGACACAACGGAATCTACAGTTACTATAGGGAGTTTACCAGTAGTTTCGGCAAACGGAACAGACGAATCTACTTCTGGTGCATCTGATGGCTCTGTATATTCAAACGTTTCAGGAGGTGTGCAGCCTTACAGTTATTTGTGGAACAATGGTGAGGTTACCGAAAACATAAGCGGTTTGACTAGCGGTGAGTATATTGTAACAGTTACAGACGCAAATGGCTGCTTAAGTTACGCTCAAGCATATGTATCTCCTGTGCCCATAAGCGAAAAAGAAAATGATAAATATTTTCTATTATATCCCAACCCATCTAATGGAACCGTTACGTTTGAGTTATCTTCACACCCTACTTCAAATGTTTATTTAGAAATATATAATGTTCTTGGAGAAATTATTATGTCAGAACACTTAGGAAAAGAAACATCTAAGATAGACCTTAATCTAAAAAACTATTCTAAAGGAGTTTACGTTGTCATTGTTAAATCTAACAACCAAAAATTTACAGAAAAGCTGATTATAAAATAATGCATACACTTGAGCCATATTTTAACTGGAGAAATCTTTATGTTGCATCTGAAGATAAGCGCTCCCCATTTTATGGAAAAGAATACAGCGAACTCAGGTATACCGAACAAATTTACAATCATCTCATTCACCCTCAATGGGATAATATTGGCTCTACTACCCTCTTTGCTAAAATATTATTCACCGATTATGATGATGGATACTGTATTATGGAGTTCATTGGAGAATGGAACGACTGTTTATACAATGATGTTATGATATTGAAACGTCAAATTATTGAACCGTTAATTTTTGAAGGTGTAAATAAATTCATTCTAATAACTGAAAATGTGCTGAACTTTCATAGTTCTGATGACTGCTATTATGAAGAATGGATTGACGAAGTTGAAGATGGATGGGTTTGCATGTTAAACGCTCGTGAACATATAATTGATGAAATGAGCAAGATCGGTATTGACCAATTTTTTGCAATGGGAGGCAATTTAGAAGATATTTCGTGGAGAACAAATCGCCCGATTCAATTGTTTCAGAAAATTGAAAAAAAAATCAATATGAGACTTGCTAGTTCGCTCACGTAAGTCAATGAAAGAATTCGATATTACAATTCTTACTGACAACAGGTATGTGTCTCCAATACATATAGACCAGTATATTCAAAATGTTTTAGATGAAGACCGACTAGTTCAGGAGGCGTTAATGCGAAAAGGATTAAAAGTACACAGAACTAACTGGGATAATCCTAATTTTGATTGGGGTTCAACTGCATACATTATTTTTAGATCCACTTGGGATTATTTTGAAAGATTCGCTGAATTTGATATTTGGCTCAATAAAGTGAGCGAACAAACAAAGCTTATAAATCCTGGAAACTTGATTCGTTGGAGTCTTGACAAGCATTATCTAAAAGATTTAGAACAAAAAAATATCAGCATACCCCCTACAATATTTATAGAACCAAAAGATAACAGAACACTTAAATCGGTATTCGATGAATCTGGTTGGAATGAGGCTATTGTTAAACCAGCAATTTCAGGAGCAGCGAGACATACTTATCGTATATCGGCAGAAAACATTTCAAATTATGAGGAAATATATTATAAGTTGATTCAAGAAGAGGCAATGCTTCTTCAAGAATTTCAAAACAATGTGATTAGCAAAGGTGAGGTTTCTTTTGTTGTGTTTGGAGGTAAATTTAGCCACGCAATATTGAAAAAAGCGAAACCTGGAGATTTCAGAGTACAGGATGATTTTGGGGGCACTTTGCACGATTATGATCCCTCAAAAGAAGAAATTGAATTTGCAGAAAAGACTTCCATGAGTTGTTTACCTGTTCCAATCTATGCGAGAGTTGATGCAATATGGGACAATGAAAATAAGTTATGTGTTTCTGAGTTAGAACTTATTGAACCAGAACTTTGGTTTAGGAAAAATGATGAATCCTCTAACAAAATGGCTGAGGCAATTTTAAAACACATTGGTGCCGACTAGTAATTTAGTCACAAAAAAAGAGGCTTAAGCCTCTTTTTAATTAAATATGTCTAGTCGTAATTAGATTTTCTTCACACGAACAGCATTCATTCCTTTCGCTCCTCTTTCTAAATCGTAAGTTACTTTATCGTTTTCTTGAATTTCGTCAATCAAACCACTAACGTGAACAAAATACTTATCACCTGAGTTTAAATCGTTGATAAAGCCATATCCTTTTGAAGAATCGAAGAATGCAACTTTTCCTTCGTTCGGCACGTCTTCCATATCCACTTTTTTAGGAATACCGATAACAATATCTTCAGCATCAATTTCAGCTTTAAGAGTGGGGTCTGGTGGCGCATCAACCAAGTGACCATTTTCATCAACATAAGAAATCATATCTTCAAAAGCAGCGCCTTTTTGATTATTTTCTTTACGCATCTCCTTTTTTTCCAATTTCTCTTTACGCTTTTTTGCGCGTTTTTTCTCTTTTTCTTTCTTCCCGAAGGTTTCTTGTGATTTTCCCATTAAATCTCTTCTTTACTTATCCTATGGAGCAAAGTTACTATAATTTTTCTCTCGTTCTATTCTCCCTAATCTTTTTAACAACCTAGTGTGAGAGGCTAGCGCCCCTGCAAAGGTCTTGTTTTCAATAAAGGGCACGCCAAATTCCTTAGCTGTTTCCTCTACAATTGGTGAAATATGTTTGTAGTGTACGTGACAAATTAAAGGAAATAAATGATGTTCTACCTGAAAATTAAGACCCCCACAAAACCAATTAGCTATAGGACTTTTTCTTGAAAAATCTGCAGTAGTATGCATCTGATGGATTGCAAATGAATTCTCAATACTGCCTTCTACGTTTGGAATAGGATAATCTGTTCCTTCAACTAAATGCGCCATATGAAAAACCAAAGCTAAGTTTAATCCTTCAAAAATGTGGGCAAAATAAAACCCAAATAAAATTTGATACCAAGTAAAATCAACAACCAGCATTGGTATAACCAATACAATTATATAGTAAAGAGCTTTATAAAAAAACAACCTGAAATATTCCTTTCTTGGATGTTTTTTATTGTCCTCTGCCCCTAGCTTCTTTGCAAAAAACTTTTTATAGTCTTTCATCATCACCCAGCTTAAAGAAGATAATGTGTAAAGAAAATAAACGTAGATATGCTGATACTTGTGAATCCACTTCAATTTTTTATCTGGGCTTACTCGCAGAATTCCGGGCTGATTTAAATCATCATCATGATCTGGAATATTAGTGAAAGTATGATGTAGCATATTATGAGTTATTGTCCACACATAATCATTAGCCCCTGCTAAGTTAAAAATTATAGATAACCATTTGTTTACTTTAATTTTAGAAGAATAGGATCCGTGAACAGCATCATGTCCAATATTTAATCCTATTTGAGCAGTATATATACCATTTATGGCACAAAGCAGTAGTATTAGCCAAGGCATACTGACAAATATGTTTGATAAAATTAGCCCATAAGTCACTCCCCAAATCAACAATATTGAAATGGTTTTTGTTACCATTACCCAATTAGCATGTTTGCTAATATTATTTTCCGTGAAATAATTATTAACCCTTTCCCTTAATACAGGGAAAAAATCAGATGTAGGTCTAGGAAATTTAACTTTAGCTGTTTCCAATTTATCAATATAAAAAGGCTTTTGTTTTGGCCATTCATTAAACAATAGTGCAAAAGTAACATTTGCCATAGAACAAAAAAAGTCAATTCATCAACTTGTTAACAACCATCTAAATAAAACTACTTTTATTCATGAACAATTCCGTGAACAGATACTTACTAAGTAAAGGAATTAGCAGAATTTTTTTCTAGATAGATTAACTTCGCTATAGATAATAAGAATAGATAAATTTATTTGGTGTATCCGGTTGACAAAAACTAGATCTCTTGCCTCTAAGGTGTGTGCTTCTTCTGAAAAAAAAACTAACCATACCAGTAAGGGGGTATCTATAAGCGATATTTTATCATTTAAGGAACTTCTTATTTGGAAGATGTTTATAGTACTAGATTTACCCATTTACTTAATGAGGTGAGTTTATTTTTATGCTAGAATTTAATGTTTAAAAATACGCTTGGGGTGAACGGGGTTGCTTCGGTGTATTCGATATTGTTATCATGAAAAGCTGAAAAATTATTGTACCGAACATTAGCTGTGTTTAGCAAATTTATAATGGAGACTCCCGTTTCTAGCTTTACCTTTTTCAAATTTAGCTGGCACATCGCGGCAACATCAAGTCTGCTATAAAACCTCTCTGTTTCATTTGTTTCACTTTGACTAATATTCTGAATTCCAGATCCATATACATAATTTAAGGAAACATAAACTGGCGAAAAATCTAATAACAGAGCAGATTTCAATTCATGTAACTGGTCGTGAGACGCTCGCTGATACTCCTTGCTTTCAAAATAATCAAAGAACTCTTCCGTCCTACCTAATGTGTAAGCTAACCAAAGCTCATGTTTATAAAATTGGCGTTTTATAAAAAAATCGAGGCCATAACTTCTGCTTATACCATACTCGCTGAACTGCACTTCTTGGTTCTCATAATCGAAAAAATATCGACTCTGATTGTTAGTTACTTTATGAAACCCTTCAACATTAACATTTAGTCTTCCATGATTGTAGGATAACCCTCCAGTGGTATGAACTGCATTAAGCGCGTGAGTCATAAAACCATCAGCTATTGACCAAAAGTATATTTGATTCCCGAATTCATCAACAGCAGTATTTTCGACAACAAATTGATTGTAAACTCCCCAAGCTAAATTCACTCTCCATCTATCACCCGGTATATATGACACATTTAATCGTGGTTGAATAAATGGTTTTGGGCTTCCTAAGGGTAAATCAACCTTGAGACCAGGTTCTAAGTGTAACTTTTTTGTGATGAACATTTTATCTTTTACGTAGGTCGCAATCCTGTTTATGTTTGACCAATCAGTTTTAAGGTTATCACTAATGGAATCTAAACTGTAAGATGCTTTATTTTGTAATAGATTGACGCCAAACGAGAAATTATGGTTTCTTGTAATGGGTAAAACATGATTTATCTTAAATGAGGTTTCCGATATTTCATTTTTGGTTGCTAGTTTACCCTGTGGACCAAGCTTCTCTTCTGTTTCTTTTTCAATAAAAGATAACCTGTTCACAATTCTAGAATCTAGGAATGAACTAGCGAGTGTAAGGTGTGTTACTCCAGCTTTTTTCCAGTGTTTTCCATAATATCCTGCAACTCCAAATTGATTTTTGATTTGCGAATTAAAACGACTATAAAATTTAAAATCCCTATCCTTGCTAACATCTGAATCAAGCCTATCTCCACTTGTAAGTAAACTGATTGAGTAAGAACTCCCTTTTTTTGATTCCCCTGAGTATTTAAGATTTATATCAGTGAAATTGGTGTGTGTTACACCCTCATCTCTTATCAATTTTCCGAAAGCATAGTATGTTTTTCTATACGCTCCTTGTATCGAAGATCTTTTAGAAACAGGGACATTCAATATACCTGCAACGGTTTCATTGGTTAGCTTGACGTTTACTCCTGTTTTTTGATAATTCCCATCAGTTCCTGTAATGTTTACAAGCCCTCCTACTCTATCACCTAAATGAACATTATAACCGCCTTTATGAACTTCAATGTCCTTAACCATCAATGGGTTTATAGCTCCAATATTATCATTTTCGCTACTAACACTAAAAAGGGTTATTCCATCGAAAACGATTTGAGTCTGCCCTTTATAGGACCCCCAAGTAATGTAATCTTTCGTCTGCTCCCCTGCGGCTAGTATTCCTGGTTGGAGTCGCACCAAATTAAAAATAGTATTGTCACTACTTCCTGGAAGTAAACTGGCAACACTAGAATTTAACTTCAGCAAACCGACTTGAGTTCCCATCGGGGGAACGATGCCATATATACGTTTAGATGATGAATCTGAAGAAATAACTACCTCCTTAAGCTTGGTTGATTGTGGTGCTAATTTTAGAGTATGAATTATTGAGCTGGATTCCAAAATGGTATCCAGTATTTGATAACCTACATACGAAATCATAATTGCTATTGTACTATCCACACCAGCATAGGTAAAGTGACCATTAACATCAGAAACAACACCGCTTTTATTAACGCGAATAGCCGCAAAAGGTAAGGTTTCACGGCTTTCTGTATCTACTATTTTTCCTCTTAACGAATATTCGCGCGATGTCTTTATTTCGGGAAGACTTTCCTCTGGTTTTCGTTCATAAATCACAAAGACATCATGTTTGATTTCTAATTCAAAATCGCATCGTTTGGCTAGTGAAATTACGGCCTCTTGAGGATTATTATATGTTGCGGAATCACTGATCAAGCATTCTTCTATGAGTTTATCATTGAATGAAAATTGCACACCATGCGCATCTCTCAATTCAAGCAACACTTTATTGAGTGGTTTATTATCCACGTATAAATGCAACGATTGCCCAATTGACGACCAGGATATAATCAACAATAATGAAGTAATAAATATTTTAGTAATTGGGCCTAGCAAAGTCCTAGTTCTGTGAAACAATATACTTTTTGTTAGATTGTTTCACAAAGCTAACACCAAAACTTTGACAAATTAAATTAAGTGTCTCATCAACTGATTGAG
>Ga0209335_10006801_pt1 | contig 10138 bp, 7 predicted proteins | sample COG_09_FD_184753 | JGI IMG/M metagenome (GOLD analysis project Ga0209335, IMG submission 184753) | Pelagic Microbial community sample from North Sea - COGITO 998_met_09 (SPAdes) (version 2) | ecosystem: Environmental > Aquatic > Marine > Neritic zone/Coastal water | place: Helgoland, sampling...
GCACTTCGGGAAGAGTGTGGCGTATCGGACGACAAAGCCGACGAGCCTCTGCCGTCCCGTGAGACGGCAGAAGTGTTGAGGAAATCATCTGCCGAAGTGCGGTTGTTGATGCTGGCTCCTCGATCTACGATGCCCCATGCCCGCCGCTGTCGTTCCAGATCGCGCCGCTTCCGATCCTGAAGCGTCAAAGGCTTTGGTGGAGCCCGCGGCGCCATCTGCCGCAGCGGCGCAAGCGCTGGAGCCGAAAGCACGAAGGATCGCGCGCCTCGCGATGATGGTGGAGGCTGGGTGCGCAGCAGCGAATGCGGAGTTGTAGGATACGTCCCAGATGCCAGCAGTGTTTCCGCATTCTGCATCATTTGGCGATTAATCAAGCTATGTTGGGGTGTGCACGGCGAGGTCAGCGAGACAGATTTCTTCAGTCCCAAAGACTTCCGTAGTTTTCGGGGCTGACCGAGAGATGCTCAGCAACGAAGGAGGGTGCGGCAAATCGGGAACGCAGGCTACCTTTTCGGTCTTCGACGTGGCGATTTCACGCCAGCGGGTGTAATAGTGCTGGTGTGATGCAGCATCATCGCCTTGGTGCGCAACGTGATGGCGCTGCATGTGCGCGAAATCCGCCACGGAGGACGGGCGGCTATGCAGCGGGTGGTCACATTCCGTCCGCGCAGTGACTACATATCGGTCTCCCTGCGGATGTTGCTTCACCACAAATTGTGAGAGAAGCTCTGATTCTGCGCTGCCTTTTCGCCCCAGATTCACCGCGCCTGCACACGTTCAGCAGCCTGGTCAGGTTCTCGCGCATCCTGCAGCCGCTTTTCGAAGTAGGCCCCAGCACTGATGAATCCTTGAAGCCAGCAGAAATCAACTCAGGCTGGCCAATCATCATGCTCTCAACGCGCCACGGGCAGGAGGACGAACCGCTCGGGGTGCCCAACCGGGGGCCTGCCGTTCTGGTCATCGCACCATCCCCATGCAGAGCAGCGCCCTCAACCATCTCAGATTATTCGATCGCTACCCTCTGGAAGGACACTCGCGCACCACTTCGGTTGTCACAGGCGCTGGACGCGCAGTGGTAGCATCTGCCGTCTCCAAGGCTGCCCTGGTTCAGCCTCAGGGAAAGTTCGTTGCAAGTGAGAGCCATCATCAACCGGAGGGAAATCGCGTCCTTTCAGTACCGCGTCGTGTGTACTTCGGTAGGGGAGTTCGATCAAGCCAGAGAGCCATCGGTTCCAACATCTGCAGAGGACCAGACATGGCCGACGAGCAGGTGCGTCCGGCGACCTCGGCTCACCGTGTCTGCGCTCCGGGTCCTCGTGGGTCCATTTTTGGGACGGATCCGCCGATTCTAGGGAGCGGCGTGTGATGCAGTAGCGGAGGCTGTTGCTCCTCTGCCTCAAGCGCAGTGTTAGGTTGCCACGAAGCGGCGCCCACTGTCGCGAAGTGGTTGCGTACCTGACTTTGTGCTCGCCCGATGGCCCCCTAGCAGTACATGAGGTCAGAGAGTAGGCTGTTGTCTCAGAGATGTATTTGCTGCCTGCGTTGCTGTGAGTCAGATGTGGGGCGGATCAAGTTGACGCAATGCGGTTTGCGCTACGCCCAAGGCCTAAACTAGGCCGCGCCCATCCAGCCCAAGGAGCAGCCAGGATCTGGCGGGTTCGAGATCCCCAAGATGGAGATGCCCGAGATGCCAAAGATGGAGCTCCCATCCTGGGTATGCCTCTACCCTGGCAACTTGGTTCCCGTGTGTGACTTTCTGTGCCACAGCTGTTTCGCCGCGGCCGGTGACGATGCGCTGCACATTTTGGCACAGATGGGCGGCAAACCTGCCGACGGTGCAGAGGGCGACGGTGCTGCGCCACAGTTCCCGAACCTGGAAATGCCCAAGATGGAGATGCCCAGCTGGGTGAATCCTTGCCCTGCGCAGCTCCGCACGTATCGAAACCTTAGCAGAGCAATTTATTTCTGCGACTTCAGCCTCACTCCCCATGCCGTCAGACTAAATATCTGCCTGAGTCGCATGCCGCACAATCGGTGCAACTGATTTAGGCGTGGTTTCGTAGATGCCGGGACAAGCAGCAGAGGGAGCCGAGGGCGAGGCAGGTACACTTGAAACACCCCTAGCTCTTTTGTTGATGTCCAAATCTGCCGCACTTGCCGGATCTTGGTCGGTAGATGTGAGTCGCGCCCGCAGCTTTTTCCCGCATGCGCACTTGCATGTGCATCGCGGCTGCAGTCTTTTGGCTGCAACAACTAGAGTAGTAGCGGTAATTACGCTAAGTGCGCGATGCGGACTACTCTGCGGTTACTTGGCGGGTCGCTTTGGATGAAGCATCTTTGTTTGTGTCGTGTGCTGAGTGTGTTTCTGATCTCCGGTCCTTCGAAAAGGCGAAAACAAGGGATTCGAATTGCCCAAGATGGAGATGCCGCCGATGCCAGAGATGCCCGCGCAGCTGACAGAGACATTCGGGTGCTGCGGCGACTCGTCGCGCACCAAGGTAGAAGAGTGAATGCTCTGCTCAAAGGATAAGGCAGCGATCAGGGTTGTAGATCGCACGAGACGGTAGCTGAAGCATCCCCTGACACCTCGTGAACATGGCAGGACGAGCCTGCCGAGAGGCAGTAGATTGTTTGACTTCGTGGGAGTCGGTTTTGGCCTTGATGCTTTTCGGAAGTCTATTGCATGGAATTAGTAAAACTTCCATGACGGTGCACAAATCAAACCACGGGTGTATCCAGAGAATTTGCCAGTGGAGAGGCAAAACGTGGATCAATCGGAGCGAGGCGGTTTGCGGGTGTTGACTTGCCGCGGCACGACAGCAATGTTTGGCCCAAGAATATAACGTGACCGGATCCGTTCAGCGTGAGGGCCCTGTCTAGTCGTCCGGTGCATTCACTCGTTATGAGTGTTTGAGAATACATTCCACCGTTTCACCCTCTTACACAACGCTCGTGAGAGGTCACGGCGCAAAGCTGCGGAGTGCGGCGTGCATTTCGTCCTGGGCGGCAGGCAGCCGATGCGCTGCGTAGATGGCGGCAAGGTCACTGGAGGGGGCCCTGAGCGGGGCGCGGGCAAGGGCTTGCCAAAGTGCGAGATAGGAGGCGAGAGACGGAGGGACGACGCCGGAGAAGCTCCATGGTTTCATCGAGTCGTCTCCAGCAAAATGTAGGACGGCAATACCCTCAGCAAGGACACTCCGCCAGCCAGGCGGAAAGTAAAGCGCGAGCGTCTGCGGCACGTTGAAGCGGAATGGCAGACGGTTCCCGGCTGGGGCCTCCCACCAGCGAGAAAAATAAGCGTTCAGAAAGCCCTGGTCGGAGCCATCGTAGGACCTGAGTGTGGCGGAGGCGCGCAAAAGCTCCTGATGTAGCTTCTTTGAAGGTGCCACAATCATCACGCCCGAGTTGAAGGTATCAGGTGGGAAAACCTACGGCACGATGCTTTAGATTTTGCAAGATGCTAACGATGACGTCCCAGCGCGGATGAGTTTGGCGGATTCTGAGATGGGGGGGGAAGGGTGCCTCAGAAGCAGCTGCGAAAGGAGGATGGGCAGGATCGGAGTGGAGCTCGCAAGCGAACAGTGGGTCGAGGTCTTCGAGCACTAGTAGGTCAGCGTCAAGCCACACGATCCTGCCACCCGTCCAGCCACGTCATGATACACCAAACCGCCCTCGCGCGGCAGGGTAGGGTCCTATAGCCGAACGGTTGCTCGTGCTCGTGCCTAGCGAAGTATCTCCCCCCATTTCTGCCAGGGTTGGAGCATGCGGGCGCGCTGTTTGGGCTGAGGTTGTTGGGTGTAACCTGTCGAATTCGGTAAGGCCGAAGACGTGGAGCTTGGAGAAGGTGGTCTCGAACCAAGGGCGATTCTGAAGCTGCTCAGAGTTGACATTTGCCACGTGTTCGATCGCTTGAGTGCGCCAGCCGGCTTCCTCTAGCCGAGTTTTCACCGTTTCTGGAAGCGACGTGTCAACCAATGCGACAAGAGGCCGCGTGGTGTTGAAAGCTCGAAGGCTTTTGGCCAGAACTTCTGCACCAACCACATACTTTGGTGTGGTGACCAGCGTGACATAAGCCTGGCGCACTGATCCTTTCTTTGAACTTGCTACACCGGCGCCAGCCGTTGGCCCATCGGTGCTGATTCTAGCCTGGCTCGCGTAATTTGGCTGCACCGTTTCACGCTCAGCTCTCGTGCCAGCTGCAGCATCCATCGGAGCTTCTATCTGTTCATCCTCGACCATACCTGTCACAGCGGGGGTGATGTCTGGTGGAAGTGCCTCCGGTGAACTTGATGCTCGTTGAGTGCGCACGCGCGGCGAGGGGCGCGCATACTGGCAATCGCCCGACGGCGCTGTGCACAACAGTAGGACTGCAGCCACTGTGCAAACGATACTGCTACGCGGCCTTCGCACAGGGAGATGCGTGACACTGCACTGCCGCGTGTCTACCTCGCGAAGATATTCTATACCCTTGTGGGCATCGCGCTGCATCCCGCTTGCAGCCCACGATGCAGCCTACTCCGCGCTTTCCACTTCGGAGTTCCCCAGAGCCAAGGAATTTTTCAGAGAGTGAAAGTAGCTTGATGTACGGGCGCACGCTCCGGGGACTGGTTTTGAGCGTCACCCTCCTCTCAACAAAGGCATTCGCTCCGTCCTCAGTGGCTTCTCTTCTGGCTCGTCGTTCTGTTCTCCAAGTTTCAACCCTTGGAACTGCTGCTGTCCTCGCACCCAGGTTTTGTTAGTCACGGAATGAATGCCGAATGCCGCGGTCTTGCGCGGAGCCTTGTATATCGTTGGGATGCACGCACTGATATCATTGCATGGCACAGGAGTATTTCAGCGACCCCACTCCGTATGTCGACTCAGAAGAGCGAGGTACCGTCGGCACCTGCCGTCTCGTTCGCAAAGCTCTGAAGCGCGCAGCGTTGGCAGCACCTTGCCTGGCTGGGAGCACACAGCGCCTGCGCATGCTCGAGTGCTTATGCAATGTACCTTAATCGCAGGAGGAATGGCGTACTGTGCTTTCGCCTCAGCAGTTCCGCGTCCTCAGGCAGAAGGGGACTGAGGCCCCTGGCACCTCAGAGTATAACAAGCACTACCCGAAAGAAGGCGAGTACGCGTGTGTCGGTTGCGGCGCGAAGCTGTATCGTGCCACCGCAAAGTTTGACTCGGGGTGCGGCTGGCCTGCCTTTTACGAGGCGCACCCCGCTCTGCTCCCAAACGAAATGCCTTGAAACCCGTGCCTGTATACTTATGCTGAGCTAGCGAGCGGTAGCGGCGGACAGGGCTTCGAGGGGGCCATCAAGGAGGTGGCCGATGCAGATGGGAGCCGCACGGAGATTCTCTGCAACGCTTGCGGGGGGCACCTCGGGCACGTGTTCAAGGGCGAGGGTCGCATCCCAGCCCCCTCAACTTACGCCCTCAGCAAGGGGGGGCGCTGCTCGCCAAGCCAAGCTTCCGAGCCGTGCGAACCCTCACGAATGGTGTATCGAGGGGGATGGCGATTCATTTCAGCGAAATGCTAATCGACAAACTGACTGTTTCGCAGGCTTCCCCACGCCCACTAATGCGCGCCACTGTGTCAACGGCATATGCCTCAAGTACAAGCCCGCCGAGTGAGTAGTCGGAAGCCATTTCCCTAGTATCAAAGACCCATGCGAGCACCCTAGTCTAGCTATGGGAGGGCTTTGGGCGAGTCCCACCGGTTTGGCTCCTGTTTGGAGAGAGACTAGCAAACGAGTGGTAGACGAATAAACTGGTTCGATTCACATGTGGACGTTTATTCGGCCGACGCATCTTCGGGGCCTATCGAGCAGGGTGGCAGGATGGTTGGATGCGATGGCAGTCGCAGACTCTTCACATCTACTTGGGCACATGTCTCAACGCATCACGGAGAGCGAAATCGCCGGGAAAGGGTCTCTCACTGACCCCCATCCTCGGTCCCCGGCTCCACGCCAACCTGCGCTGCTTGGGCGGCATCAGTGCCCGCAGGTGCGTTTTCAGGGCTCAACGACGATTCTCCGACGGTTGTTCCCCCTGCCTCTGGGACCGCTTCGAGCTCATTTGCCAACTTATTCTCCTCCGCTGTTGTGGCTTCGCCGGCAGACGCTCCGCCACCCTCTAACGCCGACTTAACTCCTGACGGATCTGCGGCCTCGGCCACATATGCCGCTTCATCGGGCGGCATGGGATCGTGCACAGAAGAGAACACAAATTGGCGAACGGCGATGCGCCCCGCACCATCGGCAATCACGAGGCGGTTCGCCGCGTCGTAAGAGTGGGGCGCGGCGACGGCGCGCATCATCCCGATGCCGCGATGCACGCCGTCCATGACGATGGGGCGCCCGACCGCATCGCGGGAGATCGCAGCTGCCGCGTGTACGGCCACATCTGCTGCTGCCTGATCTTGCGCGGCAAGCGCCTCGGCTCCCGCAGTCAGCGTTGCATGTCGCTCCAGTTCACTCAGCTCAGCGAAGAGATCGCTCCGGGTGTAGCGCCCACCGTAGCTGCCACAATCGAAAGGAACCGGGTGCGGTGCAAGCTGCATTTCCGTGCGGTCTTGCATAAGCGGCGGCGTGCTACCTTTCGCTGCGCCGGGTAGAATAATGGCAATGTGTGAAAAGTTAGGGCCATAACAGAGGCGAAAGGGCCCCCGGAGCGACCCGACCGAAAACACCAGCAGACCCTGTCTGCGTTCGGCCGTTTGGCCGCCGCCAATTCCGGCGCGGAGAAGCACGCGTTTCGGGGAGAGGCACGCGAAAGCCGCTGGCGCACCGTGAATCAGCAGTGCTTCCTGGGGCGCTCGGAACGCTGCGTCACCCGCGACTTCAATCCAAACGCGCAGCTCGGCGGGCGCGCGAGTCGAATCAAATCCGTCCTGCAGCGCCCGGTCGCCGCCGGCACGAGGCTCGGCGCTGCGACGCCCCTCGCCGCCCGACAGAACGCGCTCGAGCGCAGCGCCATCGTTGGCAGCAGAAGACGTTTGCGAGGCGCCGGACGTCTCTGCGAGGCGGAGGGCCAGAGGCGGCACGCCCTCAGGGGGCGGAGCCGAAGAGCTGGCCGTGCGCCCCACAGGCGACGGGCCACTTCTAGTTTCCGCATTCGACCCCGCGCGTGAGGCTGCTCGCGCGCGCGAGGCTTGTGCAAGCCCTTCTCGACGGGCTGCGTAGTCTTGCCGTGCGTCGAGACGCGCACGTCGCACGCGACAGAAAGTAGCTGCAGACAGAAATGAGCAATCTTGGATCCAAACTGGGGCCTCTTTGGACTCGACTAAGCCCGTGGGCGAAGCGCCCGAGTCGCCTGCGGGAAGCTGCGCGCGGTGCTCGGCGAGTAGTGCAGTCGCCGCCGCATTGAGCGACAAACCGTCTGCGACAGCTGAGGAGAGTTGGGCGAGCGTGGCCTTGGCACGCGCGTCGACAAGCGCCCCCCGCTCCAGAGCAGCAAGCAGCGTCGGGGGAGCGAGAAAGTCGGGGTTCCCTGTGAGGGCGAACAGCAGGCGCGCGAGCAACAGCGTGTCGGTTGGTGTTTGGAGCCCGAGCGGGCGCATCTCCGCCGCGAGCTGCAGGGCGCCGTCGCACGCAGCGACGGCAGCACGGCCCGCGGGTGACTCGCGCGCCTCTTCGTGCCGCACCAGCACGTTCACCATGGCCTTGCGCCGCACCTCCAGCGCATGGTGCACCACACCCTCCACGAAAGACTCATCAAGCGCTTGGCTCGCTGCGAATGCCCGGAGGGCGCGAATTTCAGCCCAGAGGTCCTCGTACGTCTCCAAGAGTGTCTCTTCAGCCTCAATCTCCTCCAGTGCAGTCGCCACTGCCGCCTCCCCGGCGAAGAGACCCTCGATCTGAGACAGCCGCTCCATCTCTTCCCGGTGCTCGGTCAGCTGCTCTCCCAGACGCCTGATCGACGCAGCTGCCGCGGTTGCCGCGGGGGAACCAAGCACATTGCCTGAGGGGCACACATGTGCTGGGGGATATGCGCGCAGCATACTGCGCAGGAGGAACACGTTGCGCAGTGTGTGCGGTCCCGCCACCTCCGTTGAGGTGCCTTGCTGCATGATATGCGTGCGAGCCTCTTTGGCATCTTCAGCAATACTGGCTAACTGTGCGCGTAAGGCGTCAGTCTCGTGCTGCATGGCGGAAGCGTCACCAAGTAGAGCCAAGAGCTCTGAGAGCCCCTCCATGGCCATATCAACCCGCCGCCGTGGAAGTGCAGCGTAAACCGCCATTTTGTACGCTCCAGTAACACTCACCCCCTTCCCGTCTCCAGCCAATGCAGTCTTGACGGCACCGGACCACTCGACTAGACGATCGAGCATCTTGCGTGCAGCGCGGTGGCAGCTTCCGGCCACATCCAGCGCCAACACGCCGCTTGTGCTACCGCTGTCTCGCTCGACGCTGTAAGCCTCATCCCGGCCTAAGAGCGCTGCGAAGTCGAGCGTGTGCAAGGCCGACGGGTGGCCTGGGATGAGGGCAACAAGCTGGCTGCTGCCAAATGCGTAGGTCGCTCGTACTGGCGAGCTGCGGGCAAGCTGCAGGACCCTAGTCCAGGTTTGCAGGCCAGGAGTGAAGTCAAAGACGTAGAGGTCGTTGAATATGCGGGCACCGTCCTCGGACACGCCGCCATGGAGTATGACGAGGGGTCCGACTGCTGCGATTCTGAAGTTGGAACGAGTTTCCGGGATCTCACCCGTCGGGTGGATCAAATCCCACTCCAGACTCTCGACCGTGGTACCTCCAGCAGCTGTTATATCACCCGCAGCAGCCCCCAATCCGACTCGCGCGCCTTCGATGCTTTGATCGACACCCTCCAGGGAAGCAGCGGCGCTCTGCTCCGCGGCGCCTTCAGCAGGCACAACCGAACCAGATTCCGCCTCGGCCGCCGCTGCTGGAGCAGCGACGATCACGTCATCAGCGTCGACGCCGCCAAACACGGCGAGAAAATTCTCGCCGGAAGGTGCGAAATCGCTGTGCGATGCACGACACATGAACGCGCAGGAGCGCTGCACCCATGAATCCATGTCCGGCACGTAGCGGACCATCATCAGCTCACATGGGCGGGTGCCACGCGCTGAAATACGCAATATCGGACGGCGGAAGTCTGCCAGCAACTGATCTGCGTGGAGAATTGGAGGATCCTTGGCGCCTGGAGGCGGTGCGTGTCGAGTTTTTACAAGAGGCACCCTCGTAGGCTCCACCGCAGCTGCCCCCGCCGTCTTGGGTTCTTTCGCAGGACGAGGGCAATCTTCCTCTTCCAGCACCGCACTTACGGGCATCCCACCTTGCTGCGCCTGGTCTTTGCTCCCTTGTTTTTGTCCACTGGCATCCTTTGCAACGGCCTCATCCCACGCCCAGCCTCCTGGCGATTCAATTCGCGGGCGCCGCACCACTTGCAAGGGCCTTTCACCTACCAACACCGTCTGCAGCGCCCCCTCTGCGCGCGCGCAGCGAAGGCTCTGGATTTGGGCAGCGAGACTGGCCTCAGTTTCGTCGTCTTCATCGGCGGTCTTGGACTCAGCTGGGGCGAGGAGCTCCGCTGGAACCGCGTAGTGCTCGAGAGAAAGCGCCTCAGCACGTATGGACGCCGTGCTGCGGTCGATTGTGAGGCGGAAAGCCTCCAGCTCCAAGATGTGCTGCGCACATTCGCGGCCTGACGGCACACATGTGGCAAGGAGCACGTTGGGCGCCACCTGCACCAGGGCCTGCACGCGCTCTGGGTCTTGCAAGTCGCCGCAGAGGGCAAGTTGGTGGCAGCTCCAAGCGGAGCCTGGGAGGCGCACGAGAAGCATTAGCGCCTGCGAGGTGGGCTCGACAACCAGCAGATCGTTTTCGTTCACCGTGGAGAGCTTTGCGCTGTACGGCAAACGGCGCGGCAAACCCGATACGAAGTCCTGCGTCCAGGGCAGCTTAAAGTCGAACTGGACAGCACAAGGATCTTTGAAGAGCGGCAGTGGCGTATCAAGCACTGGGTGCCGATGTGTGATAGACACGAGATAGCGCCCTGGATGCGGAGGGAAAAAGCGCGCATGGTACGAGCCGTCCCGCTGGTCGCGCAGCGTCACCGGCACCGACTGCCCCCCCTTGGGACCGAGTACCTGCACGTTCCACAGCTCTGACTCCCCGCCGCCGGCGATGTTGCGCCC
>Ga0209335_10006815_pt1 | contig 10126 bp, 5 predicted proteins | sample COG_09_FD_184753 | JGI IMG/M metagenome (GOLD analysis project Ga0209335, IMG submission 184753) | Pelagic Microbial community sample from North Sea - COGITO 998_met_09 (SPAdes) (version 2) | ecosystem: Environmental > Aquatic > Marine > Neritic zone/Coastal water | place: Helgoland, sampling...
AAGCGACTGGCCGCCATCCTCTTCCTTATCCTCCCAGCTGCCGCCGTCGCAGCTGTCGCGGCCGGCACGCTCGACGCGCGCGCGCGCATCGTTGAGATGGAGGCCTTCCCCCGCGGTGCGCTGTTTGCGGGGCTCGCGGCTGCGGCTGCGCTCTTTGTCGTGGTACGCATGGTGGCATTCCCGTGGAGCCGCGTGATGACGCACTGGGAGAACTACACGCACCGCGCGGGCTTCCAGTACGCCCTCGGTGCGCGCTGCTTCTGGTTCGAGGCAGGCGCGCACCTCGCACCGCTGCTCTATATGGCGCTCGTGAACGCGCCTCTCCTGTCGCGGTTCCCTCCGAGCGGCAACGACACGGTCGTGGATGCGCTTGTCCTGCAGGCCTCGGTCATCTTTCTCGCCTGGTGGCTCGCAGCCGCCGCCATCACCTCCCTCCAGCAGCACCGATACGCAGTCGCCGCGCGTCGCGCGAGCGGCGACGGCCCGCTCGAGGGCCCAGATTTTTCGAGCGAGGAGCAGGCACGCCGTCCGCCGCCTCCCGACACGCTCTGGAGCAACGCGTGGCTCTCCCTCCAGCTCGTCTACGCCTTCGTGCTCGGCGCCATCTGCCCCCTTGCGCCTGCACTCTTGCACGCGTGGGTGATGCAGCGTCTCCATTGGCGCCGCACTTCACTCCTCTACACGTTCCGGCGAGGGCACCCTCACGCAGCGCCCGCGCCAGGATTTTGGGGGGATGGTCTGCAAGCGGTTGCGGTGCTGGCTCTGGCGGTCAACATCCCGCTGGTGCTCATCTGCTCCCGCATGCTGTCCGTCTGGTTCCCAGACGTCACGCTCGAGGAGCGCTGGGGATTTCTCGCCCTGGGAGAGGTGGCGACAGCTGCGCTCGCTACCTTCCTCTTGGCACGCTCACTTCGCCCGCCACCACCAGACCCTGACCATGAGTGAGGCCGTACGCTCGCGTGGCCACCGTGTGGTGATTACAAGCTCCCGCGCGTGCCGTGCGGGCATGCGGACGGGCAAGAAAGATGCACGTGGCTACATGCATTTGCGAGGGCTATGCTCACAAACTCTCGCGCTGTCACTCTCACACACCCCAGTACGCGGCACGGCGAGAAGAGAGTCGCAGCACCGGTTGCAGTATCTTAGGCACCGCCGCGCACAGCTATGAGCTCCTGCACCAGGGTATTGATCTGGTCGACCTTGTCGCTGATGCCCTCCGCCTGCTGCTCCTGCTGCTCCAGCTTGCACTGGATGAGCCCCACTATCTCGGGGATGTCGGCATCGATCCGCGCGCGGAACTCGGCACGGTGCGCCGCGTCAAAGGCGTTGACCGCGAGAAGCAGCTGAAGATCTTGAAGCACCGCCGTGCGGAGGTCCCCAAATTGCCCACCCCGCTGCTTCTTGCGCCCGATCCCCAAGAATGACTTCTTCTTGCCGCATGAGCTGCGTGCGCGCCACTCCCTCATGTACGAGCGGTACCAACACTGCACCACTCTTGCCGCTTTTTTGCGCAGCTCTTTGTTTGCCGCAATCGAGTCAACCATCTCAAGTGTCTTGGCCTCAGAGCGCGTCAGTGAGAGCGACGAAATCACCAAATTGATAGTAATGGCAAGCATGATCACCGCCGAACAGGCAGCCATGACAACCACTACGCGTCCCAGGAACGTCGTCGGGTACTCGTCCCCGTACCCTACTGTCGTCATGGTGATGATGATCAGCCAAACGCAGTTTGCGTAGTGGCGAAGGGTCCCATCGTCGGTCGGGCGCTCAAAGATCATGAGCACGTACGCAAAGAGTGTGATCTGTAGGACTGTCAACAGAGTCACCATCTGCAGAGAGTTTGCGATGAGGTGCTTCAGGATGAAATGCTCCGAAATTTTGACTCGATTTAGCCGACCAATAGCCGCGCTCGCGTCTGAGTGCAGATCCGAGATGCACTCGCCGTAGAAACGCGGGATATAGAGCACGCGACACATCATGATGCACAGCATCACTGAGTCGAGATCGTACACAGTCTCCTTCCCGAGCCCCTTGTTCATGATTGTCAGCTCCAGGTCGAAGCCCGGGATCGGCTGCGGGAGCATCAGTGCAATATCGAGGACGAATTGCATGAGAAAGCCGCCGCCCGAGAGCGACGCCCACCCAACAGTCGGTGGAATCTGAATTCCCGCGAGCCGTCGGAGCGCAATCAGCGCCTCGTAGTACTTCCAGATCAGAAGCAGCGTAATGACAGTGGTCACAACCGTAAGACCCTTGAGCACCTCGGAGAGCGTGTCAAACTTCATACCTGCCAAGCTCGCGTGCCAGCGCGTCTCGTTCTCAACAATCGAGAGGCACAGCCCTAGCATAGCAAAAACAAACGACCACAAGCACATGCTCCGCCGGTTCTCTGTCCAGTACATGCGGTCCTCGCCAACATTTCCGCACCCATTGAAGTGTGGCCGATTATCCATCATCAGGTCTGTCGCCTGGACCGCCGCCGATATCATAGTAAATTCCTTTCGATCCTTGACACGGCCCCGCTGGGCGTGGACCGACTTGTCACGGTAATGAACTTGTGCCTCCGAGCCCTCCGATCTCACACTGCTCCCTGAAGACAATGCTCGCATAGACATCACCGAGTCCTGAAATTCAGCCGACTCTGCCACGACGCGTCAGGGTTAGCTCTCCTACAATGACACACTGCAAAGTGACACTGATCTGCAAGGCTGCGGCTTGGGAACATTAGGGTTGCGTTTTTGAGAAGAGGACTGGGGGAATCAGGCGGGTCGGTACGCAGCATTGCAGCCCTTGCGTTCGACCTCAAAACCCCCCGGAGACCGCTGTTTCCTGGGGTCCTCGCCACCACCGGGGACGCATCAACGGAAGGAGCTTGCCCAGCGCTCGCACCCTGCGACCTCACCGAAGACCCCCTGCTTGGTTGGCGTTCGCCCGATGAACTTCCCGAGGCACTCGCCCCGTCCTCCCGATCACCCATCCTTTAGGTTCACGATCGAACTAAGCGTCCTGATGCGGTCAAGGATCCGGCGCACGTTCGCCTCGCTAACCAACCCTCAGCGCCCAGGGAGAACTCTACTATTTTCAGACGAGCATTTCACCCCTCTTTCTGACATTCAAAAGTTTGACTTTGGTTGAAAGTCACCTATGGACGTGAAAGCAGAAGAAGATGCCCATGACACCCGAGCAACTCCGGATGGAGGCCCAGCTGTACAGCCTCCGGGCCTCAGCTACACGGCTCACTGGGAAGTGCTGGGCTGCGCCCTATGCCTCCTCACTACATCCGTTTTGCCCCGGCTCCCGCCGCCCACGTGCTTGTTCTGCGGCTTCCGCCGTGGTCTCCCGGCCCGTGCTCGCCCACTGTTTTTCGCTCTGCGATCTGGGACTGTTTGTCATTAAACAGATGCTTCTCTCTCTCAGAAGCCCTCTCGCCTGCGCAGGCGCGCCGGGGCGTGAACCGCGTAGCGAGTAATAGGGATCGGGTCCCGGTGGAAACACGCAAAGCTTTGCGTCCAGATGTCATAAAGGCGAACCACGTCCCAATGCGTGGGCTGGAGAGCCGGAACACAGGTCGTTTTCAGGAATGTGTCACTCAGGGGCAGAGGCAGTGTGGACGCCGTTGCTGTTGAATAAGGTGCGTTTGATGCACCTGTCGAATCGGTTGCCACTGACATTCGGACTCTGGGTGGTCGTCGTGGAGTGACGCCGGGGAAATTGAGCTCTGCATCAGAGTCGCTTGAGACGTCGGCTCTCTCTTTCAGTTCAATCAACTATGGCGGCCTTCGTGGCGTGCTTACGAGCGAGAAGAATCGGGCGGGCCTGCCGCACTGAGGGCGGCGCGCAATGCCAGCGTGGCGGACACGCGAGGAGATGATCTGAGCAGAGAGGACGGCAGACGAAGGCACTCAGATACCAGCAGTGTTGCGCTGAATGGTCTGCGCCTTGAGCCACTCCTCGGTGCCTTGCTTGGGCCCTGTTGGGCGCGCGTCGGCGCACTTCTGGCACGCGCCGCCGAGCGCCCGGAGAAAGACCTCGAGGTACTTCTCCGTCTCGCGCGGGTCGGTCACCCAGACTGTCATGGCGACGTCGCGCGACCGCAGGTCGTTGCCCGTCGACGTGAAGCGGTCGCCCATGTGGCAGGTGTGCCGCTCGTCGACGCCGAGGTAACGCTGGAGCGCCTCGATGCCGAACTTCTTGGAGCCGAGATCGACCCACACGTCGCGATTGCCATTGAAGGCGCAGAAGGGAACGCGCGGCGGGCCAGTCTCGAGATTGAGCAGCTTGTCCTGCACCGTCAGGGCGATGTCTTCGAGCACTTCGTACTCGATGCGGTGTTCCGCTTTGACCGGAAAGCACCCCACGGCCTTTGCCTTGCGCAGGTACTGCACATCCAGTCGCATGCGAGTGCACGCCTCACGCAGCGCAGCCTCGGCCACGTCGAGCATCGAGGCGATGTCTTCGTTGCGCCACGAGGCAATCTGGTCTGTGTGCCACAGCTTGTCCTCGACGGCCTCGAGCTTGTAGTCTTGCTTCAGCCGGAACAAGTAGTTGCACTCGCCCCCCACACAGTAGAATTTATCCGTCACCTCTGCCGGGCACCCACGCTCCTGCATCCGCGCTAGCATGCCCTTGAAGCGCGCCTCGTAGCGCTCAGGCTTTCCGGGGTAGCCGGCCGCCGTCACGACAGCGACGTACAGGCCCGCCTCCATGAGAGTGATAAGCGCCTGCACGATCCAGTCGTCCGCCTCGAGGTCCATGCCATGCTCGTAGAGTGTGTCGTCGGCGTCAAAGGTCATGAGCTTCACGCGCCCCGGGAGCTCAAAAACTTGTGCGATGTTGAAGATCTGGCGGATCTCCGTGAGTGTTGGCGGCACGAAGCGCCGCTCCTCAACCGCGTGGTGCTGCGAATAGTTGTCCAGCGCCTTGATCAGCGGCAGCCGCGTGAAGAACCCGCCGATGCCTGGGCACTGCCGATGAAACCGCGCGCCGCCGACGTCAGACACGGCAACGACCGACCATTTGCGAGAAAGCCTTCGGTGGAGCCGTGGTGGTACATGTGGGCAAGAGTGGGCGGGAGAGCGGGGTGCGGGTGAGCTCTCACCTTACGCGTGAGCTCCGACACGAACTCGGCGGCATTCTCGTCGCCATCAGAGGCAACGCGTCGAGCGTGAAGTTCTAGGTGGTTATCGATGAGCCCCTCAGCCTGCCAGGGCTCCGCCCGCTCCGTGAGCGACCCACTGGGGCCTTTGGTCACCGCGCACGCATGAATAGCGGCCCCGCGCATGCCGCCGTGTCGCTGGAAGAAGGAGAGGGGATATGACTTTGGCCATGGCCTCGCGTAGGGTGAGCGTCATATCCCACTCCGGCTTGGTGATCCACTTCAGCACTAGCTCGAAGAGCGGGTCGCGCTCCTTGAGCTTCCCCCCACCCCGCATGTCTGGTAGCCGCTCCAGAACCTTGAACTCCCCGCTGAGCCCCTCTGCTGTTACAAGTCCCTCGCACTGCGGGCTCGCTGGTCCAGCAGGTGCCCGCTGACCCGGAGAACGCCCAGGCCCTTGAGAACTCTGCTCGGGAGTCCTTGCCCGCGCAACGCTGACTCCCGGCGGCTGCTCTTTTCCGGAAGAACTCGAGCAGCAAAGGGACCTCTCGACACAAAGCAAGGTGGTTCTGACACCTGCTCCACTGTCTGTGACAGGGAGGGTGCGTGCGACTGGGAACAAAGGCGAACGGCCTGCCTCGCTGTGGTGTGCTCTCCGCTCTACTTGCTGCAACCTGACCGCTTTCCACACCGCTTCGGGCGTAGAGGCTGAGCGGGAAGCCGCGTAGAGATGACGGGCGGTCGCGGCAGAGGAAACCGTAACACCTCGCGGGCGTGATACGCCCGCAGTCTCGTTGCCAGAGGGTGATCGGGGGCCTCGTTTGAGGGGAACAGCAATCGAAGATATTGCTTGTGAGATAGATACGCTTGTCAACCTGCAGCCATCGAATCCCGAAAACTCAACTTGTGGGCTGTTGACTTCGCCGCTTCAAAATCAATTTTTAACGAGGTGTAGAAAATAATCCACTAGCGCCTACCCCCTTCGGGTAGGCAGGCGTACAGCACCTCTCTTTCGCCCGGTTCGCCCCCTCTTTCCCCATGCACTAAATCCATCGATGGACCTAGCATGACACTGCAGCTGCGTGGAGAAAAGAGTATACTTTTGGCGGGTTCTACTGGGAAGGGTGTAGCTCAAACTGCACTGGAACACCTGTTTGCCAAGGGTAATTTTGGCTCGACGGAGGAGCAGCGAGGCGCTAGTGCTTGAGTGTGTGGGCATGTTGACGAAAGCGGCAATTCAATCTATAGCTCGGCGTTCTGACACGGGTTGTCGCGAATAGGAGTTGTGCACTGACGGGGCAACTCGATGAGGGGCTCGCGGTCCCTGCTGGCGGCGCCGGGCAGTGCGCGGAAGCAGCGTATGAATGGAGTGCGGAGGCAATCTGTTGAAGCTGGTGACAGTATTAGGAAGCCTGATTGGTCGTGGGCGTGGTCGTCCGATGACGATTCCTCCGGCGGGGAGGACAAGCCTTCGCCAAGTAAGGCATCAAACGGGAGCACTGGATATGGTCGCAACAGGGGTCCACCTGCCAATGGTTCAATCAATGGCACGACCGATAGCCAGCGCAGTGCAGATATCATAACCAGCCAGAAGGGGGAAAGAGTCAGGGCACCCATGGCCAATGGCGGCAACGGGCACGTGGCAAGTGATCCCGCGGACCCGGTGCCCAGAGATGGCACGATCGCACTTGCGGGGGGGCTTCCAGAGTCGAGCGCAGATGAGCCGGGCAATTGGTTAGTCTCATCAGTGCAGGAGAGACGCTCAGATCTGCTTCCGCGGGCGGGTTCTCCGCCGGTGCCGCCAGGCGAGCCGTCGCCGCGGGGGGCAGGCCTGCGGCAGCGCAGGAGCAGCACTGCGAACGACCGAAACGTGTTTGCGATTCGCCGTGACCTGGCACTTGTGGGGGGAGAAGATAGGGTGTCGTCGGGATCATCGTTGCTGGCCGAGGCTGCTGTTTACAAGAGCGACCAGATGCAGCAGAACGGCGATGCGCGCCGCAAGCTGTCGACAGTGGGGGCGCTGCAATCTCCGGCGGGGCCAGTCTGGACCCGTACAGGTTCGATGGCGTCGTCGTCGGTCGGCCGTCTGTCGTCGGCCGAAGGGGTCGGGAGATCGGGCTCGTTGGGCCGCGCGTCTTCTGACGGTGAAGAGCGCTGGAAAGAAGAGGAGGGCAACGAAGCAGGCTTCGGGCGCGCAACTTCTTCTCTTGCCGGCGCAGGCTCCGAGTTCGGGCGCCTCGGGTCACTCCCGGCGTCCGTTGAGAGTGAGATGGCAGAGCGGCAGGACTCGATGGGGCAGGGGGGCGAAGAGTTTGCGGGGTCGCGCCAAGGGCTGGAGCTGAGACACGCGCACCACTTGCACGCCCCCCCAGCAGGCTGGTCTCCCGCGGGGCGCCGCTTCCGCCTGAGCAAGCTCGGCGCCTCGACGGGAAGCATTCCGACCTCAGGTGCCTCGAATCAGGGCAAGCATGACCAGATGCATCAGCATGTAGGGTACCCGGGGGGTGGACAGGGCGGCGGGCAGGGGCAGCCATTCACGCTCACGCCCGGGGTCTCGGGCGGCTCGGGCGCGGGCCCAACACCGAGTGACGCGTCGGGGCAGTCCGGCTCTTTCGAGTCGGAGGGCGACGAAGGCTACTCGTGGATGGCGCCGCCTGTGGTGGACAAGCCGCCTGAATCGTACGCGCATGGCTCGGTCCAGGATGTCTTTACCCGCATGGCGTCCTCGGTCGGCATCGTGCAGATGGACGAGACGCCTGGGCAGAAGCCCAAGCTGAGCAACTTCCTGCAGAAGCACTCGTTTGCCGGGCCGGAGCAGCTCGACAACCTGCTGTCGGTGCTGCGCATCAAGTGCGACCTGGACGAGAAGGAGATTCTGCTCGATGCCTTCACCTGCCCGGTCTGCGACGCAGCCTCGCTCGAGAGCGCCGCGGCGTGCACCACCACCTCGGACCAGATCCGTGCCGTCTGGGAAGCCTTCCGCCTCATCGACGCGGACGGTGACGGTTACATCACCCTCATGGACCTTTCAGACATCGCTTCGTGGGCCCCGGACGACTTTGGCACAGACTTCATCAACGACCTGATCGCCGAGCTGTACAAGCAGTCGCAGGGGGCGTCTGAGTACAACGAGGACAACACGCCGGTGAACGGCAAAGATTTTTTGTTGGCATTTGCCCACTGCCTCAAGATTGGTGATGACGAAGACGTGGAAGAGGTGCTCGAGAAGCGCGCGCACGAGTACCGTCGCATCGGCAAGCTCTTTGGCCTCGAACGAGTGCAGAACTTCTTCAACTGGCGCAAGTTCTGGCTCACCTTCATGTCAGACTCTCTGGCGGTCGTGGCACTCCCGCTGTGCGTGGTGCTCGACCTGCTCCACGTGACCGCAGGGACGACCGAGGATGGGGAGAAGAAGTCGCTCTACGACCTGCTCACAGAGTCGCAGTGGCTCCCCGTTGGGTACATCTCGTACGACTCGTTCCAGTACTACCTCATGAAGCTCTGGATGCCCTCGCTCTTCTCGGTGATGGTGTACTGCATCTGGAACTCCTCGATGCAGGTGATCTCGCCCTCGGAGGTGCTCTCGCCCATCGCTATCTACCTCATCATCGGGACCTACATCTCCACCATCTCCGGCTTCGAGCCCGCGCGCCTCGTGCGGCGCCGGCTGAACCCTGCCATTTCCGAGTCCATCAAGCAGAACGAGCTGCAGGCGATCTTCGCGTTCCGCGCGCACACGCCAGAGGGGCACCTGGTGGACCAGATCGGCGCGATTGCGGACGTGCTCTTTGCCACGCGCTACCGCTGGTTCTCCAACAAGGCCTCGGCCATCGCGGGCGTCGTACACGCCCTCATGCCCTTCGTCCACCGCATGTTCAAGTGGTTCCGCGGCACGCAGGGCGCCGACTTCCCGTGGTGGTCGCAGGTCTACTTTTGGGTGTGCGGCGGCAACGGCTGGCTGCACGCGTTCGTTTCGATTCCGACGTCGGCGGTGTCGGGGTACCTGACCTACCGCCTCCTCTTCATCACCTCCTCGGGGTTCTACAACGACCTCGCCTTCTACTACAAGCTCCGCCTCTTCCGCGCCTCCACCCAGGCTGAGCTCTTCCTGCGCCTCCGTGCGGCGTGGCTGCGTGCGCTGCCCAAGGGCACGGCGCGCACCGAGTTCATCCAGTTCCTGAACCTGCAGAAGCACGACGACCTCCTCCTCTGGTGCCGCATTCGCCAGGTCGCCCCCCCTCCCGCGCCCCAGCCCCCGCCCCGCCCGCGCGGCCCCGGCGGCGCGGGCTGACGGCCGTGCGGCTCGGCGCTGCCAGATGCTTGTCGAGAGCTACTCTGGGTTCAGGAACAAGCAGGGTGACGTCATCTTCCACTTCATGCTGGTCCCGCGCCCCCTCAACGCCCCCCGCGTCCCAGCTGCGCCGTGGCGCAGGACCGTGCGACCGCGCGAGGCAGCGGGGAGCTCACGGGAGCGTGTGGGGTGTGCCAGGTGTCGGTGCTGGCGTATACGTCGCATATCTTCTTCTTCCAGAGCGCCTACTCGTTCGACCAGCTCACGGTGTTCGACCTCCGCTCGCGCGTCGACGTGTTCGTCTTCTCGCTTCTCCTCATCGTCATCGTCCGCCTCAAGCTTGCCATCCACTCTCTCCGCAAGTCCGACATCGCCCTTCTCCACAAGGCACGCCCCCCAAACGCTCTCGATCTGCTCCTGCAACCCCCCGCCCCCTCTCTCGCGCACCGCCGCTCGGCTCGCGCGCACGCGGTGAGGCCTGACGGCTGCGCGCAGGAGTACTACACCTCGTGCATCGCCCTCGCCGACCAGCAGCAGCAGCACCAGCCCATCAAAGTGCGCCCCGCGCCTCGCGCTCCGCGCCCCGCGCTCCGCTGAGGAGTGCGGGGGGGCGAGCAGATGATGCGCGGGCACGAAGCCTCGGAGGAGAACTCGCGCTCCAACTCCGCTGCGGGCGACTACGAGGTTGCCCGCTCCCCGCGCCCTCGCGCCCCCGCGCGCCTCCCGCGCCGGTGTTGCGC
>Ga0209335_10006830_pt1 | contig 10111 bp, 10 predicted proteins | sample COG_09_FD_184753 | JGI IMG/M metagenome (GOLD analysis project Ga0209335, IMG submission 184753) | Pelagic Microbial community sample from North Sea - COGITO 998_met_09 (SPAdes) (version 2) | ecosystem: Environmental > Aquatic > Marine > Neritic zone/Coastal water | place: Helgoland, sampling...
CATTGCTAAACTATCCATCAAACAGCCTAGAAATAAATATAATATCAAAATACAAGCAACAATTAAATAGGGAGATAAATTGTTTTTTAATGCAATTTCGCCTAACTGATTGGGTAATTGAGTAAGAGCAATAAAAGAGTTAAAAAACTCAGCACCTAATAAAACTAGAAATATCATTGCAGACGTAACTGCGGTACTCTCAATTACATCTATTAAGTCATTAAGTTTAAAGTTTTTACTTAATATTGCAATTAGACCTGTGCCACCAGCGCCAATTGCTCCGCCTTCAGTTGGCGTAAACCACCCTAAGTAAATGCCACCAATCATCACAATAAAAATAAGGATAATTTGCCATATATTTTTAAATAATGAGAATCTTTCTTTCCAACCTATTCTTGCTTTTGTAGGTCCAGAGTCCTTAACAAACCTTACATATAATGCTATCGCTAATATGTAACCTAGTGCAGCTAGAATACCTGGTATAAATGCTGCTAAAAACATTTTGGCGATATTTTGTTCTGTTAAAATAGAGTATATTATAAGAATAACTGATGGAGGAATTAATATACCTAAGGTTCCCCCAGCTGCCAATGTGCCAGTACTTAGTGCGCCAGAGTAACCAAGACGTCTTAATTCTGGAAGAGCAACTTTTCCCATAGTAGCAGCGGTAGCTAATGAAGATCCACAAATTGCGCCAAAGCCAGCGCATGCTCCTATAGCCGCCATTGCAACTCCACCTTTTCGATGACCCAAGCAAGCACCTGTAAACTTAAATAAAGCTTCACTCATGCCGGCTTTGCCAGCAAAATTTCCCATTAATAAAAAAAGGGGAATAACTGATAGTGAGTAGTTTGAAAATAGATGCCATGCACTTGTTTTGACTTGAGACAAAATTGGTAGCCAACCTGCTATTAAAATAGTCCCTGAACAGCCTACTATAAGCATAGACAAGCCAATAGGAATCCTGAGGGCTAGCATGGAAAATAATATTGGAAAAGCTATTATGCCAAGAGTAAATTTATCCATAAGAACTAATTTCCTAATATTTCATTAATTTTTAAAATAAATGTATAAAAGCAACAAATAGTAAGAAGAAAAAACGATAGAATGACAGGTAAAAACGGAATCCAAATAGGAAAAGCTAGAAGCATAGTTTCTTCTTGGTAAACATACATATCTTTTGCCCCTAATATCATACGAGAGCTAAAGAAAAGAGCTACTAAACCAAAGATTAGCGAACTAGTTGCATCTAAAATATTAATTTTTTTTTTTGATAATTTAGCCGTTATAAAATCAACTATAACGTTACCATTTTTTAGATGACAAAGTGGCAAAAAAGAACCAATGGCTACAGCACAAGCAATTTCAACTAATTCAAAGTCACCTAGAAGGGGTGAAGAGAAAACAACCCTCCCAAAAATAGAAAAAATACTAATTAGAGCGGCTGTTAATAAAACAAAACCACCAAATATTGCAAAATACCTTGATGTTAAATTTAAAATACGTCCAAAATTATTATTTGGACGTATTTTAAAAGAAATTTTTTTTTTTACAAAACCCATATACTTAAGGTTTAGCTCATTTTCTCATATTTTGAAATTAATGATTTAGCTGTATCATATAATTTTTGTCCATTAAGACCTTTACTATTCGCATCTTTAATCCAATCTTGAATAACTTCATCAGCAGCTTTTTTAATTTCTGCTAATGGCGCGCCTGATAGAACGTGAAATTCACCACCAGCTTTAACGGCTAAATCACGAGCAGGGCCTTCAAATCCATCCCATAAGACACCAGCTTCTTTGGCCAGAGACATTCCAGAATTATTATCAATTACTTTTTTATGGGCTGGTGATAATGAATCATACTTAGCTTTATTCATTACAAATAAAAAGGGTGTTGTGTAAAGTCCCCTATTACCAGCTACGTTAGTGTGTGATTTTGTAAGTTCTTGAAGTTTAAAAGATGGCATTATTTCCCAAGGCACAACCATACCAGTTATGACCCCTTTTGATAATGATGGTGCAACTTTTGGAATTGGCATTCCGACTGGAGTAGCTCCCAATTTTTTTAATAAACTTGTTGCAGAACGAGTAGGGCCCCTTAATTTTAGTCCCTGAAAATCACTAACTGACTTGATTAGAGTGTTTTTTGTATGGATCATTCCTGGTGAGTGAACGTGTACAGCAAGTATTTTATAATCTTTAAGATCTTCTGCGCCTGCTGTTTCTACAAATTCTTGAACTGCTTGAGCAGTAACTTTAGCATTAGTTGGCATAAACGGTAATTCAAAAACAGAGAGTCTTGGAAATCTTCCAGGTGTATAGCCAGCTACTGTCCATACAATATCTACAACACCTTCGCGGGCTTGATCAACAAGTTGAGGCGGCTTGCCACCAAGTTGCATCGAAGGGTACATTTCAGTGATTATTTCCCCATTACTTTCCTTTTGTACTTTATCTGCCCAAGGTTTAACAAATTTTGCATTAGAGTTAGCAGGCATCGGTACCATTGTATGAAATTTTAAAGTGATCTTGTCGGCTAATACAGGAAATGATAATCCTGCACCGATTATTGAAGTGGCTAATAAGCCGATAAACTTATTCATTTATATTCCTCCATATGAAAAAATTAATAATACATTTGTTTTAATAACTAAATCATTAACTACATATTTTAATAAATCAAATTGTATTTTAAAATCTTTTGTATAAATTCTTATTATATAATAATTTTAGAATTAATTATTTCTTTAATTATCAATATAATATATAATTTAATTATATTTAGGTAAAGGGATGTCTAATGTCTATTAATGCATTGAGTTACATAGGAGTAAATTCTGATAAATTAGATGAGTGGCAAAATTTTGCCATTAAAAACTTAGGTATGCAGAAAGTAGATTATACTAAAAAATCTTTATGCTTTAGGATGGATAACCATAAACAAAGGTTTACTATTTCTGGTGAGCCAGGAGACAAACTTGCTTTCCTTGGATGGGAAGTTGAAGAAAAATCTGATCTTGAAATGTATGCAAAAAGGTTAGACTCTCTTGGTGTTTCTCTAAAGTCAGGGGATAATAATCTTTGTGACATGAGGTTTGTCGAAGAATTGCTTTATTTTGACGATCCGGCAGGTAACAGGATTGAACTAGTATATAAGCCACAAATTGATAAAAATCCTTTTATACCAGGACGTCCTATATCAGGATTTAAAACTGATGTTTGTGGTTTAGGACATGCAGTATTACACGTTTCAAATATTGATGACTTAATACCTTTTTATAGAGACACTCTTGATTTTAAAATAAGTGATTATAGTTATGACCCAATTTCATTATGTTTTTTTCATGTAAATGGACGTCATCATAGCTTTGCTCTAATTGGTACTGGCCAACAAGGTTTTCATCACTTCATGGTAGAATATCAAAATCTTGACGATGTTGGCCAAGGGTATGATCTACTTCAATATAATGAAGGTGCAATTGCTTATACATTGGGAAGGCACACAAATGATTATATGACTTCATTTTATGCCCATACACCTTCTGGGTTTTTTATTGAAAATGGTTGGGGAGGTAGGATTATTGATCCGAGCACGTGGATGCCCCATGAAACAAGTTCAGGGCCAAGTTTTTGGGGGCATGAAAGATTATACTTACCTGACAAAGAGAGATTAAAATTCAGACAAAAACGTTTCGAAACGGCTCAGGAAGGAAAACAGTCTCCAATGATAGTTGATTGTCCTTGGCTTTATCAAAATATTAGAAAAAATGAATTTAAATAAACTGATAAATAGAATGAAATTTAAAAGAAGATGAATAATAAAAATTTCGATGTTGTAATTGTAGGTTTGGGTCCTGTGGGAGCTACTTTAGCTAATTTGCTAGCTATGAATGATTTATCAGTTCTCATTTTAGAAAAAGAAGCAGGCTTATATGATTTGCCTCGGGCAGTACATTTTGATGATGAAGTGATGAGAGTTTTTAACACCATAGGCATAGCAAAAGGTTTGTCTAAAAAATTAATTATTAATAAAGGAACAAAATTTATTGATGAAAAAGGGAAAATACTTCTTGATTGGCCAAGGCCAAAGATAATTACAGAAAATGGTTGGTTTCCAAGTTATCGCTTTCATCAACCTGATTTAGAAAGAAGTCTTCGCTACAAACTAAAGAAATTTAGTAAAGTTAAAATTTTACAAAATTCGGAAGTATATGGAACTATCAATCATGAAAATTTTACTACTGTTAGTTTCAGAAATACAAGGACCGATAAAAATTATTCAGTGAGATCTCAATATGTAATTGGTTGTGATGGTGCTAATTCGTTTATCAGAAAACATATTAAATCAGAACTGGAACACCTTGGATTTGAGCAGAGGTGGGTGGTTATTGACCTTATATTAAATAAAAATAAAAATAACTTACCTGATAGAACTATTCAATATTGTAATGCTAACAGACCAGCGACATACTGTAGGAACGTAGGTAAAAGAAGAAGATGGGAAATAGCTCTTAAAGATAATGAAAGCCCTGAAAAATTTTTCAATGAAAAAACCTTGTGGCAGTTCTTAAGTCAATGGGTATTACCAAGTGAAGCTAAAATTGAACGAAAAACTATTTACACATTTCAATCTGCTATTGCTAAACAGTGGAGAAGAGGTCGTTTATTTTTAGTTGGAGATGCTGCGCATTTAACGCCTCCATTTATGGGTCAAGGAATGTGTGCGGGAATAAGGGATGCTTCAAACTTAGCTTGGAAAATAAGCATATGTTGTAAAAGAGGAAACAATGAAAAATTACTCGATAGTTATCAAACAGAGAGATCTTCAAATGTAAGGGATTATATTCAAACTGCCATGAAAATGGGTGAACTACTTAACTCTATTGGTGGTTCAAAAGTAGCAGATACTGTTTTTATTCAACCAGATGGTACAATAAAAATGAATACAATTAAACCCACACTAGGAAAGGGTTTAGGTGATTGTACAGATGTGAATAGAGGGAAAGTTTTTCCATCTTTAAATAAAGATTTTAGAAACGATATTGATAATTTATATTCTGTTAAACCTATTCTAATAACAAATAAGAAAATAGACAAAAAACAGATTAAAATTGGCGTTTTAGACCATATCGAAATGCCAGAAGTTAAGACATTATTAAAAAAATTTGGAACAAGTAGTTTAATTGTTCGTCCAGATAGATTTATTCTTGCTAGCACTAAAAGTGATGACTTAAAAACATTTTGTGATCATCACCTTGGTCCAATTTATAGTCCATAGGTTCCAAATGTCAGGTTTTCTAAGGTATAATAAAATTCTAAACCTATTTTCAGAATATAGAAGTTCCTGGACAGTTGCAGAAATTTCAGAAAAACTAAAAACACCATCTAGTACAATATATAGAATTGTACGTGAAATGGTTTTAGCAGAGTTTCTTGAAAGTGCAGCTGGTGCTTATTTTAGGCTAGGACCAGCCTTTATTAAATTTAATCGTACAATAAATTTGTCTGATCCTTTAGTCAGAGCAGGACAACCCTTTTTAGAAAAATTGGCTAATGAAAATCCAATTGTTAGCGTTAATGTTTTAGCTAGGCTTTACAGTAAAAAAGTTATGTGTGTGGCTGATTTTAAAAGCCCATCTTTTAAAAATAATACCAGTTATCAAAAAGGTAAATTAATGCCTTTAATGTATGGTGCAACTTCAAGAGCAATAATTATGCAGATTAATGGAAAACGGTTGGAGGATCTTTTAAGTTCTGAAACTTTCAAAACAGGTAATGAAAAAGATTATTTTTTAAAGAGCTTAAAAAATGATAAAAAAAAGGGCTATTGTTGTACCCAAGGACAAGTAGATAGAGATCTTATTGGTTTTGCCGTTCCTATCCATAGCAAAAAATTAGGTATTGAGGCATCACTAAGTTCAATCTTTAATTTAAAGGATTTTCTTCCTGAACATGAACCTATTATTTATGCTAATTTATCAAGTTATGGTTTATTAATTGAGAAGTATATAAGCCAAATATTCAATGATATAGAAATTTACCATCACAATGGAGTTTCATTAACAAAGGAAGAAATATGACATTAAGTGCTGTGCAAGCGGATATATTCTTACATCATCTAGAAATACAAAGTAAGAATCCAGAAAAATTGTCAAAATTTTATGCAAATGTGATGGGCATGAAAATTAATAGAATATCAGACCAAAAATTTATATGCGACGGCCCAGAACGAAGAATAATAATAACTTTAGGCATAAACAAAACCCTAAGTTATGCCGGTATGGTTTGTAGAAATGAATCAAATCTTTATGGATTTAAAGATTTCTTAATTAAAAAAGAATTAAATTTACTTGAATTCAAATCAGATTTTTATAAGTCTGGTTCTTTTTCAGTAAAGGATCCTGACGGTAATTTAATTTGTTTTGGTGTTTTAGAAGAGAACAACAAAAGTCAGCTAAAAGGAATACATGCACCATTACAACATTTAACTTTTGCTTCAAAGGATGTAGATGCATTCCAAAATTTCTATGCAAATAAACTTGGCTTTCAACTTACAGACTGTGTAGTGAATGAAAGTGGTGAGCTTGCAACGTGTTTTGTCACTTCTAACCATCAGCATCACACCATAGCTTGTTTTAAATCTTCTTCAAAGGGTATGGATCATCATTCATATGAGGCAGGAGATTGGAATTACATAAAAAATTGGTGTGATCATTTTGCTTCAAATAATATTAAATTGATGTGGGGTCCTGGTAGACATGGACCGGGAAATAATTTATTTGTATTTATTGAAGATATAGATGGTAATTGGATAGAAATTTCTGCTGAGTTAGAAACGGTTCATGGTCGACCGGTTAAAAACTGGCCTCAAGAAGAAAGAACCCTAAATCTGTGGGGTAACGCAATTATGAGATCTTAAAAAGGAAAAAAAATGAAATTATTAAGTTTTGTTAGATTAGGTAAACCTGGATTTGGAGCCGTTGTTAGAGATGGTATTATAGACCTAACAGGTAAACTCGATCCAGATATTAATACATTAAAAGAATTAATATCACTGAATATGGAAGATCAAGCAGAAGAGTATATAGCCAGTAAAACAAAAGATTTATCGTTTTCAGATATAACTTTTTTACCAGTTATACCAGATCCAGAAAAAATAATGTGTATTGGATTAAATTACCTAGAACACAAGAAGGAAACTGGCAGACCAGACGTTGATAATCCTACTATTTTTACTAGATTTGCAGATTCACAAGTAGCTCATTTACAACCTATGATTAAACCAGACAATTCAGATCGTTTTGATTATGAAGCAGAAATGGCAATCATAATTGGCAAAGGGGGAAGATTTATTAGTGAAGATGATGCTTTAAACCATATAGCTGGCTATGCATGTTATAATGATGGAAGTATTAGAAATTATCAAAGACACACATCTCAATTCACCCCTGGTAAAACATTTCCGGGCACTGGTGGTTTTGGCCCTTACATGGTTACTCCTAGTGAAGTCGGAGATTATAGAGAGTTACCAATTGAACTGAGATTAAATGGAAATGTAATGCAAAAAGCTAAATTATCAGATCTTATTTTTCCAATACCAAGACTAATTAGTTATATTTCAGAATTTACTGCACTTTCTTCAGGGGATGTAATTGTTACAGGTACACCAGGTGGAGTGGGCGACAAAAGAAATCCTCCAGTTTATATGGTACCTGGTGATGTTGTGGAAGTCGACATAGGTTTGTTAGGTGTATTAAGAAACCCAGTCGTTGTTGCACCAAAGTTGTAAGCATTTAGTTTTAAATAAACGTATGATGAATAAATCTTTAATTACAAATTTAATATCTATCTTTATTATTTTAATTGGCTTTTTATACCGTGATGATTTTTCTTTTATTCTTCTAGTTGGGGTTTTTGCTTTATCTGGAAGCATCACAAACTTATTAGCTATTCATATGTTATTTGATAAGGTTCCATTTTTATATGGATCTGGGGTTATTCTAGATAGATTTGACGATATAAAATTGGGTATTAAAAATTTAATTCTAAAAGAATTATTTTCAGCCGAGCAAATTGATAAATTTATACTTGATAATAAACAAAAGACTTCAGGTGGTATTATAGAAAAAATAGATTTTGATAGAGTGTTTGTTGGTCTTGTTGAGTCAATAGAAGGCTCTCAGTTAGGTGGTATGCTAGCTATGATTGGAGGAAGAAAAGCTTTAGAACCCTTAAAAGATCCATTTGTTAAAAAACTTAAAGTAATTATTGAAGACTTTATCAAAGATAATTCTGGAAATAACAATTCTACTGACGAATTAGTTCTTAAAATTGAAAATATTTTAGACGCTAGACTAGCAGATTTATCACCCAACGATGTAAAAATAATTATTCAAAAAATGATAAGAGAGCATTTAGGTTGGTTAGTAGTTTGGGGTGGTTTTTTTGGAGGTCTTTTAGGATTGATTTTTAGTCCAGTTGGTTTGAATTTAATCTAAAAAGAAGAGTGCCTAAACACTCTTCTTTTAAAACCCTTAAGATATTAGCCATCCACCATCAATGTCTATTGTTGTTCCGGTTATAAATTCATTTTCTATAGCAAAAATAATACCTTTTGCAACTTCATCAGGAGTGCCTGCTCTAGGGATTAAGTTATTATTTGTAACGTTCTTATAATAATCTTTTCTTTCACTTCCCTGAAGTGGGCTCATAGGAGTGTCAATAATACCAGGAGAAACAATATTTATTCTTTTAGGGGCTATTTCAGGCGCTATACCACGTGCAAAGGCTTCAACAGCTCCGCCTACTGAAGAAATTGCAATTTGTCCCGGCCTACATTTTCTAGCAGGAGAACCACTTACTAGTACAATATTTCCATCATTTTTTAAACTTTTAGTTCCATATCTAACTACATTCGTGTAACCCCATAATTTATCAAAAGAGGCTTTGTATCCATCTAAATCCATACCTAGAAAAGGACCAACTGCTCTAGAGCCACCAGTTGCTGAGTTTACTAAAATATCGTACTCTCCTTCTTCTTCAAAAAACTGTTCAATAGCCTCTCTATCAAGTACATTAATTTTTTTTGTAGTAACGTTTTTAGGAACTTCTTTTAACTTTTCTGGATTTCGACTAACTGCAATAACATGCGCACCTTTATCAGATAGCATTTGAGTTGCAGATAAACCAATTCCAGATGTTCCTCCAAATACGATAGCTTTTTTGCCATTTATATCCATATTCATTTTATCCTTTTACGATTAAATATAATTAATTAATTACTTATAACATTTTGCATATATAATTGTTAAGAAAGTTTAAAATATTTTGAAGGTGATAACGTGACTGTTGAACTATTTAGAGATGATTCTTACACAAAAGAGCTTGATGTAATAGTATCTGAGGTGATCCCTGAGGGTTTAATTTTTGACAAAACTATATTTTATCCCGAGGGAGGTGGTCAGCCTGGGGATGAGGGATTTGTAACAAGTGACAAGAATAAAACGAGGGTTTTGGGTACTAAATATATTAATCAAAAATTAGTTCATTTAGTTGAAGAAACACAAGATTTCAAAAAAAATGACAAAGTAAAATTAGAATTAGACTGGTCTAGACGGTACAGTCATATGCAAGTTCACACTTGTCTTCATTTGCTCTGTTCTATAATTCCATATCCTGTAACAGGAGGTTCAATAGGAGATGGAAGGGGACGCTTAGACTTTGATTTAGAAACGAAGCCTAATAAAGAAGATGTTTTGAATAGTTTAAATAAACTAATCAGTGACGATCATACTATTTCTATATCAAGTATTACAGACGATGAATTGGACCAAAATCCTGATTTAGTTAGGACTATGTCGGTTAAACCTCCTCGTGGTTCAGGCACAATAAGAATGATAAAAATTGGTGAAGATATAGATTTTCAACCCTGTGGTGGAACTCACGTAAAAAAAACTTCGGAAATTAAATTGGTCAAATCAGTTAAGATAGAAAATAAAGGCAAAATGAACAAAAGAATAATAGTTAATTTTTAGAAATAATTATTTTTCGCAGACTATTTCAAATGGTAGTGTTCGATTTTCCTTTATTGATCGCATTGAGTTAAT
>Ga0209335_10006832_pt1 | contig 10108 bp, 7 predicted proteins | sample COG_09_FD_184753 | JGI IMG/M metagenome (GOLD analysis project Ga0209335, IMG submission 184753) | Pelagic Microbial community sample from North Sea - COGITO 998_met_09 (SPAdes) (version 2) | ecosystem: Environmental > Aquatic > Marine > Neritic zone/Coastal water | place: Helgoland, sampling...
CCCGCCGCTTTGCAAGCCAGGCACAAACTGGCCTCGGGATAGGCTTTTAGCCGCGGGAGTGCAATCGGTTCTAAGCAGTCCAAACAGGTACCATAGGTGCCGTCGTCGAGTCGCGCAAAGGCTTTTTGAATGGCCATTAATCGGTTCTTGGTTACGGTGCGGTTGGCTCGCAGAATACTTTGGTTGTGCATCTCATCCATGCGGCTTAAGCGCGACGCATTTTCTTTGAGCGGCACCTGTTGCGCCGCGGATTCGGTGTTGGTTAATAGCGTCGATAATCGCTCGGCGAGTGCTTCTAGCGCCGCGCGCATCGCCGACCGGGTTGCTTCATCGAGTGCTTGCGTCATGCTGGAAGCTTAGCCTGAATTGACATCGTGTGCTGCGCCGATGGCCAAATACCGTTTTGGCTGACAAAGGACTCAGCGGTTGCCGCCCTTTGAGTTGCTGCTGGGTGGATGAAAAATGCCCTCAATGCAGGTCAATGGCTGAGCGCTTGCAGGCTGTGGGCTTGGGCAGCCCGACGGTGCCGGTATTAAAACAAGGGCCTAACATCATCCTGATCAAGACAGCGGTTTAGGTTGCAAGGCCTCGATTCACCAGTAACGCGTCCACTACAGGGTCCCGGCCCCGAAAAGCACGGTAAAGCGACATCGGTTCAGCCGAGCCCCCGCGCTCTAAGATGTTCTGGCGCAACGATTGGGCGGTGGCTGGATCAAACAAACCTTGCTCTTTAAATGCCTCAAACCCGTCTGCGTCGAGTACTTCCGCCCAGATGTAGGCATAGTAGCCTGCGGAATAGTGGTCCCCAGCAAAGATGTGTTGGAAGTAGGTTGATTTATATCGGGGCACGATGGTGTTGGGTAGTCCGATTCGATCCATCTCGGCCGTCTCGAGTGCGGTGACATCCATCTCGGCATTCGGCGCTTGCGTATGCCAGGCCATATCGAGATAAGCGGCGGCCAGATACTCTGCGGTTTGAAAGCCTTGGTTAAACGTACTCGAGGCTCGGATTTTTTCGATCAAGACGTCGGGGATGACCTCGCCCGTTTCATGGTGCCGGGCATAACGCTTCAGGACTTCAGGCTCAGTTGCCCAGTGTTCATAGATTTGGGAAGGCAGCTCCACGAAGTCTTGCTTTACATTGGTGCCAGCCTGACTGGGATAGCGGACCTGACTCAGCAAGCCATGCAGACCGTGACCCATTTCGTGGAACAAGGTTGCAACCTCATCGAGCCCCAAAAGACACGGCGAAGCTTTTGGAAAATTACAGCAATTAACAATAATGGGACGAATGTTGTTGCCGAGATTGGATTGCCCTCTGAATTGGCTCATCCAAGCGCCACCGCGTTTAGAGGGTCGCATAAAGTAATCGGTTAAAAATATTCCGATCAGCGTGCCGTCGGCATCAATCACTTCATAGCTTTGAACGTCGGGGTGGTAAGTGGGGAGGGCAGGCGCTGGCCGAAACGTAATGCCAAAGAGCGCGCGGGCAACTTCAAAGGCGCCATCGCGAACCTGCTCCAGCGCAAAGTAGGGTTTGATTTCGGCTTCCTTCAAATCAAAGCGTTCTGAGCGCAGCTTCTCGGTGTAGTACCACCAGTCCCATGGGGCTAACTCGAAATTCTGGCCCTCTTGACGAATGCGGGCTTGCAGATCGGCGGCTTCTTGTAGCGCTTTCTTTTGGGCGGGCTGCCAGATTTGATCTAGAAGTTGGTGCACCTGATGAGGCTGACCGGCCATGCGGTCCTCGAGCATGTAGTGCGCATGGGAATCAAAGCCTTTAATCTCGGCGCGCTCATGCCGAAGCTTGGCAATGTCTTGCGCTAAGCCCTTGTTGTCCGAGGCATTGTCTAGATTACCGCAAAGGGTGTAGGCCTCGAACAAGGCTTGTCGGAGTGCGCGGTTGTCTGCGAACTGCATAAACGGTGTGAAGGATGACCGCGAAAGGCTAAAGGCGTAGTGTCCGGCGGGGTGGCCACGTTGGGCGGCTTCATGACGGGCGGCGGCCAGGACCGACTCGGGCAGGCCGCGGAGGTCGTCCTCGTCGGTTAGCACCAATTCGAATTGGTTGGTCTCAGCCAATACATTGTGCCCAAATCGGGTTTCTAGGGCGGCCAGCTGCTGGTTGATGGCGCGGATTTTTTGTCGGGCTGGGGCATTGAGTTCAGCGCCGGCTCGAACAAAATCGTTATACACCGTCTCCAGCAACAATTGCTGATCCGGTTGGAGGTCAAGGTTTGGCAAATCCAAAAAGAGGGTCCTAATACGCTGGAATAAACCGAGGTGGTTATACAGATTGCTGTTGTGATTGGACCATTGCACGGAAACGGCTTCTTCGATGGCTTGCAGGGTCTCATTGGTGTCGGTCGAGACCAAATTAAAGAACACATCGGCCGTTTTGGTGAGCAGTTGGCCGCTGGCCTCCAGTGCAACCAACGTATTGTCAAAGCTTGGCGGGGCTGGGTTGTTGGCGATGGCCTCAATTTCGGCCCAATGCTCGCTGAACCCTTGCTCGAAGGCCGCTTCAAAATGATGGTCCTGAATCATTTCAAACGGGGGCATGGCGAAGGGCGTATGCCAAGTCTCAAAGAATGGGTTGCTCATATCGGCTCAAAATTGATGGAATCAGCCGGAGTTTACCAACTTCTATCCGCCTGCGAGCAAGTTGTTGGGCTTGCCGCGCTGACCTATAACGACGTTTGCGACGCGGGTTGCGCGGCGCCCGAATCCAAGGCGTTGCGCGTTTTGATCCAATCTAAGATTGCGGCCTGCACCATGGGCAAGGTTACACTGCCATTTTCGAGGACGCGTCGATGAAAGGTTTTGAGGTCGAACCGGTCGCCCAATTGATCTTCGGCTAAAGCTCTGAGGCGTTTGATTTCGAGCATACCCAGCATGTAGGCGTTGGCTTGACCTGGCCAGGAGATGTATCGGTTGATTTCGTTTTCAATATCATAGCGGGACCAACCGCAATGGTTTAGCATGTAGTCAACCGCCTGGTCGCGATCCCAGCCGAGGGTGTGCAGGCCCGTGTCGATCACGAGGCGCGCGGCTCTTGCACCCTGATCGGACAATAACCCGATGCGATCCAGAGGCCGGTCATAAAGGCCCAGCTCATCGGCCAGTCGTTCGGCGTACAGCGCCCAGCCTTCACCGTAGCCTGCATTGCCTAAGTACCGTGCAATGGGGTGAACCGCGTCGCCTAACTCGAGGGCAATGGCACCCTGCAGATGATGACCCGGATAGGTTTCATGATAGAGGGTTGATTGTTGAGTAGCTTGGGTGCGCAGCTGAGGTTCGCTGACCGCGATGTAATAGATCCCTGGCCGCGTGCCATCCTCTGATGAGGAATGGTATTCGCCGCTGCCACTGGCGGCAAAGTCCGGATAGGGCTTAATGAGGACGTCTGCTTTTGGCAGTAAATCAAATGCCGACGCCATTTTTGGCCGGGCGCGCGCCAATGCGGCAATCGAAAAGTCCAGAACGGCTTGTTCCGATTCAAATGTAAACGCCGGATCCTGATTGATGCGCCTCAGAAACGTGGCCGTGGCTTCGCCTTTAAAATGGGTCTCGATGATGTCCCGCATTTCGGTTTGGATGGCAGCCATTTCAGCAAGGCCCGCGCGATGAATTTCAGCTGGCGTAACGGCAAGGGTTGAGAATGCGCGCACCAAAGCGGTATAGCATTGCGCGCCATTAGGATTGCCGCTAATGGCAAGGTCTTCGCGGGCATTGGGTAGGTATTCGGTTTCGATAAAGTCGGCAAAAAGCTTGAGCGCAGGTTGAATCGATTGATCGTACGTGCGCTGCACGGCTGCCTGAAACGGTTGATCATCAGACCGTTTAGCCAGGTTTAAGAAGGGATTGTCGGGTTGTAAAAGGGCTCTGACTTGGTCGGGAACCGCAACCACCGTCAGGCGGGGCGATGAGTAACCTTGAGCCAGGCCCAACCTTAAGTTTTCAATTTCAGTTTCAACATAGCCGGCGACCGCATTGAGGCGGGTTAAAGCATCCAAGCGTTCGGTCTCAGTAGCAATTGGCTGGATGTCGAAAATAAAGGGCAGGCCGGTGTACCAGGCGGTGGTTGTGCTGGTTTCCCATAACGCTTTTTGGCAGATGCGAGTGCTTTGGCTGGACGACAGCGCCTCGATTAAGAAGCCGTGGGTAATCCAGTCTCGAGAGCCAATTGACGTCGGTGCCGGCAGCGCGCGCACCGCGCGAAGAAAGCGATCTTCTTGGTCATGCCAGCGTTGTAGCCCCGCTTGAGAGTTATCAAACAAGCGGTCGTGCCGCCAGCCTGGTAAATCATAAGCCGTCGCCATGCTGGGATAGCGCGCCAGCAGGGCGTCGACGTAGGCATCCGCAATGGCTTCGATAGGGCTCGGCGCGGCAACCGGTGCGGGGCTAATGGCTTGGCAACCGGGTAGCAACACAATGGCCAAGAGCGCGGCCGGCCAGCCGCGGTAAATCCTGAAGGGGTAGGGCATCATTTTAGCGCGTTGGGTCACAATTGCCTGGCTTGAGTTGGGTTTGCTGGTAAGGATACTACTAAAAAAAGCGCGATGGTGGGACACGCACGTTCAGAATGCCAGTTGTACAGCTGATTAAGACTACGATAGGGTTCGGTAGTCGTTTAACCGAGAAAGCCCCATGGATGATGCCGATCAAATACGAGAAACCGTGCAAGTTTATTTCGACAGTATGTTTGAGTCCGATGTCGACAAGGTGCACGCGGCGTTCCACCCCAATGCCAAGATAACGGGCTATCTGCCGACCGGTTTAGCTGAAATGAGCGTGCAAGAATTTGCGAATTTTGTGGGCGCACAGCCTTCGGCAAAGGCCGCAGGCGAACCCGCCTATTTAGAAATCCTCTCCTTGGCGATCGCTGGCGCAACGGCGGTTGTGCAGCTACGCGATGATTACATTGGCAGTCGTTTTCTGGATACCCTGTCGTGCTTGAAGGTTGATGATCGCTGGGTCATTTATAACAAATTGTTCCATGTCGAAGGCGCCGCGGGCGGTTAGGCCGAATCGATAAAGCGCGGCTTACCTCAGTAGGGCTGGTTTAAACAAGACTCGGTAAATTTAGAGCCGTAAAGATTAGAGCCGTTAAGACTAAAGCCTGTTAAGACTAAAGCCCGTTAAGACTAGATCCTGTAAAGACGTGCGCCCGACAAGCGTAGGACCCGTGAAGGTTGACATCCGTGATCGCGGTTATCGGACGGGCGCGAAGTCAAAAATAACGCCGACTACCATTCCAGGTCATCCGGAATTGGGTAGTCCTTATAGGGGTCATCCTCATCGATCGTGTCGAGCGCTCGGTCGTGCAGATACAACACCGAGGCGGCGTGACGCGCCTGGATTCTGCGTGCAACCACCTCCGGCACGAGGTCATAACGATCCTCGACCTTGACAATGGCGAGATAGCCTTGATTGAGCTGGTCTTTGTTCTCATCTGAAACGTAAAGCTTTTTGACTTTTTTCTCGTCCGTAAAACTGTAGGCCACCTCACCAGCTTGTCGCTGTGAGTGGGCCGCAATCAGTTGCTTAACCTGGGCCAGTAAGGCTTTGTCTTGGGCGGCTTGATTTCGCGCTTCATTGCGCGCCCGGTCGGCTTCTATTTTTTGCGTTCGGGCGGCTTCAACCGCTTGTTTCACCGCATCAACATCAATGCCTTTTTTAATGCGCAGCTCCGTGCGCAGGGCGCCACGCGCCGCCTTTTTGGCTTGTTTTGCGGTCACCAGGCCGGCGTCTTTGAGCTGATCGCGCAGGGATCCAAAGGTTTTTTTATTTTTTGACATGCGGCCAGTATGACGCCTATGGCAGACGCAAACAATTCTTCATTGGGTTGCGGGCCGTTTGAGAGAAACAAACCCGCCTGATCGGAACTTGGGTATGATGCGGAGCTCTAACGGATGATGCGCGTGCAATGAAAGACTGCAACCAATGCGGCAAGTGCTGCCAGATTTATGGCGATGGCGGCTTGTCGGCGACCCCGTCAGAGATCCGCTGGTGGCAGAAAAACCGGCCTGAGATCGCCCGGTTTGCGCAAGCAGGGCGAATTTGGATGGACCCTGAAACGGGTGAAGCCCTCACGGCCTGCCCCTGGCTCACGCCATTACCCAATCAAAACCAGTATGGCTGCAGCATTTATGAGGACCGGCCAGATGATTGTCGGCAGTACCCGGTGCTGGTGAGTGACATGATTCGAGACGGCTGTGAAATGATTGAAGCCATTGATTTAAAGCGCCCGAAGGTGGCTCAGGCGAAGTTGAATCAGCTGATGATCGATAGTCGGGCGCAGCAACGATAGGGTCGCTCGCCGATTCTTAACGGGGCGACCATGATTACGAGGTTGTGCGCGCCGACTGGCTGGGGCTCGCCCTGATGGACCCCGCGTAAGAGATCAAGGCCCTGGGCTGGCAGGCGGTGGCGTTTAATCCGAAGGGCCAGGGTCTTGGTGCATCACAGCGCTGCGCCTGACATCGCAGTGCGCCTTGGGCCGTGTCATAACGCGCTAAAGCTTGGCGGTAAGGCGTTTGCGGTTTCGCGCATCAGGTCACCCGCCGCGTTTTTAATCCAAAGGCTAAGCAGGCGAAGCCTAAGCCATTTGTATTTCAAACAATTGTGCTCTAGTGTCCTAAGGCGATTGCGATTCGGCTTGTCCAAGGGTTGGGGCACCCAAGGCGATCTCGTTAAAGTCGGTAACGTGAGCGGTGGCCAGCAAAAAAATGGCTGCGCGCGATTGATCAAGGAGAGACAATGTCCGCGGCTGACCAAGAAGCAGGCGCACTCACCTGGCGGGTGCGTTTTATGTTTGCCGTGGGGCAAATTCCAGAGGGTGTGCAGTCGACCTCCTTTGGGTTTTTCCTGTTGTTTTTTTACAACCAAGTGCTGGGCCTGTCGGGCTTTTTAGCAAGCGTTGCCATCGTTATTGCGCTGCTCGTGGATGCCATTAGTGATCCTGTGATTGGCTCTTGGTCGGATGGCTTTCGGCATCGCTGGGGTCGCCGGCATCCCTTTATGTATGCTGGCGCCGTGCCGTTTGCGTTGTGTTTTTATTTGTTGTTTGCGCCGCCTGCGGGCCTGTCTGAGACCGAAGTGTTTGTGTGGCTGGTGGTGTTCTCGGTGCTCACTCGAACGACCCAATCCGTATATTCCATACCGCACACATCGCTCACCGCCGAGCTTTCAACGGACTATCAGGAACGCACGCGCTTGTCGTCCTTGCGGTCTGTTTTGCAATCGGTGGGCATGCTCATGGTGTTCTTGATTGGCTTGCAGGTTTTTTTTGAAGCGACGCCAGACTATCCGAATGGGCAGTTGAACCCGGCCGCGTATCCCAACTTCGCGATCGTATTTGGGGGCATTATTTTTGTTGGGGTGATGCTCACGGCTTACGGGACCCACAGTCATATTCCGCACCTGCCCCAAGCAGGCCCGACGGCAGCGCGCTTTAGCTTTCGCAATGTCGTGCAGGAAGCCGTGCTTGCCTTTGGGTTGCGCAGCTTTCGGTCGGTGGTATCGACCGCGGTTTTGTTTGGCATGACCATGGGCATGGTCTCGGCACTGTCAATCTATCTTGGGACCTTGTATTTTCAATTCAGCTTGGCGCTCATCGGTCTGAGTTTTCCCGCCTCGGTGCTGGGGATGTTTGTCGGCGCGGGTTTGGCCACGCCCTTGGGCCAGTTTTTCCAAGAGAAGAAGACGCTCTTGATGGGCGGGCTGGCCTGGTACGCGTTGTGGAATACGATGCCCATCATGCTCAGTCTTGCCGGGCTCGCGCCCGAACCTGGGAACGCGTTATTGTTTTATCTGGTGATGGTCTGCAATGCGATTTGCAGCATGGGCATTGGCGTACTGACGGTGATGATTGGTTCCATGATCGCGGACATCACCGATCAGCACGAAGCCAAGCATGGCAATCGTAGTGAAGGGATCTATTTTGCCGCCTCCTCGTTTGCCTCGAAAGCCATTGGCGGCTTTGGCGTTGTGATCTCTGGGGTTGTGATCGATTTGGCCGGTATTCAACGCAGTGCAACCGTTGAAACGGTTGATCCCGAGTCGCTGTCGACTTTAGCATTGGCGATGGGGCCTGGGGTCATGATGATGATTGGCTGCACGATTATCGCTGCAAGTTTTTATGATCTGTCCCGCGAGAAGCACCGCGAGATTCGAGCTTTGATCGCGGATGCGAATCGCGGCAGCTAGATTGTCGGCACGCGCGAGCGGTTTTGGCGCGGTTCGTGGTGGTCAATAAAAGACGCCAAGGGCAGCACGTTACGACCACCGCACAGGGGGGTTAAATCTGCCGAAGCACCTGTAAGAAGCCGTCGCCGTACTTTTCCAATTTGCGCTCGCCCACGCCGGGCAAGGCGCCAAATTCTGCAAGGGTGCTCGGCATCCGTTCGGCCATGGCTTGTAGGGTGCTGTCATGGAAAATGACATACGGCGGCACCCCTTGAATTTCTGCCAAGACGCGCCGGTGCGCCCGTAGGGCCTCCCAAATGCCCACGTCGATGTCGTCCGGCAGGGGCGCTTGACTGAGCTTCTTGCTGGTTTTTTGGGCAGGGTCTTTTCGGAATGCAATGGTGTCTTGGCCTTTGAGCAGCGGTCGGCATTTCTCTGTTAACGCAAGGCCGCCAAACCGCTCCGGGTCGGCAACAGCGTGTCCCGCGGCAACCAGCTGCCGAAACACCGATTGCCAGGCTTGCGCTGAGAGTTCCTGGCCGATGCCATACAGGGGTAGCTGGTCATGACCGAATTGACGGATTTTGTCTGAGGCTTTGCCAATTAGAACATCCACCAAATGGCTGACGCCAAAGCGTTGGTCGGTACGATAGATCACGCTGAGGGCTTTTTGCGCCGCTTCAGTGCCGTCCCAAGTTTCAACGGGTGTGAGGCAAGTGTCGCAATTACCGCAGTGTTCTGCGGCGGCCTCGTCGAAGTAAGCGAGCAGGGCATGACGCCGGCAGGTCGTGAGTTCACAAAAGCCCAACATGGCGTTCAGCTTGATCTGTTCAACGCGCTTGTGCTGCTCGTCGCCTTGAGCGCTATCCAGCATTTGCCGCAATTTGGTTACGTCTTGAAAGCCGTAAACCATCCATGCGGTGGCGGCCTTGCCATCCCGGCCGGCGCGGCCGGTCTCTTGATAATAGGCTTCAATGGTTTTGGGCAGGTCCAGGTGCGCAACGAATCGGACATCGGGTTTGTCGATTCCCATGCCAAAGGCAATGGTTGCGACCACAATCACGCCGTCTTCGGTGAGGAACCGGCGCTGATGCTCGGCCCGGGTCTCAGCCGGTAGGCCGGCATGATAGGCAAGCGCGTTAAAGCCTTGCTGTTTTAGCCAGGCCGCGGTGTCTTGCGTTTTCTTGCGCGACAGGCAGTACACGATCCCCGCATCTTTGGCGTGTTCGGTTTTCAAAAACTCAAGGAGTTGGTTGCGCGGGTTTGTTTTCAGGTTGATGCGATATTGGATGTTGGGTCGGTCAAAGCCGACGACAAATTGCTCGGCATCGCTCAGCGCGAGGTTTTTAACAATTTCCTGGCGCGTTCGGGCGTCTGCGGTTGCTGTGAGGGCGACTCTCGGAACCGACGGAAATTCTTCATGCAGCAGGTTGAGCGCCAGGTAGTCGACCCGAAAATCATGGCCCCATTGGGAGACGCAATGCGCCTCATCGATGGCGAAAAGGCTAATCGCGACGCTTTTGAGTAACGCAAGGGTTCGCGGCTGGGTCAGCCGCTCTGGTGCAACATAGAGCAGGTCTAATTCGCCCCGGCGAAGCCTTGCCTCAATCGCCGTTATTTCATCTTGGGTCAGGGTCGAGTTGAGGAAGCTGGCCTTGATCCCCAACTGTTGCAGCGCCGCCACCTGATCTTGCATGAGGGCAATGAGCGGCGACACCACGACCCCGCAGCCCGGTCGGATCAGGGCAGGAATCTGATAGCACAGCGATTTGCCGCCACCGGTCGACATGAGCAGCAGCGCATCTCCGCCGCGGACGAGGGTGTCAATCACCTCGGCTTGAGGGGTTCGAAAGGCTTCGTAGCCAAAGGTGTCTTGTAAAATAGTGAGGGCTTGTTGCATGCGGCGAGTTTATCTGAG
>Ga0209335_10006833_pt1 | contig 10108 bp, 15 predicted proteins | sample COG_09_FD_184753 | JGI IMG/M metagenome (GOLD analysis project Ga0209335, IMG submission 184753) | Pelagic Microbial community sample from North Sea - COGITO 998_met_09 (SPAdes) (version 2) | ecosystem: Environmental > Aquatic > Marine > Neritic zone/Coastal water | place: Helgoland, sampling...
CTTCGCCATCGTTCTTGATCTGGTAAATTGCCTTAGCTGCATCAGGAGAAACAAGTCGTTCTGCTGAAAATGTTTGAAATTTAACAACATTGGCACCGGCGCGTGCACAAGCGTCTATTAATGCAAAGGCCTGTTCAATCGAGCCATTATGATTGACACCGATTTCAGCAATTAATTGGGTGGAATCCATCATAAAGTTGTGTCAACCCCTCTCATTATGTCGCAATGACAGCGCCATCTTTAATATCATGCCTGACCGTTACACCTGCACCAACAATACAATTCGCTCCAACAGTTACGCCTTCACGTATGATTGATCCGGCTCCAACAAAACTACCATGCCCAATCTTCGCGTTTCCTAAAATAATCGCTCCAGCTTGGCCTGATAAGCCGCCACCTTTAACTGAGCATTTAACATCATAATTTGTTGCTACCTCAGAAATTTCTAATGGTCTTGTTACTATAATTTGATGCACTGGCCTCTTAAAATATTCATTCATTTTTAATCCATTAACATGAATATTTCCTGAACCTTTTTTTACCCAAACTTTAGCAATTGATCTTTTTCTTCTACCTGTTGCATACTTGCTATCTTTAAAGTTTAATTTTATTTTTTTTGATTTCGCAAGTGTTTGATTTAATTCAGTCATTATTTAACTAAGTTTCTTTTATTTAATTTTCCAAATTCAATTATTTTGGGTTTTTGAATTTCATGTGGATGACTTTCACCTATATAGACTTTTAATTTTGTCAGCTGCTTCTTTGCCAGTGGACCCCCAGGCAACATTCTTTTAACAGCTAATTTTAGAATTTGTTCAGTTTTATTTTTTTCTTTCATTCGTAGAGGTGTTAATTCTTTGATGCCCCCAGGATGACCTGTGTGTCTATAATATTTTTTACTAGCAAATTTTTTACCAGTAAATTTAATCTTATCTATATTTGTTACTACTACAAAGTCCCCGTTATCCATATGAGGATTATAAGTAGCCTTATTTTTTCCTCTTAAAACTTTTGATATATATGAGGCCAATCTACCCACAGCTGCATCTTGGGCATTAATAACATACCAATCTTTTTTAATGTCTTTCTTTTTAATAAATGGCGTCATGATAATGGGCGATAAATACAAAGAAAGAACAATAAAGTCAATTTATTTTACTTTTAAATAGTATAGATATACTGCGCTTAATACTAATAACACGCTTGTGACTTGGTGTGCAGAGGCTAAAAAAATATTTAGTCCGCTTATTAATGTGAATATTCCAAATATTACCTGCAAAAATACAAAAAAAGCTAATATTGATAATGGTTTGTATAAAGATAAAATTCTATTTTTAATAATATATATTAATAAAAATAAAAAATATAAAATTATCAAATAAGCTAAATTTCGATGATAAAATTGAACCAAAGAATGGTTGTCGAAATCAAAAATTATATTTATATTTTCAAATTTTAGATCGTTAGGAAAATAAGTATTGCCCATTAATGGCCAAGTTTGATATATTTTTCCTGCATCTAAACCAGATACAAAAGCTCCCATAACTATCTGAACAAAAATTAATAATATAAAAAATTGGAAAGGTAAATTTTTACTAGAAAATTTAAAAAAAAATTTATTTTTATTGGAAATTATATTTAGCATTAACCAAAATATTATAGAAACTATTAAAATTGCTGTTGTTAAATGGATGGATAATCTATAATGACTAACTGAGGTGTTAGTAATTAACCCGCTCGTCACCATAAACCACCCAATTAAACCCTGAAGAATTATTAGTGTCATAATCACAAAAGAAATTTTCAAATACTCTTTTTTAATACTTTTTGTAAAAAAAAATACAATCAAAGGTATAAAAAAAAATACACCTATTAATTTTGCTAAAAATCTATGAAAGAATTCCCAATAAAATATTATCTTAAATTCTTCTAAAGACATATCGGAATTTAGTATTGTAAATTGAGGAATCTGTTTATACTTATTAAAATATTCAAGCCATGACGCTTCATTTAATGGTGGGACTATCCCTGTGAATAGTTCCCATTCAGTGATCGAAAGTCCAGAATTCGTCAATCTTGTTAAACCACCAACAATAATAATTAAAAAAACCAAAAACAAAGTTGCAGATAACCAGTAAAAAAATAGTTTATTTATTTTTTTCTCGTTTGAAGTCATAATATGTAATATATAATTAATTAATCAAACTTAAATTTTATTTTTGTCGCTATGGTTAATAAAAACATACTTAAAATTCGGAAAAAATTAGATAAACTTGATGATATTTTATTAAATATTATTAAAAAAAGAGCAAAGCTAGTTGACATTGTAATTGAAAATAAAAAATTTAAAAAAGAAATAATAGATAAAAAAAGAATCAGGATAATACTTAAAAATATTTCAAAAAAATCAAAAAAAAAGAGAATTGATCCTTTAATTACTAAAAAAATATGGAAATCAATGATAGGCGCTTTTATTGATTACGAGTATAGAAAATTTAAAAAAAAATAATTACTTACTATGAGGTGGAAGTTTTTTTTCTACAAAAAACTCGTGTTTTCTCGTATTTGGATTATATTTTTTAAGTTTTAGCTTGTCTTTGACTTTTTCACCTTTTGTTGGTTTCTTTGCATAGTAAATAAATTTACTATCAGGGTTACTTTCAGGTACCATACGCACTTTAAGATGAGTTTTTTTTGCCATATTTCTTTATTTTGTAAATTTTATCTAAAATTTTTTGAGTTTTAACTTTTAAATTTGTTTTATAATAATTAGCTTTTAAACTATCATACTTATGATCGTCAAGTTTTTTTATATTTAACTTTAACAAATTTTTAACACCAGAAATAGTCATACCTTTGTTTTTTAGTAAAAATTTAATCATTTTGATTATTTTAATCTTCTCACTAGAATAATATCTACGGTTATTAATTTTTTTTGGTTTAATCTCTTTAAATTCCTTCTCCCAATATCTCAATATGTGATTAAGGGGTTTTTTTGTGATAGGATGAACTAAACTTAATTTTTTTGATAATTCAGAAATACTTAAAAATTTGTTCATATAAAACTGTCTAAACTATCAATAATTTTTTTTGATGCTCTAAAACTTATTGAATTTCTTGCCGAAATTATAAATTCTTTTTTTGTTTTCGGATTTCTTCCAATTCTTTTTTTTTTAAAAATAGTTTTAAATGTTCCAAAATTTTTTATATTTAAGTGCCCAGTATTTATATTTTCAGTGATGATTAAAATCAAATCATCGCAAAGTTTTTTTGAAAAATTAGAAGAAAACCCTGTTTTATAAGTTAATTTATTAATTAAATCTTTTTTTGTTATGTTTTTTTTAATCACTTGATTGGTTTAAGTTTTTTTGAATTTCATTCATTAAGTTGCCCTTAACTATTCTATAACAAAGATCTATTGAATAATAAAAACCAATTGAGTCTATTCCTCCATGACTTTTTACTACTGGTCCGTTTAAACCTAAAAATATTGCTCCATTATATTTTCTAGGGTCTAATTTTTCTTTAAATTTTTTAAGGGAAAAATAAGATAAAACTAAAGATAATTTTGAAAATATATTTTCTGTAAGAGATTTTTTTAGATTTTTAGTAATAAATTTTACAGTACCCTCTGCAGTTTTTAATGCAATGTTACCTGTGAAACCATCTGTAACAATAACATTAGAGTCACCACTCATGATATTATTTCCCTCTATATAACCATTATAAATAAAATTTTTATCACTAGATAAAGCTTTTAATCTTTTCGAGGTTGTTTTAAGCATCTCTGTACCCTTTATCTCTTCAGAACCAATATTTAATAGAGAAACTTTTGGTTTCTCATCTGGAAATAAAGACTTAAAAAGTGCAGAACCAAGTTCTGCAAAATCAACAAGATTTTGATCGTCACATTCTATATTTGCACCCAAGTCTAGAACAATATTCATTCCATTTTGGTTAGGCCATAAACCAGCTAAAGCTGGTTTGCTTACTTCGTTCATCATTTTTAAAATCATTCTAGAAATTACTAGTAAGACACCGGTATTACCTGCAGATAAGCTTATATCAGATTTACCATCAAGTTGATGTTGAATACAGTTCCACATGCTGGTATTTTTTGAATTTTTAACTGCAGTCATAGGGGTTTCTGCGTCAGAAACTACTTTATTTGAATTAATTATATTAATTGAATTCGATTTAATTTTATATTTTTGAAATTTACTTTTAATGTCAGACTCTTTGCCAAATATATTTAAAATAAAATCATCATGAGTCTTATTTTTATCTAAAAATAACTTAATACCTTTAATAGTTTTATCAGGAGAATTGTCACCACCCATTGCATCGATTGCAATAGAAATTTTTTTTGACATAATTGAGCTATTAAATATCTAGTATTTTTTTTCCATTGTAGTAACCTGATTTAAGGTCTACATGATGTGATAACCTGTACTCACCGCTTTTTTTATCTTCTACAATATTTAAAGAAGACAATTTATGATGAGATCTTCTCATCTTTTTCTTAGAGATCGATGTTTTTCTTTTTGGTACAGCCATATTTAATATCTATATTTTTCAATTTCTCTTATCACATTTTCCAAAGATAAATCAAAGCAAAAATTATAAAAATTTAAAAAATAGGCTCTAAAATTGATAAATTTATCACTTTTTTCCTCATTGATTTCCCTAAAATATTTTGTAGTTAGAGAGTAATTGATATCAAATATTTGTTGATTGTTAGTTTTTTCAATTTTAAGCAATATATCATATAAAATTTTATTTAAATCTTTCATTTTTTTATTTACTGATACATCTCCATAACCTAATTCTCGTAAGTTGTTCTCAATATTATGGAAAAGGTAGTCATAAATAGATTGATCTAATTTTTTTCCTTTTTTTTTAAAAATAATCATTAAAATAGAAAAATGAAAAAACATTAAATAGATACGAGTTTCGCCTGTATCTTTAAGGACAATTTTTTCATAGAAAAACTTGTTTCTAGATAATTTTAGTAAAATATTGTAAAGATTAATCTTATGTTGGTTTTTTTTAAAAAACATTATTTTGTTGTCTTATTTTTTATAATTATTACTGGATGTCAGTTTAAAGAACCAGCAAAAAATCACGGTATTTTATATTTAGAAAATAGATCAAATCAATTAACAGTCAACAAAGATAATAAAAATGATGTTTTAAAACTGTTTGGGTCTCCTCATACAAAATCAATTAATAATCTAAACGAGTGGATTTATATAGAACGCGTTTTATCGAAAGGTGAATTCCATAAATTAGGGCAAAATATTCTTAAAACAAACAATATACTTGTCTTGTCATTTGATAAATATGGTATTTTAGATAAAAAAAACTTTCTTGATAAAGATGACATAAATAAAGTTAGATTTTCGAAAAAATATACAGAGAATAATTTAGCCGAAACAAGTTTCGTAGAATCTTTTCTTAACAGTATTAGATCAAAAATGTATTCTAATCAAAAATAGACTTAGTGAGCGATAACCGCTAATAGCAAAAGAGCAACAATGTTTGTAATTTTTATCATCGGGTTAATCGCTGGTCCGGCTGTGTCTTTATAAGGATCTCCAACAGTATCTCCTGTAACAGCAGCTTTATGTGCTTCAGATCCTTTACCACCAAAATTTCCATCTTCAATATATTTTTTTGCATTATCCCAAGCGCCGCCGCCTGCTGTCATCGATACAGCTACAAATAATCCAGTAATAATAACACCTAATAACATTGCTCCCAGAGATGACAATGCGGCTTCCATTCCACCTATTTGTAAAATTATGAAATACAAAACCACGGGAGATAAAACCGGTAAGAGCGATGGAATTATCATTTCTTTAATGGCAGCCTGTGTTAATAAGTCGACTAATCGGCCATAGTCTGGTTTTCTTTTACCTTTCATGATGCCAGGAATTTTTTTAAATTGTCTTCTTACTTCTACAACAACTGCACCGCCTGCTCTACCAACAGCTTGCATTCCCATTGAGCCAAACAAGTACGGCAACATTCCTCCAATTAATAAACCCGCGACAACAAACGGATTGGATAAATCAAAAGTTACAATAATTCCTTCTAAAGCCGAACCTTTTACTGTTGAAAAATATTTTATATCTTCAGTATAAGCAGCAAATAAAACTAATGCTCCTAAACCTGCTGAACCAATCGCATAACCTTTTGTAACTGCTTTTGTTGTGTTACCTACGGCGTCTAAAGCATCTGTAGTTTTTCTAACATTTTTTGGAAGCTTAGCCATTTCAGCTATTCCACCAGCATTATCTGTAACTGGACCGTAAGCGTCTAAAGCAACAACCATCCCAGTTAAAGCTAACATTGATGTTACAGCTATTGCAATACCATACAAACCAGCTAATTCATTTGTAAAAAGAATTCCTGCGACTATTATTAATGCTGGTATTGCTGTTGCCTCCATTGAAATAGCTAATCCTTGTATAACATTAGTACCGTGACCAGTAGTTGAAGATTGAGCAACTGTTTTAACAGGCCTGTAATTAGTTCCTGTATAATATTCAGTTATCCATATTAATAATCCTGTTATAATAAAACCTACAACGCCACAGATATATAAATCCATTCCGTTAAAAGTTTTTCCATTATTGCTGTAAGTTTCAGAAAGTCCTACAATTACATTTGTTACCGGATATAAAATTAAAAGAGAAGTTATCGCTGTAACAATAAAGCCTTTATACAAAGCGCCCATTATATTTTTATTTTTTCCTAATTTAACAAACCAAGTTCCTATTATTGATGTAACAATACATGCACCACCGATTGCCAGTGGATAAACCATCAAATTGTAATCAGATGGAAAAAAAATAGATGATAGCACCATTGTTGCTACTATCGTAACCGCATAAGTCTCAAATAAATCTGCAGCCATTCCTGCGCAATCTCCAACATTATCTCCAACATTATCAGCAATTACTGCAGGGTTTCTGGGATCATCTTCGGGAATACCTGCTTCGACTTTACCAACAAGATCTGCTCCAACATCAGCACCCTTCGTAAAAATTCCACCACCAAGCCTTGCAAATATAGAAATTAGTGATGCCCCAAAACCTAAAGCAACCAAAGCATTGATTATTTCTCTATTATCCACGTTTAAATTAATCAAAATGATATAATATAAAGTAATAGCTAATAAAGCTAAACCAGCAACTAATAAACCAGTAATAGCGCCAGATTTAAATGCAATAGTTAGCCCTGCTTGTAAACTTTTTCTTGCTGCTTCTGCGGTTCGAACATTTGCTTTTACTGAAATAAGCATTCCAACATAACCTGCAACGCCTGATAAAAATGCACCAATAAAATAACCAATTCCAACCAGATAACTGAAAAAATAAGTTACTATTCCTAAAACAATAATACCAACAACAGCAATTGTTTTATATTGCCTATTTAAATAAGCTTTTGCGCCAATTTGAATAGCTTCTGCTATCTCTTGCATTTTAGCGTTTCCTGCACTTGATGATAAAATTTGACCAGAAAGCAAATAGCTGTAGCCAACAGCTAAAATTCCTGAAAATGATATTAGATAAAGTAATTCTAAATAATTAGTCATTAATAATATAAAAAGGATAAATGCCAAATTAATTTACGAAAGGCAAGCTAAACTTCACTAAAAAAAACAGATTTTTAGACTTATTTTCTCAACACATTAGCTATTTTATCAAGTATAGCATTTAGATATCCAATTTGGATTTTTTCTAAAAAATATTCTGAAGCCAATAAATACTCATTAATAATCACTTTTTTTGGTGTATTATGCTTAAACATAAGTTCAAAAACACCTGCAAATAATATTATTTTAAGCAACTTATCAGTTTTAACTAAATTTATATCATTTGTTAAATGAATATTTATATTTTCTTCAATTAGATCTGATCTTTCTAGGGTTCCACTCACAACGTCTTTTATAAATTTTTTATATTGGTTTTTAGGATAATCAATTGTTGTGCCTGGATTCATTAAAGCGTTATACAATTTTTGGATTATTTTTATTCGAGGTGATAAATTTTTAGATTTTTTTGGGGGCATTTTTTAAGATTGAAATGACAGCATTGGCAGCTTCCAACCCTTTATTTGGTTTTTTAGATTTTTTATTTTCACTTCTTTCTATGGCTTGTTTTATAGTTAAAGCAGTAATGACTCCATTAGCAATCGGTTTATTGTATTTTACTGAAAGACTCAAAATAGAATTAAAAACTGTTGAACATATAAAGTCAAAATGAGGTGTTTTCCCTTTTATCACGCAGCCCAGCGCAACAAAACCATCAAATCTTTTTATGTTTTTTCTTATGGCTATAGGTATTTCAAAAGTACCTGGAACATTTAAAATACTTATTTTAAATTTTACACTAGATAATTTTTTTTTAGCATCAGAAACTAGATTATCAGAGATTATTTTATAATAATTTGAATTAACAATTAAAATTTTTTTCATTTTATAATTATTTGTTTTTTTATCTTTAAACCAAATCCATCAAGACCGATAATTTTTTTTTTACTCTTTGATAGTAATATCATATTTCTAACATTAAGATCTTTTATTATTTGAGCGCCTATACCATAATATCTTAAAGTTTTAATATTACTATCTTTTGATGTATTATTTTCATTGTTTATTATTAGTAATAGGTAGTTTCTAAAACTGGATAATATCCTTAAAGATTTTTTTACTTTGAAGTTTTTCAAAACATTTTTTCTAGAAACCTTTGTTGAAATCACTCTTACAGGTACAGATTTTTTTGGATTTAAAACACCTCTAGTAATTACAAAATTAATATTATTTTCCAGTTTATTTGTATAATTATAAATATTTATTTTAATCTTCTTGTTCAAATAGGCTACTTTAGAAGATAATCTTAATATTAATTTTTCATATTTTAAACGATAAGAAATTAAGTCTTCTATGGAAGCCAACTTGATTTTATGTTTTTTTGAAAACTTGTGTAAATCATTTAATCTTGCCATCCTACCATCTTCATTCATTACCTCACAAATTACAGAACTAGGGTTGAGATTCGATAATTTTGAAATATCAACTGAAGCTTCGGTATGCCCTGCTCTTTCTAAGACACCACCATTTCTTGCCACTAAAGGAAAAACATGCCCCGGGGAAACAATATCGCTTTTTTTTACTTTAGGGTTAATGGCTGTTTTAATAGTTTTTGATCTATCTTGAGCAGAAATCCCTGTTGTAATTCCTTTCTTTGCTTCAATTGAAATAGTAAATGCTGTCTGCATTCTTGATTTATTATTTGGAGACATTAATGGTAATTTTAAATTATCAATTTGTTTTTTTGTTAAAGCCAAACAAATTAAACCTCTTCCGTGCTTTGCCATAAAATTAATACTTTTAGAGCTACATTTAGAAGCGGGAATAATTAAATCGCCTTCATTTTCTCTGTTTTTGTCATCAACTAAAATGAACATTTTACCTTTTTTTGCATCTTGAATTATTGATGAAATTTTAGAGAATTTACTAATTGACATTTAATTTGAGTATTTTTGAATATACTTGCTAAATATATCTAATTCAACGTTAACCAAATTTTTTGTTTTTAAATTTTTTAAATTCGTAAGTTTAAGTGTATGCGGTACTATATTAATTTCAAAATAATTTTTGACGACTTTAGAAATTGTTAACGAAACACCATTAACAGAAATTGATGCTTTTTCTATTAAGTAATTAGTTAAATTTTTATTAATAATTTTAAATTGTAATATCCATGTTTTGTCAATAATACGTAATTTTTCAATTTTTGCTACTGTATCAACGTGTCCTTGAATAAAATGACCTGAAATTTTTTGGCCAAATGTAATAGATTTTTCTAAATTCAGAATTTGGTTTATCTTTAGTAGTCTAAAATTAGAGCGATTTAAAGTCTCAACTGAGATGTAAAAATAAATAATATTTCTTTTAATTTTAACTAAAGTAAGACAAACACCATCACAGCAAACAGATGATCCTACTTCTTTTGAATTAAAATGCAATTTAGTTTCAATACCAACAAATAAACTATTTTTTGTTCTATCGATACTATGAATTTTACCTGTATTATAA
>Ga0209335_10006834_pt1 | contig 10108 bp, 8 predicted proteins | sample COG_09_FD_184753 | JGI IMG/M metagenome (GOLD analysis project Ga0209335, IMG submission 184753) | Pelagic Microbial community sample from North Sea - COGITO 998_met_09 (SPAdes) (version 2) | ecosystem: Environmental > Aquatic > Marine > Neritic zone/Coastal water | place: Helgoland, sampling...
GGCGAGGTAGAACAGCACCCCGTTGCGGAGTTCCGTCTTGTGCATGGCCAGCGTCTCGAAGACCTGGGCCGCGCGGTCGAGCACGTCGCCCTTGCACCGCGGCTCCACGTGGAGCCGGATCTCGCCGCTGGTCTGCGCCTCGGCGTCGGAGATGGCCACGAGGATGTCGGCCTTGTCCTTTTCGGACAGGAAATCCCGGGCCGCCATCAAGAACCGAAGTCCACCGTGGGTGCGGCCTCGGACCCTTCCACCGACTCGAAGTACTCGCGCTGCTCGAAGCCGAACATGCCCGCCCACAGGGCGCCGGGGAAGCGGCGCACCTTGCCGTTGTAGCCCTTCACCGTGTCGTTGAACTTCTTGCGGGCCACCGAGATGCGGTTCTCCGTGCCCTCGAGCTGGGCTTGCAGGTCAGAGAAGTTCTGGTTGGCCTTGAGCTCCGGGTAGCGCTCGCTGTAGCCCAGCATGCCGTTCATGGCGCGTCCGAGCACCATGTTGGACTGCTGAAAGTCTCCGATGCTGCCGGTCCCGTCGCCCACGGCCTTCATGGCGTTGAAGGCGGAGGCGCGGGCCTCGGTCACGGCCGTCAAAGTTTCCTGCTCGAACTCGGCGACCCCCTTCACGGTGGCCACCAGGTTCGGGATCAGGTCAAATCGACGCTGGTACTGGGTCTCCACATTGGCCCATTCCGCATCCACGCCTTCTTCCAACGACACAAAGCCGTTGTAGCTGGACATGGCGCTGAAGCCGACGAGGAGCAGGAGGGCGAGCAGCGCCCAGAGTGCGTATTTCATAGGGTGAGTTTAGTCGTTGAGGTCCGCATAACCGGACGCAATGAACTGCGTGAGCTCTTCGCCCTGCAGCAATCCCTGTGAGAGGCGGGCCAGGGCGATGGCGCGTTCCACCTTGGGCTTGCGGGCCTCGGCGTCGCCTTCGGTCCACGAAGTGACCAGCGGGTGGTTGGCGTTGAACACCACGTCATAGCTGTCGGGCATGTCGCCAAACATGGCCATGCCGCCTCCGCCACCTACGCGCTGCTGCTCCTTCATGCGGCGCATGAACTCGCTCTGCGTGATCGTCACCGGGGGTGCGGTGGGGGACATGGGCGCAAAGGCCACCTTGTACACCATCTTGTCCGGCACGATGGCCTCGATCTCCTCCTTGAGTGCGGTCTGCTGCTCCTCGGTCAGCACGCTCTCCGGCGCGTCGTCCTTGGGGATCAGGCGGTCGACGATGTCGGCGTCGACCCGGCGGAACTGCACCTTGGTGTCTCCGCTGGCCATCTCCAGCTTCTGCACGAGGTGGGAGGTCAGCGGGCTCTCCATTTGGAGCACCGTGTATCCGGCCTCGCGCGCTGCGGCCACATAGCTGTGCTGCGCTGCGGGATCGGGCGTGTAGAGCATGACCACGTTGCCGTCCTTGTCGGTGTGGACCTCCTTGAGGGACTCCACCAGCTCCTCCATCGTGCGGTGTCCGCCCTCGGTGTCTTGGTACAGGGCAAACTTGCCCGCGCGCTCAAAGAACTTCTCGTCCATGAGCATGCCGTACTCGGTGAAGACCTGGATGTCTTGCCACTTGGCGGCAAAGTCGGCGCGGTCGTCCTTGAACATCTTGGCGAGCTTGTCGCTGACCTTCTTGGAGATGTGGGACGTGATCTTCTTCACGTTGGCGTCCTCCTGCAGGTAGGAGCGGCTCACGTTGAGCGGAATGTCGGGGCTGTCGATCACGCCGTGCAGCAACGTCAGGAAGTCCGGGACGATGTTCTCCACGTTGTCGGTGATGAACACCTGGTTGCTGTAGAGGTGGATCTTGTTGCGCTGCAAATCCATCTCCTTCTTGACCTTCGGGAAGTACAAGATGCCCGTGAGGTTGAAGGGGAAGTCCACGTTGAGGTGGATTTGAAACAGCGGCTCCTCGAAATTCATCGGGTAGAGCGTCCGGTAGAACTCCAGGTAGTCCTCGTCCTTGAGGTCGGCGGGTGACTTGAGCCAGATGGCCTCCGTCTCGTTGATCACGCGCGGGGTTTCGACCGGAACGCGCTTCACATTGCCCTCCTCGTCCTTGGCGCCCTCGGGATCGTCCACGTAGTCCGTCTTGGTCCCATTGATGATGGGCACGGGCATGAACGTGCAGTACTTCTCCAGGATGCCCTGGATGCGGGCGTCCTCCAAGAACTCCACGCTGTCCTCACCAATGTGCAAGACGATGTCTGTGCCTTGAAGCTGGTCTTCTGCACGGCCCAGCGCCTTGAAGTCGTCTTCGGAAATGGCGCCCATCTCGTAGTTGGGGGAGCCGTCGCACGTCCACTTGACCGGCGCGGTGTCCTTTCGCTGGCTCCACGAATAGATGTCCACCCGCTCGGCGACCATGAAGGCGCTGTAGAAACCGAGGCCGAAGTGGCCGATGATGGCCTCCTTGGCTTCGCTTTGGTCCTTGTACTTCTCCTGGAACTGCTCCACAAATTCCGAAGCGCCGGAGAAGGCGATCTGGTTGATGTACTTGTCGACCTCTTCCTCGGTCATGCCGATGCCCGCATCGCGAATCGTCAGCGTCTTGGCCTCGCTGTCGAGCATCACGTGCACTTGGGCGCCGTCGGCATTGCCCTCAATCTCGCCCACGCGGAGCAGCGCCTTGCGCTTCTGGGTGGCGTCCACCGCGTTGGATACGAGCTCCCGCAAGAAAATCTCATGGTCGCTGTAAAGGAACTTCTTGATGATCGGAAAGATGTTTTCCGTCTGTACGTTGATTTGGCCTTGCTGCATGTTGAATCAATAGGTGAGACGCCATCTCCAAGAAGTGTGCCGCCCCCCGCTGGCACAAAAAAAACCGCCGACCTGTCAGCAGGCCGGCGGTTCCAATGTCAGGATGTCAGGAATTACTGTCTCACGACCTTTTGAATGGGCGCTCCCGCCAGGGCCACGAGGTAGGTCCCGGCTTGCAGTCCGGTCATGTCCACGCGCACGCCGTCTTGGCCTTGGCCCGCCAAAATGGTGCGTCCGGCGGTGTCCATCACCTTCCACTCGCGCGCTCCGGAGAACTGGACGTTGAGGTAATCGGCGGTGGGGTTGGGCGATACCGTAAATGCAGCCGATGCGGCCTCGTCCAAGTCCAAGTTGACACCGGTGGGGCCAAACCGGTAAACCGTGCCGTCTGCAGGGTAAGAGTTCATGTAGGGACCGTAATACCAATTGTCGACGTTTGCGAGTTGCTCCAAATCGGGGTCCAGGGGGTCTCCGCCCAGGGCCAAGACGGTCCCGCTGTAGGAGAAGAGGTCCAGCTCCAGCAGCAGACCGGAAATCTGGGGTTCGAAATTGGTGATCTCCGCAGCGATGTCGGAGGGGCCATAGTGGTACTCTATGCTGTTGTCCGCTTCGAACAAGCGCACCTGCAGGTTGACGTAGCTCAAGGACGAGCCGCTGGAATCGAACACCTCGTCGTACATCCCGGCATTGGCCCACTCGATCGTAAACACCTGCTCTCCGGGCACGCCTTCGGTCTGCCAACGGATGATGGAGGGGTCGCCTCCGTTGATGGCGCGATCGGCAAGGTCATAGTTGGTGGGCATCACCCCGTGCAGCAGGATGTCGCCTCCGATGGTGGTGCCCATCATCAGCGCGCCCAATCCGACCTGGTCCATGGCGTCTACGACATATCCTGAAAAGGAGAAGTCAAATCCAAGGGGAGCCGAAAACGAAGGGTCGTCCCAGCCTTGGTCATCGTCGTATTGCTCTGGCGAAAGCGCTGTGGCTTCTTCCAAAGGCGCATAAGGCTGGCTGAGCACGGTGACGGTATACGGCAGTTGGGCCATGCACACTGCGGGAAGCAGCAATGCGGCCAGGGAAAGGGTGAAACGGTTCATATGGGTAGGGTGTTTAACGCTGGTGCAAAACTGCATCCAACGGCGCCCCAACCCCCCGTTGGCACCCTGCAGTTTTCAGCAGTTATTCGTCCAGCATGTTGATGGTGAGCCGCACGCTGTGCTCAAATTCAATCCAGCTGCGCCCTTCCCGCATGCTGGAATGCCATTGGCCATTGCTGTCGGGGTAGTCCGCCCATGACCGCGGCGCCACGTCCAAGGTATCCAGCCAATGCACAGCAGAGGCGTAGTCTCCGCATTCATGGCACTTGCCCAGCTTGTCCACGGTGTAGTGGCGATAGGTCTCACCGGGTGCCATCAAGAGCACCACAGTATCGGCATTCAGTCCCGTGAAGACCGCCCGCACGGGCAAGGTGTCGCCCGTGGCATTTTCGATGTCATGCCGCACATAGGTGGCGCCTTCGCACCCCGCCAAGGCGATGGCCAAAGCCAGCACCAGGCCACAGGATGCGTGTCGCGGAAAGGAGAGGGGCATGTGTAACCAACCCATCTGGCGGTGGGGTGGTTGCCTTAGAAGTTGGGCTTGAGCAGGAAGTCCTCGTAGAACTTGTCGATGATGGCCACAGCTTCATCGGCGGTGTCCACCACTTTGATCAAATCGAGGTCTTCTGCACTGATCGTCGCATTGTTCCTGAGCAAGGTCTCGTGGATCCAATCCATCAACCCGTTCCAAAACTCCGAACGCACCAAAACGATGGGGAAACGCTTGGATTTTCCGGTCTGGATGAGGGTCATGGCCTCAAACAGCTCGTCCAACGTACCGAATCCTCCCGGCAAGACGATGTATCCCTGGCTGTACTTCATAAACATGACCTTTCGGACAAAGAAGTAGTCGAATTCCAGGCTCGTTTCGGGGCTGATGTAGGGGTTGTGGTGCTGCTCGTGGGGAAGCCTCATGTTGAGTCCCACCGACACGCCTTCCGCCTCGTGTGCGCCCTTGTTTCCGGCTTCCATGATGCCCGGTCCGCCGCCTGTAATGACGCCGTATCCGCTCTCTACGAGCTTTCGGCCCACCTCGGTGGCCAGCTTGTAATCGGGATCATCAGGGTCCTTCCGGGCGGACCCGAAAATGCTGATGCAAGGTCCTACGCGCTGAAGGCCAGCAAAGCCTTCAACGAATTCAGACATGATTTTAAAGATGGACCAGCTGTCATGCGCTTTGATATCATTCCAGCTCCGCGGGTCCAGGTGCGATTTTCTGACCATGACCTATCAAGATACGGAATATTATACAGACTTCCGCAGTTCGAGGACCGCTTTGATGTGGGGGGCGGTAGCGCCTTTGCCTTCGGCGGCTACAAATTCGGGTGTGCCCTCGCAGACAATGGTGCCTCCGGCGTGGCCACCTTCGGGCCCGATATCCACCACGTAGTCCGCATTGCAAATGACGTCGAGCTGGTGCTCGATCACCAGCACGGTGTTGCCTTGGTCCACCAGGCGGTGCAGCACATCCAAGAGCATCTGAACGTCCTGGAAATGCAGGCCCGTCGTGGGTTCATCCAAGATGTAGAAGGTGTTGCCCGTGTCTTTTCTGGCCAATTCCGTGGCCAGCTTTACGCGCTGGGCCTCCCCGCCGGACAGGGTGGTCGAGGGCTGTCCCAAGGTGATGTAGCCCAGCCCCACATCGCGCAGGGTGGCGCACACGCGCTTGATCTTGGGATAGGCCTCAAAAAAGACCAAGGCCTCTTCGACCGTCATGCCCAAAATGTCCGCGATGGACTTTCCCCGGTAGCGGACCTCTACGGTCTCCCGGTTGTAGCGCTTTCCGCCGCAGTCCTCGCACGGCACGTGCACATCGGGCAGGAAGTTCATCTCTATGGTCCGCAGCCCGGCCCCCTTGCAGGTTTCGCAGCGCCCACCCGCCACATTGAAGGAGAAGCGGCCCGGCTTGTAGCCGCGAATTTTGGCCTCGGGCAGCTGCGTGAACAGGTTGCGGATCTCATTGAATACCCCCGTGTAGGTCGCGGGATTGGAGCGGGGGGTGCGGCCGATGGGGCTCTGGTCGATGGCGATCACCTTGTCGAGGTGCTGCAGGCCGTTGATCTTGTTGAAGGGGAGGGGACGCTTGGTCTCCTCGTAATAGTGGTTGTGCAGGGCGGGGTGCAGGGTCTGGTTGATGAGGCTGCTCTTTCCGCTGCCGCTCACGCCCGACACGCAGATCAATACGCCCAGCGGCAATTTCAAATCCACTGATTTGAGGTTGTGTCCAGAGGCGCCGGTCAGCGCGAGTTTCTTTCTGTTGCCCTTGCGGCGCTTCTTTGGAATGCTGATCTGTCGCCGGCCATCGATGAACTCCGCCGTCACGCTGCCTGCCGCGAGGTGGGCGCTGGGCGGCCCCTCGGCCACCACTTTTCCGCCGTGTTTGCCGGCGCCGGGACCGATGTCGATGAGGTGGTCGGCCTGGCGCATCATGTCCTCATCGTGTTCTACCACGATGACCGTATTGCCCACATCGCGCAGCGTCTTCAGGCTGTCGATCAAGCGCTGGTTGTCCCGCTGGTGCAGGCCGATGCTCGGCTCGTCCAAGATGTACAGCACGCCGGTGAGCTTGGATCCGATTTGGGTGGCGAGCCGAATGCGTTGGGCCTCTCCGCCACTCAGCGACCGCGCCGGCCGGTCCAGGGTCAGGTACTCCAGCCCCATGTCGAGCAGGAAGCCCAGCCGCCCCGCGATCTCTTTGAGCGGCTCCGCGGCGATGGCGGCCTGCCGCTTGTCCATCTTCTCCAGGGCGGTGTGGGCCCAAGCCGCCAGGCTGCCCAGGTCCATGGCCACCACATCGGGCAGTGTGGCCTCGCCGATGCGAAACTGGTGGGCGGTTGGTTTGAGTCGGGAGCCTCCACACGCCGGGCAGGCGCGCTTGTGCAGGAATTTCTGTGCCCACCGGCGCAGCGGCGCCCCGGACCCCGCCTTGGCCGACCGCTCTATGGTGGCGATGAGCCCGTCGAACCGGATTTTTCGCTCCCTCGTACCCGCTTTGCCCGGCAGGGTGATGGGGCGGTCCGAGCCATACAAGATGGACGAGAGCACCGCTTCATCGACCTCGCCCATCGGGGTGCGCGCCGAGTGCCCTCCGGCCACCAAAATCGTGGTGATGACATCCCGGGTCCAGCCCGCCTTGAGCGCGCCGAGCGGGGCGAGGCCGCCCTGCCGGAGGTTTTTGCTGTCGTCGGGAATGATCAGCGCGCGGTCCGCTTCGGCCACCTGTCCCAAGCCATTGCATGTAGGGCAGGCGCCATAGGGTGAGTTAAATGAAAAGAGGTTGGGCTCGGGTTCGGGGTAGCTGATGCCCGTGGTGGGACACATCAGGGCCCGCGAGAAATGGCGTGGGATGGCGTCGTCCACAGGCAGCACCATCATGCTGCCCTTGCCCATGGCCAGTGCCGTGCGCACCGAGCGCATCACCCTTTCGGTCTCTTCATCGGCGGGCAGCCCTTCGGCATTGATGGCCGGTTCTTCGGGCATCACAATGCGGTCCACCACCACCTCTATGTCGTGCACCTTGTAGCGGTCGACCCGGTATCCCGGCTCGAGTTCTACCACCTCGCCGTCGACCCGTGCCCGCAGGTAGCCTTGCTTTTGAATGCTTTCAAACAGCTCGCGGTAATGCCCCTTCCGCCCGCGCACCAGCGGGGCCAGCAGCAGCAGGCGCTCCCCCGGGTGGTCTTGGGCGATCCGGCCGAGAATGCCCTCGTCGGTAAAACGCACCATGGGCTCTCCGGTGGCGCTGGAATACGCGGTCGACGCCCGGGCAAACAGCACCCTCAAAAAGTCCAGCAGCTCGGTCACCGTCCCCACCGTGGAGCGCGGATTGCGGCTGATCGTCTTTTGCTCAATGGCAATGACCGGACTCAAGCCGGTGATGCGCTCCACTTTGGGCCTTTCTAACCCGCCCATGAATTGCCGCGCGTAGGCGCTAAAGGTCTCCAAGTAGCGCCGCTGCCCCTCGGCATGGAGGGTGTCAAAGGCCAGGCTGGATTTGCCCGAACCGCTCACCCCCGTCACCACCACCAGGCGGTTGCGCGGGATGGTCACGTCGATGTCTTGCAGGTTGTTTTCCCCCGCGCGCTCCACCCGGATCACGCGTTCGTCCTGAAGGGAGGGATAGACGTCCTGTGCCATAGGGGGGTTCAACAACTCGCGGGCCAAAGGGTTCCCGCGTTAACCCGTGGGGGCATCTCCGGGTGCCTCCACTTGAGGGATGCGAAAGCCCAAAGCCGCGACCACCAAGGTCATCAAGGGGCTCACATAGTTGAATACGCAGTAGGGGGCAAAGGCCAATACGCCCACCCCGAGCACGCCGCTTTGGGCCACGCCACAGGTGTTCCACGGGATGAGCACGCTGGTCACGGTGCCCGCATCCTCGAGGGTGCGGCTCAGCACCTGTGGTGCGACCCCGCGCTCCTTGTAAGCCTCGCGGAACATCCGGCCCGGCACCACGATGGCGATGTACTGGTCGGCGGCGATGATGTTGAACACCACGCTGGAGAAGGCGGTGCCAAAGACCAGCGAAAAAGTGCCGTTGACTGCTGTCAGGATGGCGTGCGTGATCCGCTCGAGGAATCCAGCGGCGCCCATCACAGCGCCAAAGGTGAGCGCACAGATGATGAGCCAAACGGTGTTGAGCATGCCCGCCATGCCACCCGAAGACAGCAGCTTGGTCACCACGGGGTTGCCGGTTTCTACGGTGGTGTCGAGGGCTGCCGCAGACATCAGCGCAGTAAAGGCTGTTCCAATGCGGGTGGGGCCCAATCCCAGCGCAGGGCCCAGCGCATCTTCGGCCAAGGAGGCCAACAGCGCAGGTTGGGCAATCGCCGCGGCCACCGCACCACCCAAGACGCCCAAAAACAGCGCCGGCACGGGCGCCACACGGCGGGCGATGAGCACGATCACGCCGACCGGCACCAGGAACAGCGCCCAATGGAGGTTGAAGTGCCGTGCCAATTCGGCCTGCATCACGGCGGCACCGCCGAGGTCCGCTTCTCCACTGCCGGAGCCCAGACCGGCAATGGTAAACACGATGAGCGCGATGGTGATGCTCGGCACGGTGGTCCAGAGCATGAAACGGATGTGTGTAAAAAGGTCCGTTCCGGCCACGGTGGGCGCCAGGTTGGTCGTGTCGGACAGCGGAGAGAGCTTGTCTCCAAAATAGGCGCCTGAGATGATGGCACCGGCGATCCACCCTTCGCTCAATCCCAACGCTTGACCAATGCCGATGAGTGCCACACCCACAGTACCTACAGTGCCCCAGCTCGAGCCTGTGGCCAAGCTCACCGCTGCGCACAGGATGCACGCCGCCGGCAGGAACACCTCCCGCGAGAGCACGTCCAGTCCCACGTCGATCAAGGTGGGGATGATGCCCGATACCAGCCACGTGCCGGCCAGCGCACCAATGAGCAGCAGGATCAGGATGGCCCCGATGGCATCGCCCAGGGTATCCTTGATGCGCTGCTCGAACAGGTCCCACTTTTGGCCGCGGTACAAGCCGATGGCCACGGCGACTCCCGATGCGAGCAGCAAGGCGATTTGATTGCTCCCGTAACTGCTGTCCTCTCCAAAGGCGACCACGTCAGCCGCTAGCAACAGCACGAGGATCACAATGGGCAGGAGGGAGAGGCCGAGGGCGGGGCGGATCGGGGTCATGGATTAATTGCTGGATTTCCTGCGCCTGACGTCTATGGCCAAGGTGGCCGGCGTGATGTTTTCGACACGGGCCGAGGCCCCCATTCTTTTGGACACTTCCGTCGCCAACTGCGCCGATGGGACCTCTGTGCGCGGGGTGCGCAGCCCTTCTACCAAGAGGCGCACCGGTTCTCGGTTCGGGATCCAGCGGCCCAACAGGTGGTCCCAAGGGGAGACGATGACCTGCGCTTCGGCGATGGAATCGATGAGGACGGCCTGCAAGCCCGTATTGGCCTCAGCACCAACCAGTTCTATTTGAAACCTGTAGGTGACCTCGCGGTCATCCTCCATGGTCCGGAGCAGCCAGAGAAAGGAAGCCAACCCCAAGCATATGGCAAAGGTCTTGCCGCGGATGGGCGTAAAGCTGAATGTGCGCTTACCCTCCGCCATCAGCTGCCGGCTTTGATGGCCTCTGCGTCGGCCACACCCTCTGCGGAGATGCCCCCCAAATCGACGCGAATCTCGCCTTTGGCCACCTGCAGAATGGCCGTTTTTTCATTGACATCAAGCACTTTGCCGTGGATGCCACCCACGGTGACCACCTTGTCACCTTTG
>Ga0209335_10006835_pt1 | contig 10108 bp, 10 predicted proteins | sample COG_09_FD_184753 | JGI IMG/M metagenome (GOLD analysis project Ga0209335, IMG submission 184753) | Pelagic Microbial community sample from North Sea - COGITO 998_met_09 (SPAdes) (version 2) | ecosystem: Environmental > Aquatic > Marine > Neritic zone/Coastal water | place: Helgoland, sampling...
TTATCTTATCGATTAAATAGAACCAATTAAGAAAAACTTAATTTCAATATCATCTTTCATTTTTATAGTTAATAATGAAGGACGTTTAATTTTATAGTCAGATAAACTGACAGAAAAATCTGCATCTACGATAATTTTCTTATCATCTAAAATAAAGTTTACCGGTATGGTAATCTTCTTTTGAACGCCATGAAAAAATAAAATTCCAGTGATTGAGTATCCATTATCTTCTTTTGTTATTTCTGACGAAGTGAAGCTGACTGTAGGATAAAAATAGTCTTCAATAACGTCTAACATATTGGAATCACGATTTGAATTTTTACTATCAAAGCTAAATACGGGAACAAATAAGTCTACATTTGACGAAGTGGGGTTATCTTTGTCAAAAATAAATGAACCTTTAATCTCCTTTGATACGCCCGTCCAATTATGAGCAGGATGCCTTCCATCATAAGAAATAAAGCTTTGCTCTACATCAATTGAAACTGGCACTCCTTGTGCAAATACAACTTGAAAAAACAAAATGATGATCAGCTTTTTCATTTAAAAAAAGTAATTCCTAGCGCATCAAGGCTTAGTGCAAAAAAAGCTACTGTTCCTGCTTTTAAATGAGCATCCATCAAATCATTATATCTTTTGCCATCGGCTACTGCTGCTTTGGCTAAGAATGGTTGAGCCATCATTGCAGAAAAGTGAAGAATTGCCATTGTTCTGTGAAATTTAATTGAAGAAAAATTGTTATCATACTTTCTAGCAGGAGGTGCAAAAATAGAAAGGGATGCACCGGTCATGTAAGTTGCATAGGTAAAATATCCCATTGCTTTATGTCGATCGTAATGTTTATCCCAATAATCACTATCATCTCCATCATATAATTTTTTTCCTACATCATACTGATAAGCTAGGCCAGCTAAAGTCAAAATACCTATCCATTGATGATGTTTTAACATTTTACGTCTGAGTTTCAATTCTTCTATCCTAGTCTCAGGTCCAATATCTAATTTTCTAAAGACTCCTTCTTTTCCCCATATGATAGATTTTACATAAGGCATATTGTCAGGTAATCCAATTTCTTGTGGAGTAAATCTATTATCATAGCTTTCCTGAGTCACTACAGATTGTGCTTTTATGCTCGAGAACAATAAAAAAATTGATAATATTATAAGATTTCTTCTGAACGACATGTTTTAGTAGTAAATTTTAACACTAAGTATGAACAACTCTAAGTTACCAAAAAAAATTGAATCATGTGGATGTGATTGTAATTCGGAAAAACCTTCCGATCCATCACGTCGTGATTTCATGAAGCAAGCAACCACTTTAACCATGATTGGAAGTACAGCTTTTATCTTACAAGCTTGCGGTGGTGGTGGATCGTCTCCAACAGGACCTGAAGACCCTAGTGGTGGTGATAACAATGGTGGTGGTGATAACAATGGTGGTGGTGATAACAATGGTGGTGGTGATACCGATACAGGATATACTTATGATGCTGCTACAGGAACAATCACAATTGATACTTCTATGATGTATACTACACTTCAAACTCCTGGAAATGGTATTCAATTAAGTGGTAGTGACACATTTGATTCTAGAGGAATAATTGTTCTTAGGACAAGCAATACAGGCGTTAGAGCCTTATCAAGAAGATGTACGCATGCAAATAATACTGTGAATATTAATAGTGCAGGAAATAATTTATTATGCCCAAGCCATAATTCAATTTTTGATTTAAATGGAAATGTAGTTTCAGGTCCAGCAACTGGCGCACTAACAAGCTATCCTTGTTCGTTAGATTCAGCAGGTACAATTATTACTATTACAAGTTCTTAACTATTTATTCTCAAATTCTTTCAAAGCCTCTGTAACCACTTTCTCTAATTTTTTCGTTTGAGCTGACAGCTCTTTATTGTATGCTTTTTCAGTTAAATTTGATCTGTCTTTTGATGTAATTGGAGGAAGAATTTTAATAGTAATATTGGTAGGTCTCATGAAACTCTCACCTTTAGGCCATGCTTTATCAGTACCAACAATAACTGCAGGTAAAATAGGGATATCTAATCCTATTGAGAATTTTACTGTTCCCTTTCTAAAGCGCTGTAAAACACCGGGCTCTCCCCTTGAACCTTCTGGAAACATGATGATATTATTGCCTAATCCAATAAATCCTTTTGATAAAGTAAATGTATCTTCTAAATCAAGTGATTCTGGATTTTGCTTTCTACTTATTGGAATTAGATTAATAAAGTTTTTAAAGAATTTTTGTCTAAAATTATTATCAAACCAATAGTCTTTTGCTGCTAAAAATCCAAAGCGTTCATAACCCAGTCGAGTTGAATATGCTAATACAGCAATATCCATATGGCTATTATGATTACTTGCAAAAATAAAGGGGGTGTCTTTAGGTATATTTTCTCTTCCTATCACCTTAACTGGAGTATAAAATGTCAAAACTGTGTTAGCATATAAATCAAAAACAAATGATAAAATTTTAAATAGAATTGATTTAGGCTTTGCTAAATGACGATATCTCGGATCTTCTAGAATGGAATATTTCATATATGCTTTGTTATGCGTCTATTCTTTTTGCTAAAAAGAAATATATACTAGGGAAAAATCTATGGACAAGGACTCCAAACCATGCAATATCACCCCATTTTGAAACGATGACTTGTCTTTTTTTATTCTTAATAGCTTTCAGAATGATTTTTGCAGCCTTTTTTGATGATAATCCAAAGGGCATTAAGGAATTTCTACCAAAAGGGTTTCCCTTAGAGTCTAATTTATTTTTTCCAAAGTTTGTGATCACTTTCCCTGGTGCAATAATAGTTATATCTATATTATGCTTTCCAACCTCTAGCCTAAGAGAATCAAGGAATCCATGTAATGCAAATTTTGCAGATGAATATACCGTTCTTTTTCTTGAAGTAATTAATCCAGCTACACTAGTATTTGTAGCAATTTGACCTCCTCCATTATCAATCATATGTCTTAAAATAGATTTTGTAAAGTAAACGACTGAAAAGTAATCTACTCGCATTACTTCATGGAATACGCTTAAATCTATGTCTTCAAATAAGCTCTCTGAGCCAATACCAGCATTATTAAACAGAATATCAATCGGACCTTCCTTTTTAATAATTGTACTTACAAATGAATCAATTTTATCTAATTGCGATAGGTCAAAAGGATATATTACGCATTGACTTTTATTATAAGATTGGAAGGATGCTTCCATCTTTTCTTTACTTCTAGATACCAATATCACTTTTGCGCCTGATGACAAAAATGCTTTGGCAGTTTCCTGTCCAATTCCAGACGAGGCTCCAGTAATAATTACGGTTTTATTCTTAAAAGACATAAACGGAATGTACTAATTTTTATCCTTTGTGTTAAGCCAGTAATAAAAAGGAAGCGCAAACAATAAACTGCCCAATAAAGACAAAATAATTAACCAATACCATTTATACTTACCGATGGGATGATGCTTAAAATAATAGGCAAACAATAGCATGAGCATAAATGCCTCGATAAATAATGCTATACCTATCGTATTATCTAGGAAAATAGCAAAATCGAATTCAAAGAACTGCCAGTAGAGAAAGAGATTATTCACTACCAGTAATCCTGTTGCTGCAAAGAAAAATAATATTTTCTTACTCATTATATATCAACTTAAACTATTGATCTGTATCAAAGAAGAACTTTGTTAATTGCACCCATACCACTATTCCTACTAAATAAGATGCTACCATAAATAGTGCTTCATTAGGATAAGAATTAAACGCACCCAACTCATTACTTGAGAAAGTGCTAATAATTCTTCCAAATAACACCATGAACGGTATCAACATATAGTTATTTTTAATAATAAATTTATATACTAAAAATAATAAAGTAGAATATAGTACAATCGCTATCAGTGATGGTCCAATAGTATATTGCATTTCAATAGTACCACCATATACAAACATCACCAGCAAAACTCCGTAGATATTAGACTTTACTGTATTAGCATATCCATCTGTGATTTCGAATAGAGTTTTGGCAAAGAATAAACTAAATGCTACAGCAACAAATCCTCCATAAATATTAAAAGTATCTAACACGGGATAATATAATCCTGACAGAGTTATTCTAGGAAAGTTTGGATTGAGATCTAATTGGAATGATCCAGCTATCATGGCGACTGTAGTTGCTAATAATGCAGCAATAAATCCTCCAACTATAGAATCTGAGATTGAACTACGATTTAAAGTTGGCTTTAACATGGTACCTAGACCACCAAAAAATAAGACTTGAGCCAATGCTATCACTAAGAATCCTATCATCGCAGATATATACATTGTTGTCATTAAATTTCCTATTGGTTGATCTGTAGGTAATGTCATAAAGAATGATGAATCATTGAAAAATGCAACAATAGCACTAACAAAAATTATTGCACCAAAAAATGCTCCTTTTCTCAGATTCAGCTTACTATCCATCAACATCTTAAAAGAACGTATCAACAATAATCCACCGATAAATAAACCTCCCGGAATAGAAAATAGCATTGCAAGCATTCCAGAAAATCCTTCTCTGTCTCGAATCATTCTTGACCATTCTTCGGGAACATAAATAGATTGTGAAAATCCAGCAAGCTGGTCACCTGAAACAGTGATGACGCTTTCTAGTTGCGAACCTTCATAGTTTACATTCTTATCTTCCTTGTAAGTAAATATCCAGTCTAATCGTTCTGGCTTTTGAGATTCAATTGCACTGACTAAGCTTACCATACTTTGGTTTAAATTAAAGTGATCACTTAGAGCTTGATCTGCAATGATTTTAGCTTCAGCTTGACTTAAGATAGCCCCAGCTTCATTTTCAGGAAATTTATTATAAAAGCGAATAGGGTTCCCTTCAAAATCTACTGAAACAACTATTTCTCTTGCCCTTGTTTCTACTTCGCCATCAAATTTAGCAAAACGAACTTTCCACCTTGGCCCTAACACGTAAGACCCTAAAAGGTCATTGAAAGTATCAGACCCTAACTCTTCCCAAATGAAACGTGATCCGGGGTAGGTAGTGGTAATCATTGCATAGCCTTCATATCCTGCAGCTAGCTCTATATCATTTGCAGAAAGAAATTCTTCTGCAATACTAATAGCCTGCTCACGATCTATGCTTGGCGAATCTATAGAAACATCAGAATCGCTAAACTTCAATGATGTCATTCCTATCACAATAAATATTATAGATCCTAATAAGATCTTCTTATTTAATGGAGCTCCATCTTGTACCATAGTTTTCGACTCTTCTTTATGCTTTGATATCTCTGGTGGAGTCGGTTTAAATCCTTTATTCAATGCCTTGTTATCTAGTTCAGCCCATCCATTTGCTTTCATTCTAAAATATAAAATCACAAGCAAAGGAATAGCTCCACAAAGCACAGTCATAAATTTATCAACAACATAGCCACTTGAATACCATATCGGTAATGAGAATAGTAAAACATCATATAAGTAGTGTGTAATTGCACCAAAGATTACTCCTAATTTCAAGTACAACATCCCATAAACAATAATAGATGGTAAGAATAATTCTACCACTCTAGCATAGGAAGGTTGTGCGGGATAATTAGCATGTCCTGCTCCAAAAATTAATGCCTGTAGTACCATTGCAATAGCAAGGCCAGTAAAACGCATATTATATCTCTGCCCAATCAAGACTCCTGCCCCAATTGGAACAGCACGAAAGAGCATTTCTTCCCAGAATCCTGCTTGTAGTGAAATAGCAATTCCTGTATACCAAGGAAAAATAGATGCTAAATAATTTGGATCGGCCATACTACTTGCTGGAGACCAGAATCCAAAATATTTTTCCATAAGAATATAAAATGCGCCGACAATAGCCAGTTTAATTGGAACAATTAGATAAGCAAATATCGTATCATTTAATACTCGCTTTGAATTAGCAACATTCATTGTCCATGTTTTCCATAGTTGAATGTGCTCTGGGAATGCTCTTCTGGTTAGCGACTCTGCAATAACAAAAGTTGCACCAAAAAGTAAGAAGTTCACTACACCATTTGCTAGCATAGCTAATAGTCCTTCTATCATAAACTGTGACTTACTAGTAGCGGTATCATAAGCCATCCACATAGTAGGGAAAAAGTTTAGTTGTACTAATGTACTAGTTGTAGCAATAAAGGCTGCAGCTAATAATGATGATTTCCATCTCAACCAACCGGTACGATAAAAAATAATGATAGATCCTACACCTATTACTAACATATAAATACCTAAAAAAGCAAAGTTTGCAAACATCGCTATGGTATCATTATCTGACCTTATATTAGAAAATTCACGATTGAATGATTCTGGAATAAAAGCACTTGGGGATACAGAACTTACTATTGATCCAGATACATCAACATCTAATCTATACTTTGCATCTCCAATGTCTTGAAGTTTATGCTCGAAGACAAATGAGTGATCAACTCTACCATTTGGCATTTCTTCAAAAGATGATTCTATTAATGAATAGTCTGCAAAATTTCCAGACCAATGATCATTAATTTTTAGAGCTGCTAAACTGAGGGCGTCTTCTTCAGACAAACTATCTGAATCATGATCTTCTGGAATTTTAACACGATAACCATTTGAAGAACCGTTTGGCTTAAATGCAAAAGTGGCTTCAGCTACTTGCCCTTCTTTAAATGTTCTTACAACCCAGTTGTAGGGGGAAAAAACATCGCTATCAATAATCGATTGAAACTTTTCACGACCACCTTGCTTGAGTTCTACATAGTCACGTAAGCTTGAACTAAAAGAATAGGCTGCTGCTTGATCAAGGTTATTACCCAGTATTTCAAAATCTTCAGATGCAGCTTTTGCTTCTTCTAAGGCCAGCTCTCTGTCCATAGATACATTAACACTTAATCCTCCAAGAAAATCATCCCAGAAGTAAGCTAGTCCTAAGGTACTTGCAATTGCAACAATGCATGTGATAGATAAAATTTTATTTGTAGTCATTATTCCCTCTTTTTTTCATTTTGTAAATAGGTAAAGTACACTTTACATATTTTAAAGTCAATTATACTCATTACTTTCAATTTATAAATCAAAAAAGTTCTGAAAGTATAATTATAAAAAAATATGTAAAATACAATACTAAATAATAGAGGAATTTTTTATGAAGAAAGAAAATTTAACAGAAGAACAAATGATATTTCAGGATGCAGTCCGCACATTTATGGATCGCGAATGCAAACCAAACAATGAACAATGGGAAAAAGATGGAATGGTATCCCGTGAAGTCTGGCTAAAAGCTGGAGAAAATAATTTTTTTGGAATAGATGTTCCTGAAGAATATGGTGGAATGGGTATTGATGATTTTCGATATAATACTATTTTAATTGAAGAAAGTGTAAGGGCAGAAAATCCCGGCTTCGGACATTCTGTACAAAATGATTTGGTTGTACCTTACCTTATAAGACACTGTAATGAAGAGCAGAAAAGGCGTTGGCTTCCAAAAATCTGTAGCGGAGAAACTATTGGTGCATTAGCTATGACAGAGCCAGGTGGAGGTAGTGATTTAGCTGCTATTAAAACAACTGCAAAAGACATGGGTGATCATTATGTAGTAAATGGAAGTAAAACATTTATCACAAATGGCTTATTGAGCGACTTGGTGATTGTAGCCTGTAAAACAGATTCAAAAAATGGTGCGCATGGTATTAGTTTAATTGTTTTAGAGCGTGGCATGGAAGGATTTGAACGTGGGAATAAACTACATAAAATGGGTCAAATAGCACAAGATACAGCGGAAATGTTTTTTAAGGATGTCAAAGTTCCTAAAGACAATTTACTTGGTGAAGAAGGTAAAGGATTTTACTATATGATGGAGAGTCTTCCAAAAGAAAGACTATCTATTGCTGCTGGATCAATTGCAGTCATTGAATTTGTCCTTGAATTGACAATCAAATACTGTCATGAACGTAAAGCATTTGGACAAAAAATTGGAAGCTTTCAAAATTCAAAATTTAAGTTAGCTGAAATGACAACAGAGGCAGAAATTGCACGTACATTTTATGATCAATGTGTCTTTGAGCTAAATGATAAAAGGCTTACTCCCGAAAAAGCGGCAATGGCTAAGTGGTGGATAACAGAGCTGGAACTCAAAGTTGTAGACCAGTGCTTGCAGTTGCATGGTGGGTATGGATACATCTTAGAATATCCTATTGCTAAAGCTTATGTAAATTCACGAGTACAAACAATTTATGGCGGTACCACTGAGATCATGAAAGAGATCATTGGGAAGTCGTTAGGATTTTAATATGGGAAAGAAATTAGAAGGAAAAGTGGCATTAATTACAGGTTCAGGTCGAGGTATCGGTCGTGAACTAGCCTTAATGTTAGCAAAAGATGGTGCACATATCGTTGTTAACGATCTTGATGCTGATCCAGCTCATCAAACGGTAGAAGATATCATTGCAATGGGTGGAAACGCTGTAGCGTGCGTCGGCAGTGTTACGGAAGACGATTTTGCAGACAACTTTATTAATACTGCATTAGACACATTTAACGGATTAGATATTATTGTAAATAATGCAGGATATACTTGGGACAATGTCATTCAAAAAATGGATGATAAACAATGGCAAGCTATTCTAGATTGTCATTTAACTGCTCCATTTCGAATCTTAAGAGCCGCTCAACCTCATATCAAACGATTATTTCTAGAAGAAAAAGAAAAAGGGATTACAAATTTTAGAAAAGTGGTCAATATCTCATCCACATCAGGGATGAATGGGAATGCTGGGCAAGTCAACTACGCAACTGCAAAAGCTGGTGTAGTAGGAATGGCAAAAACCATGTCAAAAGAATGGGGTCGTTATAATGTAAATGTAAACGCAGTAGGATTTGGTCTTATCAAAACACGTTTAACTGATGCCGATGCCGAAAAAGAAGAATCATTGATTGATATTGAAGGAAACAAAATCAAAGTGGGAGTCAATTCGGCTATATTTCAATCCGCAAAGACTATGATTCCACTTGGACGACCTGGAACTCCTGAAGAAGCTGCTGGTGCTATTTATATGTTCTGTATTCCTGAATCTAACTATGTCACAGGACAGATTTTAATGTGCCATGGTGGTGGATTTGGACTCTAATAAATACAGCCCATCTGAATGAAATATTTTTCCCCTTTAATCCCATTTATTTTAGGCTGGGGACTGTTACTCTCTTCAGAAAATCTTGCCTCAATCAGCTTTACTAATGGAGCACTTCAACTACTATTATTTGTTTTTGTAGTGTGTTTACCCACATGGCGTACTGGACGTATGTCCTATGTTGATATTGGCTGGCCATGGGGAGTTGCTCTTATTGGGATCATGACTTGGCTCTATGGCGAGGGTGATAGTTTTCGCATAGCTACAGTTAGTATCCTTTATATCTTAATTGGCAGTCGTATGGGAATGGGTGCACTCAAAATGTGGAGACTGGGGATGCTCAAAACAGAATTTCCCCGCTATGAATATCAGAAAAAACGTTGGAAAAAAGCAGGTAAAAATAATACTATGCTTGCCATGCAAATTGAAGGGATTCTACAAGGCTTAGCCAATGCTTCTTTTCTAGCAATGCCTGCGTTTATTATTGCAACCAATTCTAATACAACGATTTCAATGCTTGAAATAGTAGGTGTTTTTATTTGGTTGGGCGCATTTGTCATGGAATCAATTGCAGATATGCAAAAAATCTCCTTTTTAAAAAAAATGAAGGCATCGGGTGAAAAAAATAAAGTCTGTAATGTTGGATTATGGAAATATACCAGACATCCTAATTATTTTGCTGAATGGATGGTTTGGAATGGATTAATCATTGCATCAATCCCATCTTGGATTCTGTTATATAATACAGAATCAATGACCGTATGGATATTACTAGGACTAGGACTCCTATTTACTTCTAGAATGATGTATACAACATTAGTGTATCATACAGGCGCGATTCCATCAGAATACTATTCTTTAAAAAAACGCCCTGAATACAAAATCTATCAAGAAACAACGAATATATTTTTTCCCGGATCCAAAAAAGTCTAAAAATCAAAAAGGCCTCAA
>Ga0209335_10006838_pt1 | contig 10100 bp, 6 predicted proteins | sample COG_09_FD_184753 | JGI IMG/M metagenome (GOLD analysis project Ga0209335, IMG submission 184753) | Pelagic Microbial community sample from North Sea - COGITO 998_met_09 (SPAdes) (version 2) | ecosystem: Environmental > Aquatic > Marine > Neritic zone/Coastal water | place: Helgoland, sampling...
TGGTTTTGTGGGTTTTTTTGTTGTTTCAGTAACAACAAAATCCATTATTTAATTATTATAAATAATAATACTTTAAATATTATTTATATGAATATTATGTTAGTTGAAAGCCATTTTCATTTTCTTCTATTTTTCTATTTTTTATTATAAATCAATTTCATTCATATCCTCAAAATCATCAATACTTTGTTCAATAATTTTTTCATTACCGCCGATTTTACAATCTTTATTTGTGTATTTATCTAAATACCGATAAATTCGATTAATATCTAATTTACTAATTTCATAGGATTCAAAAATAGTATTTATTTCTTCGTCTGTATATTTATTTCGTAAATCAAGAAAAAATGAAAAAGTATCCTTTTTATCAAGTGATAATTTTTGACACAGCTCTTGAATAAAAACGGAATTATTATATTCTGTACTATATTTTGTTAGCACCTTTGTAAAACGAATTTCATTTATTTTTGATTCTTTTTTTGTTTGAATATTATTATGAAATATTCTATTACACGAAAATGTTTTAATAAGAGAACTCATTTCATTAAATTGCCAAATTTGTTTTTGAAATGTAACACGGTCTATATAATCTGCAAAACATATTTTATCCAAAATCGTTGTATATAAAGATACTGCTTCTTGTTTTGGTTCTTTATTAATAATATCTATAATATTTTCATGAAATAAAAGTCCAACAATTGTACGATCAGTATCACTCATTATATTTGTATGTTCTGCAATATCATATGATTTATTAAATAAATTCATGGTAATATCCTTTGTATCCTCATTATACGACTTCGGGTTTAAAATATTTTGGATTATTTCATTTTTCAATATGGAATTATGTTTTTTATAAATATCATTAATTGAGTTTAATTTTCGTAGATCGCCTTGTAAATAGGAAACTAAACTTGAAATAATACTATCATTTAATGAAGGCGTCGATAATTTTAAAATAGTATACATTTGCGTGTTTAATGGAGTTTTTAATTCAAATACATTACATACTTTCATTAGTTCTTTAATTTTTTTATCAATATGATAACTACTAATACATATAATTGGACTTAATGATAAGTCTTCTAATTTTTGTTTTTTTGTTTTTTTTGGACGAATTACTTTTATTAATGAATTTATACCTCCTTTATCGCCATTATTCATTCCATCAATTTCGTCCATTATAATAGCGATTCGTTTTTTTGTTCCATTCATTAAACTAACTACACTTTTATCTGACATATTATTTTTTGTTATTGTATCAATAATTGATTTATTGCGGATGTCTCCTGCGTCATATTTAATAATATCATAATTTAATTCTTTTAATAAATTTATAACGAAATGGGTTTTACCGCTCCCTGGCGCACCATATATGTATATCCCTCGTTTAAATGATAGATTATTTTTATTTGTTTCAAATTGCAATAAAATATTTTTAATTGATTTTGATATTGTTTCTCTATTAAGAATACTATTGTAATTAATATAGTTAATACTGTTATAATTAGTAGATTGCATTAATAAACAATATATTAATCTTTTTATATTTAATTAAATAACTTATATAAATTATTTCATTAATTATTTCATTAAACGCCAGTTAAATCCGTGTTGTTAGTAATTCCATCCCAAGTTAAATTGCATGCTTTTGCCCAGTCATATTTTTTTTGTAAACCGCTATTTCCGCTCCACTGTGCAGTTGTAAAATCCATATTCTTATTACATTTTGAATTGCCTAAATCCATACTATTCTTACAAACATTTTCCGAAACCTCCCAGTAATCAGGACAATTAGCAATAACCGGAGGATAATTTGAGGTGTACTTTTGACGATAAAGTGTTATACCGATAAAACATAAAGATATGATTAAAATAGTTGTTGCTACAGTGACTACTGTTTTTTGAAAGACCGCCATCTATATTATATTATACATATATTATTCATTTTTATCAATAGAAAAACTATTAAACTATTAAAACTATTAAGTTTAATAATTTTTCTATTGTTTTTATATATGAATAATCAATTTAATGGTACAAAAAATACTAACGGAAGAGTCAATATATTAGGACCAAATAGTGATATACATTTTTCTATGATGGATCGTATCCCAGTTAATAGTACTAATTATTCGTGTCGGGATGCTATGACTGGCAATTGGTATGATACTGAATTATCAAACGCATTTTTTAGTTCTAAAAATATTCAAATAATACAAAATGGTATTCGAGCAGGGGTATATAATAAATCAAATCAACAATATGTAGTAGGCGAACAAAATTTAGATGAATTACAAATTATTATGCGAGGTATTTTTTTACAATATGCTATAAATCAGCCCTTAGGTATTACACAACAAATAAATGATCTAAATAAATTAGTATTAGATTTTGCAATAAATCAAGTATGGGGAGAAGCTGAGGGATATATGAAATATAAAAGAGACGCAAGTACTTTGGTTGTGCCAATAGCTATGCCGATTCTTTCATACAGTAATGATAAACAACTGGAACTAAAACCTTGGTTTTAATGTTAATATGTATATAAAAAATAATTTTATATACATTTATTTGAATTTATCTAATTATAAATTTACTTCTTTTTAACAACCTTCTTCTTTTTTGACTGCACAACGCCACTATTTGAATCCGTATCATTTTTTACACTAATACTCGCCATTTTTACATATTCTGTTCGTAAATTTGCCAGTTCATTTAACCATAATTGGGTTTCACTCGTTTTTTGGAGTGTATCCAATTCCTTGTTTTTACTGTCCCGTTCATTCATAATTTTATTAACATTTTCTTCGGTTACACTGTCCATCGGCAATCGCACCAAATATTTATAATCGGAATCTTCATCAATAATTGCATAATCACGCTCTTTCAAAATTGACGATACTTCCGCCGTTTTCTTTTTACGGAGGTCAAGCGTATCCTCCAATAATTCACTGATAAATCGAGCTTTATTTGACAAAACCATCGATTCTTTTTCTAAAGCTACTATTTGATAAGCCTTGCGTTTAATATAATAATCCATACGCACTCTCATGTAGCGCTCTACCAATTCTTCTACTTTTTCACATTTTACTAATTTTTCTTTTTCATCAAACACATGCATATTTGTTGTTGAACGCGTCGTATACAATTTCAATAATTTTTCTAAAGCAGTACAGTTATTTTCGATAATTTCATCTTTTAATGAAGGAATAATACCAGTTGAAAATGTTATGGTGATATCGACTGTTGTATCCGTACTCATGTCAATATAATCCTTAACTTGGTTTGTAGCCTTTTCTTTTTTCGGTTTTTTTTTATTATTCGCTTCATTTGTCGAAACTGTTGTCTTTGCCTCAATTAATTCTTCAATATATTTTTTATAGTCGTCAGTCCATGTACCAATCGGTAACTCAGTAATGCGAACTTGTTTATCAGATAGAATAGAATAAACACCTTTAATTAAATGTTTACTTTCAGATAAAGGAATAATAGATCCTTTAAACCCATTATAATATGGGATAAGATTAGATGGAAGTAACGATTCTTTATCAGTATTTAATTTATCGCGAACATAGTCCATAATAGATAATGGATTATAGTTTAGAATATCAGTACTAAACCCAGTTCCAATCCCTTTGCCTCCATTCACGAGCTGCATTGGAATAATTGGTACATAGAACATTGGTTCAACTGGAGTACCATCATCTTCCAAGTAGGTGAGAATGGGGTCATCTGCTTCGGGGAAAATAAGACGCGTCAATTTGCTTAATTGCGTGCAAATATACCTTTCTGACGCGGCATCATCGCCACCTTGTAGACGCGTCCCAAACTGTCCATTCGGTTCAAGTAGATTAATATTATTTGAGCCAACGAAATTTTGCGCCATATTGATAATAGCACCATATAAGCTCTGTTCGCCGTGATGATAACGGCTTTTTTCGGATACAGACCCACCGAGCTGCGCAACCTTGATTTCATGGGTTAATCGTCTTTCTAAACAAGTATAGAGGATTTTACGCTGACTTGTTTTGAGACCATCAATCCCGTTTGGAATCGATCGTTCGCAATCATATTTTGAGAAATGAATCATTTCTTGTCCAATAAATTCTTCATATTTAACATCGGACTTATTTGTATCTAAATAAAGTGTGCGGTCATAATTTTCTAACCAGTCCTTTCGGTCAGCCGCACGCTTTTTATTAAACACTTTATCAATTGCGTCTCGGCTTTCTTCTCCGGAACTTACAAAATTCACGATTTTTTTATTAGCAAAATATTCTTTGAATTCTTTGCCTGTACTGGTCCCCAGCCCTTTATAATATTTAAATGTCCAACCCTTAACATTATTTGTCGCTTTCCACTCTTCGTATTCGCCGTCATTATAGAACAATTTTTCTTGTGCGCCCTTTCGTGCTTTAATAATCGGCGTATTCATAAAACCAATAAAGCCAGGGATAGAAATCAGCGTAGACCATTCTGAATCAAACAGATTAATACAGAGACCTTTAATATGGCTGCCGTCTAAATCTTGGTCTGTCATAAATAAGATCTTTCCATAACGCAACATTTTTTTTGCCTCATCCGGCGTATATTTTTTTCCAGCTTCTAATCCAACAATTTGTTTGATTTCGTGAATTTCTTTCACTTCTGAAATTCGTTTGGCCGCTTCGCCTCGCACATTAAACAGCTTACCACGAAGCGGATAAACACCAATAGTATTGCGATCAGTTGTAGATAACCCGCTCATAATACCCGCTTTGGCCGAATCTCCTTCACATAGAATTAAAATACACTTGTCGCTGTTGGCACCGCCCGCATCATTTGCGTCAACTAATTTTGGAATACCGCGCACCGATTTGCTTTTATTTCCATCTTTAGTTTTGATGGTTTTACATGTTTTCACCTCGGTTAAAGCGCACGCTGCGTCCATAATACCAAGTTTTGCCGCCTTTTCAATAAATTTATCACTAATATCACATGAAGAACCAAAATTTGCAACTGGCGTATTCATATAATCTTTCGTTTGGCTATCAAACGCAGGATTTTCAATAACACAACGAACAAAGAGGAAGAGTTGTTCTTTGATGGTATTCGGCTTCACATCAATCTTTTTCTTTTGCTTAATGTATGCTGTCATTTTACGCACAAACTGGTTTAATATATAGTCTACATGTTTACCACCCTTTCCAGTATAAATACCATTTACAAAGGACACATGGGTAAATTCTTCTTTTGGTGCCATACAAATAACATATTCCCATCGTTCATTTGCCTCCTCATGAACACGAGTGGTGGTTGCTTTATCGCCAACATACAAATCTACATATTGGAGGAAATTTTTCACTGGGACTAATTCGCCATTATATTTTACCTTGATGTTTTTATCAGTTACCGCAGCTAAATCAAATACGCGGCGTTTTAATAAGGACAGCATATCAACCGTTAATCCGGTTAATCCCATTCGTTTATAATCAGGTTTGAATGAAATAAGAGTATACGGTTTTTTTGCACATTTAGTAACTGTTGGAGGGTTAATCACATTTAAATTGTCTTCAAATTCTTGAACATATTTAAGACCGCGGGTATGATCAATTGTTTCTATTTTCCCCCAACTAGACCAAATAAATGCAAGCTTAATACCAAACCCATTTTTACCACCTGTTGTTTTTTTTGCTTCTTTATCATAATTGGTCGATGTACGCAAATGAGCGAAAATAAGTTCAGGAATCCAAATATTTTCTGCAGGATGTTTTGCTACATCAATACCGTTTCCATTATTATAAATCGTAATTGTTCCATCCTTTTCATCAATACTAATATCAATTTCAGTAACAGGTAGATTTGTTGTTTTTTTACTTGATTTAATAGACTCAGTTGATTGTTCTTGTTGTTTTGCAATAAGCTCGTTCATTCGCACTACATGATCACGGGCATTAACCATTGCTTCATCCACAATTTTATAAAGACCAGGAACAATAGATACTTGTTTAGCTATAATAGTTGTATTGGACAATGTATTTTCTCCATCAGTAGATGTGTTGTCGCAATTGATTACAAATGTATCATAATCAGTCAAGGTCATTGAACCAGTATAAGTATCAGGTGTATCAAGAACATGTTCTTTATCTGTCTTTTTTTGATATTTTTGAGCAAGATTTTGTTTATCATTTGCTGACGAGGAATCAATTTTAACAGATGCCATACTGAGATTTAGTACTAATATATTATTATAATATTAAGTGTATAAATCATTTTTCAATTTTATTATTTATTATTTATTATTTATTGTTTTACATACATTTATAAAAATGTTTTAATAATGTTTTTTTCTAAAAAAAAGAATTGATATTAAGTATATATGGCATTTGATCAAAGTCAAAATTTTGTATATACAGGACAAACAGAATATTGGAAGAAGGATATAAATGTATCATCAGCGCTTTTTATTTTAAAAGGTGCTGGCGGCGCTGGCGGAAAGTTTAATTCAACAATGGGCGGCGGTGGAGCATATGTATTTGCAAAATATGATTATTTGAACTCTGATATAAGTTATAATGTGAGTATAAATATTGGAAGCGGTGGAAAACCGCCGCCTGTAAAAACTGGTGGAAATAGTACAGGTGGTATGGATGTTATTGGGATTGGGTATCAGAGTAATGCAGGCGATGGAACAACATTAAATAATTTAGAAAGTGGAGGCGGTGGAGGTTTAACAAGCGTAAATTATATAGATATTGACGGAAATATTATTATAAAAAATATTGCGGGCGGCGGCGGCGGTGGAGGTAGTGTTAGTGGAACTAATGGAGGAGATGGTGATAAAATTGGATTTACTGGTTCAGGAACTGGCGGCGGTGAAGGCGGTAATACCGATTCAAATGGTAATCCCGGATTAGGTGGTGAAAATGGCGGATCAAATGGATATCAATATGTTGATAGTAGTTCTAACGGGGTATATACATATTTAGGAGGCGGTGGTGGCGGTGGTGGATCTTTTGCTGGTGGTGGGGGAGGGGCTGGTTATGGCGGAGGCGCTGGGGGAAATAAAGGCGGTGGTGGCGGCGGGGGATCATATGCGTTATTATCGTCACGAAATTTATTTGTAGCTGGCGCGGGAGGAGCAGGCGGAACTCAAGGCAATCCAGGCGCAAATGGAAGTCTACAAGTTTTATGGAATGTGAGAACTATATTCCCTCCTCCATTTGTTCGTATGTTTATGTTAAATGCACAGCATACTTGTAAAAGTATATATACTGCACCAATAATAAAACCGTCGCTTGCTTACCCATCTTACCTTACAGATAGTTTAACCTTTCCATATGCTGCAATTATTGGGTCAGATAAAGAAATTTATATTATTTCAGGAGAAGGCATATTGTATGCATTTGATCATAATTTTGAGTATAGATGGAAATATAGTGCTCCTACAAACTATAAATTTACAGGAACACCAGCAATATCAAATAATGGAACATTATATATAGCATCCATAACAACAACTAATCAAAACTACTTGTTTGCTATTATAGATATAAATATTGGTAATAGTATTTTAGCTGTTATAAAATGGAAATTTGAAATTGACGGAAAATCAGCAGTGTCGCCTCTTATGGATGACCGGACCACCACAACCGATAATATTATTTATGTAGGAACAGATAATGGATCTTTATATTCTATAAAAGATGATGCTAGTGCAGGGACACTATTATGGAAATATTCAACACCATTGTCGCACCCAATAAATGGTGTACCGGTATTTAATATATCCTATAATAAAATGTGTTATACAACAAAAAAAACTACAATTCCAACAAGTTCATCTATTTATGTTATCGAAATATCTACTAATAACTTAAGTGTTCCAGTTCCACTATTTACTAAAACAATTAATTCCAATAACGAATACTACCAAACACCATCAATCGATGATAATAGTCATATATATGTACCTACTACAAATAATAATATATACGCATATGACATTAGTAATAATGTTGGCCCAACATTAAATGAATTATGGAGTTTATCTATAGATGATAGTGATCTATCGTCAATAGCAATTAATAATAATAATAATCAACTTATATTTACAACACATAGAAAGTTAAATATAGTGAATAGTTTAACTGGAATATTAGATTGGGAATATGAGGTTGATACGGTATCATCGTCTGTTTCTAATAATTCAATTCCAATCATTGATTCAAATAATAATATTTATTTTGGTAGCCGCGATACACACTTATATTCAATTAACGCGATTACTCGTAATTTTAACTGGAAATATAAAACAGGCGGCACAATTCAATGTATGCCTATTATTGATAGTACTGGATCTATTATAATAGGAACGAGCGATAGTAAAATATATAAATTTGCTGGAAATGGTCCTATTGTTCCTATATCATCACCTATTTTGCCAATGTTCATGATTAACCCTCAACATACCGGGTTATCTCCATATATAGGACCTCCTGCTTTACCTACTACATTATGGAGTACTGATTTTGTTTCTGGAAATTTATTTGTTTCGCCATCAATTTCTATTGCGTCTAATGGTACACTGTATCTGGGGTCTGATGACGGATATATATATGCTTTTAGCCCTGCAATCCCCGCAAACAATCATGTGATTTGGAAAAAACAATTAATTGATATAGTTAAATATCCTAGGACATCTCAGCTATATACTACACCCGTTATTGCATTTGATGGCACAATTTATATTGGTTCAAATGAAGGTTATCTTTACGCATTAAATCCAGATGATGGTTCCATTAAATGGAGTTATTATGCTGACAACCCTTTACAATCTTCGCCGACCATAGATAATACTACCAAGACTATTTATTTTGGGGCAGGATACAGTGTGTACGCGATTGCAGATGCTGGATATAAAGGTTATCTCAAATGGCTAACACCGTTTGATACAAGTGGAAATGTATATTCATCCCCAGCCCTTGGTCATAATGGGAATTTATATTTTGGTTCAGACGACGGATATGTTTATGCCGTTGATAGTTTTAGAGGGTTATTCGTATGGAAACAAAGCACTAATACTACACCAGTACCGCCCAATATTAATCCAATATTTACCTCGCCGGCGGTCGACTTATCAAATAATGTAATTATAGGGAATGGGTCCTTCATGGATGGTGTTTTATATTGTTACGACGGTGATAGTGGCACTGAGTTATGGAATAATAGTTATGACGCGAATATTGGTCCCTTCTATAATACAGTAGCTGTTTCTGGAGATACTATTTATTTAAGCACAATATCATATGTTTACGCAATTGATAGAATAAATGGAACTGAAAAGTATAAATTTCAAAAAGGAAATTATTATTATACATCCCCAGTTATAGATGCGAATGGTAAACTTTATTTGGCTTCATTAAGCGTATATACAAATGATGGAATATTACATTCAATAACTGATGATGGCACAAAACTTATTGAAAATTGGAGATATAATGTATCTCATGGTCGTTTAGCGCCACCAGTAATTGGTGCGAATGGAACAATATATATTAGTTCAACTGCAAACAAAATTTATGCAATTAAGTAAATAAATACAATAAATATAATAAATAGATTTAGAATATATAATATGTCTAATAGAAATTTAGTAAATTGTAAATGCAAGAATCCAGTTTTTTCAATAAATAATAGACAATTTAGTGGAAATACAAATGACTCTAGCAAAACAAATGCAATGCGATATTCTGAAATTACAAGATTACGAAATAGCCGTTATGGAAGCATCCGCTATATAAATACCGATATCAACGCGTTTGGTTATTATAGTGGAGGGCCCGGAGGAAGTGGAGCACCGCCAAGGAATTCATTTTAAAATAGTTGTGTTTAATGTTTAGAATAAAATATATTTTCTTATCAAAGTATATAAAATGGTTAAGAAACATATGAAAGCTGCCGACGGAATGTACCATATTCATGGACACAAGTACGAAATGTTAGTAGGGTCTCGCGCGCAAGTGTGGCATCAAACCGCACACCAAACTAGCGGTGGGTTAATGAAGCACCAATTACTCATGAATAAAAATGGTCGTATTGTTTCTAAACGCAAGCAC
>Ga0209335_10006839_pt1 | contig 10098 bp, 11 predicted proteins | sample COG_09_FD_184753 | JGI IMG/M metagenome (GOLD analysis project Ga0209335, IMG submission 184753) | Pelagic Microbial community sample from North Sea - COGITO 998_met_09 (SPAdes) (version 2) | ecosystem: Environmental > Aquatic > Marine > Neritic zone/Coastal water | place: Helgoland, sampling...
TCTTTTAAGAAATAAAGAAATATCATCAATAATTAACTAATTTAAGCTTGTTAAATAAAAAAAATCTTTGTAAACAGTCATTTAAATTAAATTAACACGCACACAGTTGTTGGTTTTATACCTCCGGTCCTTAATTGGAAATTACTGTGGTGGCTTAACCGGGAAAAAATATGAAGATACCTAACGTAACAATTCAACAACTATTAGAAGCTGGAGTACATCTTGGACACAAAACATTAAGATGGAATCCTAAAATGAAAAAATATATTTTTGGAAAAAGAGACTCAATACATATTATTGATTTAACTCAAACCTTAGAGCTTACCAAAATTGCACTAGAAAAAATTTACGATACTGTCGCAAATAATGGTAAAATTTTATTTGTATCAACAAAAAAGCAAGCCTCAGAGGCTATTGCTGAAGTAGCCAAAGAAACTGATCAATATTTTGTAAATTATAGATGGTTAGGAGGAATGCTAACCAACTGGGGTACTATTTCTGGATCTATTAAAAAAATGAAAAAATATGAAGCTGACCTTGTGGCTGAAAATAGAGGTTTCACAAAAAAAGAACTTTTAAAAATGAGTGTTAAAAAAGACAAACTTCAAAGATCTTTAGGTGGAATTGCTGATATGAAAAAAACTCCTGATTTAGTATTTATTATTGATACAAATTATGAGTCTTTAGCCATTCAAGAGTCTGTTAAATTGGGAATACCAATTATTGCAATTTTAGACAGCAATTCAAATCCTGATGGTATAGATTTTCCAATACCAGGAAATGATGATGCTAGACGTTCTATAGATCTTTATTGTAATTTAATAAAAGAGACAATTATAGCAGCAAAAAAATCTACACCAAAAGAAGAAACAAAAAAACTTTCTGATAAAAAAGATACAGTTGAAAAGAAAAATAAAACTATTGCTGAAATTGATAAAGAGAAATTAGAACAAAAATTTTCAAAGAAGAAGGGAATTTTAAACTAAGATGAGTGATATTGAAAAAGTAAAAAAATTAAGAGAAGCAACAGGTGCAGGATTTAAAGATTGTAATTTAGCAATAAAAGAGTCCAAAGGAGATCTTGATAAAGCGGTTGAAATTTTAAGAGTAAAAGGAATCTCTAAAGCATCAAAAAAAATGTCTCGTGATGCTAAAGAAGGTCTTGTAGCAATTAGTGGAAATGAAAAAAAAACATCTATAATTGAAGTTAACTGTGAAACTGACTTTGTTGCTAAAAATGATGATTTTATAAACTTTGTAAAAGAATTAAGTGATTTAAATAATGAAAAGGACTCTGACATTAATGAACTTAAAAAAAGCAAGATGAAAAATGGAGTAACAGTTGAAGATACACTTGTTACTTTAATAGCTAAAATTGGAGAAAAAATTACAATTGGAAAAACAAAAACTATTTCTAATACAACTTCAACTAATTTTCAATACTTACATACTGTAGTAAAAGATAATCTAGCTAAACTTGCAGTCGTAGTATCTTTAGAAACAAAAGATAATTCTGACACAATTAAAACTTTTGGTAAACAATTATCAATGCATATAGCTGCGTCAAACCCTTTAGCTTTAGAGTCAAATTTAATAGATAAAGCGATTATAGAAAAAGAACAAGAATTAGTAACAGAAGAGCTTAAAAACTCAGGAAAACCAGAAGATATTGCTAAAAAAATAAGTTTAGGTAAGATGAACAAGTTTAAAGAAGAAAATGCTCTTTTAACTCAAGCTTGGGTAATGGAACCTAAAAAAAAAGTACAAGATATTTTAAAAGATCTTTCTATTAATGATCTAAAGATCAAAGAGTTTAGTAGAATTAAAATAGGTGAATAAATGTTTGATGAAAAATCTCATAGCCTTAAGATGGATAAAGCTATTGAAGTATTTTCAAAAGAATTATCATCACTGAGAACAGGAAGAGCAAATGCAGCAATGTTAGATCTTGTTAAAGTTGATGTATACGGTCAAAAGATGCCTATTAACCAAGTTGGAAGTATTACCACTCCAGAGCCAAGAATGATAAATATTCAGGTTTGGGATCAAAATAATGTTGCTTTAGTTGATGCTGCTATTCAAAAGTCCGAATTAGGATTAAATCCTCAAATTGATGGTCAACTAATAAGATTACCTGTGCCAGAATTAAACGAAGAAAGAAGAACAGAATTAAAAAAATTGATCAAATCAATGGGTGAAAAATGTAAAGTTTCTATAAGAAATATTCGAAGAGATGCAAATGAAGAGTTAAAAAAATTATTTAAAAAAAAAGAAATTGGTGAAGATGAAGAAAAGTCTTTTGAAAAAAACGTTCAAAATATTACTGATAAACATATTACAATTGTTGATAACAAAGTTTCATCAAAAGAAAAAGAAATAATGACTATATGAATCCTTTAAAACATGTCGCCATTATCATGGATGGTAATGGAAGATGGGGATTAAAAAAAAAGAAAAATAGAAACTTAGGTCATAAAGAAGGTTTAAAGACTGTTGAAAAAATTATTCAAGAAAGTGTTAAAAATAACATAAAATTTCTCACCTTGTATGCATTTTCAACAGAAAATTGGAAAAGACCAAAAAATGAAATAAATTATTTATTTAACTTATTAGAGTCTTTTTTAGAAAGTAAAATTAAACTGTTAAATAAAAAAAATATAAAGTTTAAAGTGATTGGAACAAAAAATTTTTCAAAAAAACTTAATAAACTCCTTACTCTATCAGAAAAAAAAACCTCAAAAAATAACAGTTTACAGATAAATCTTGCTTTAAATTATGGTTCAAAAATAGAATTATTGAATGCATTTAAGAAGTTAAAAAAAAAGAATGAAAAAATTAATGAAAAAAATTTATCAAAATATCTTTATACAAAAAATATTCCGGATCCGGATATACTGATAAGAACTGGCAATACAAAGAGATTAAGTAATTTTTTACTTTGGCAATTAGCATATTCAGAAATTTTTTTTATAAAAAAATTATGGCCTGAATTTAATGAAAATGATTTTAAAAGAATAATAGTTAAATTTAAAAAAATTAAGAGAAATTACGGATCTATATAATGAAAAATGAAACCTACAACAGAATTTTAAGTTCAATTATAGTTATTCCAATTACATTTTTTTTTATAATAAAAGGGTCTATTCTTTTTATATTTTTTTTAACAATTTTTTTTATAGCAACTTCATATGAATGGAAAAGAATGACTAAAAAAAAACCTTACTTTATTCCTGGAATTATTTTTTTATTTCTTTCATCATATAGCGCATATTTGATGAGGGGAAATAGTATTGATAATTTATTTCTTTTTCTTTTGATTATTTTAATTTGTATAGCAACTGATATTGGTGGATATACATTTGGAAAAATATTTAAAGGTCCAAAACTTATAAGAATTAGTCCAAACAAAACATATTCTGGTGTATTAGGTAGTTTTATTTTTAGTGTTATTTTTGTAAATATTTTTTTATTTTATTGGAATAAAAATTTTTACTTAGTTGAATTAATAAATTTAGAAAATACCTTACATTTAGGATTAATTTTATCTGTATCATTTGTAAGTCAAATAGGAGATTTAGTTATTTCTTATTTCAAAAGATTATCTAAGGTCAAAAATACTGGAAAATTAATACCAGGCCATGGAGGTTTGCTTGATAGAGTTGATGGGATGATATTTGCTATACCTTTTGCTTATTTAATCTTTAGAATTTTATTATAATGAAAAAGAAAATATCTATCTTTGGTTCAACTGGTTCAATTGGAAAGTCTTTAATTAATATTTTAAAAAAGGATAAAAATAATTTTGAAGTAGTGCTACTTAGTGCTGATAAAAACTATAAAGAACTATTAAAACAAGCTAAATTTTTTAATGTAAAAAATCTGATTATAAATAATGAAAAAAGTTATAATATTTTAAAAAAAAAATCTTTATCTAAAAAGATTAATATTTATAGGGATTTCACTAAAATTAAAAAAATATTTAAAGAAAAAAACGATTTTATAATGAGTTCAATCAGTGGTTTAAGTGGATTAAATCCTACACTTAATTCAATAAAGCATACAAAAACAATTTTAATTGCAAATAAAGAGTCAATAATTTGTGGATGGAATCTAATAGAAAAAGAATTAAAAAAAAATAAAACTAATTTTATCCCAATTGACTCAGAACATTTTTCAATATTTAATTTATTAGAAAATAATAATACCGATACAATTGATAAAGTTTACATAACAGCTTCAGGTGGACCATTTATAAACCTTCCTAAAAAAAAATTTAAAAAGATAAGTCCAAAAGATGCATTAAAACACCCTAGTTGGCAAATGGGAAAAAAAATTACTATAGACTCAGCAACTTTAATGAATAAAGTTTTTGAAGTTATTGAAGCTAAAAAAATTTTTAATTTAGATTATAAAAAGATTTCAATTTTAACTCATCCTAATTCTTACATTCATTCAATAATTAAATTCAATAACGGTTTAACAAAAGTTCTTATTCATGATCCAGATATGACAATACCAATTTTTAATTCTATATATCAAACAAAAAAAAATAATATAAATTCAAAACCTCTAAATATAAAAGTTTTAAATAATCTTAATTTAAAAAAAGTTGATACCAATAAATTTCCTTTAGTAAATTTAATCAATAAACTACCAAATAATAATTCTTTATTTGAAACAATATTAATTACTATTAATGATTTTTTAGTTTATCGATTTTTAGAAAAAAAGATTACATTTAAAAAACTTATTGATTTAATATATAAACTTTCAAATTTAAGAGAATTTAGTAAATATAAGAAAATTAAGCCTAAAACTGTTGAAGATATTTATCGTTTAAGAGATTATGTAAGTTTAAAAATGAAGTCTTTCAGTATATAAAACAATACTTTATGTCTAAAATTATATTACAAATATTCTTGTTTTTATTTTTTTCTAATGCTTTTGCAGAGGTAATTAAAAAAGTAGATGTTTCTGGAAATAAAAGAATTTCAAACGATACAGTTTTAGTTCTTAGTGATATTTCAATTGGTCAAAATTTTGAATCTACTGATCTTAATAATTCCTTAAAAAAACTTTATGATTCAAATTTTTTTAAAGATATTCAAATATCAATCAATGAGGGAATACTTAATATTAAACTTGTTGAAAACCCAATAATTGAAGATATCGAAATTGTTGGTATTAAAAGTAAAACTTTTACTGAAGATATTTTAGATAATATAAAATTAAAAAATAGAATGTCTTTTACAGAAGATTTGTTGAAAAAAGATATTGATCTAATTAAAAATATTTTAAAAACAAATGGATTTTATTTTGCAGATGTTGAACCATCTTTAATTAAAAATGAAGAATTAAATTCAATTAGATTAAAATATAATATTGATCGTGGAAATAAAGCAAGAATAAAAAAAATTTTATTCATAGGAGATAAAAAAATAAAGGATAAAAAATTAATTGAAGTTATAGCATCAGAAGAACATAAATTTTGGAAATTTGTTTCAAATAAAGTTTATCTAAACCAAACACTAATTAATCTTGATAAAAGATTACTAGAAAATTATTATAGAAATCTTGGATATTACAAAGTTTCAGTTTTAAATTCATTTGCTGAATTAAATGATGAGGGCTCTTTTAAACTAACTTTCAATATAGATGCCGGTGAAAAATATTTTTTTAATGATTTCAAATTAACTATCCCTGATGACTATAATAAATCAGATTTTAAAAAAGTAGATAAGATTTTTGAAAAATTAAAAGATGAAAGATATTCTTTGGATAATATAAGTTTAATTTTAGAAGAAATTGATAAAATAGCCTCTTTGAGACTATACGATTTTATAGATGCTGAAGTTAAAGAAACTATTCAAGACCAAAACAAAATTAATTTTGAATTTAAAATTATTGATTCAGATAAATTTTATGTAGAGAGAGTAAATATTATTGGTAATTTTCAAACTATAGAAGAAGTTATAAGAAATAGGCTGATAGTTGATGAGGGAGATCCACTTAATGAATTATTATATAATAAATCAATTGATAACATAAAATCTTTGGGCATTTTTAAAAGTGTAAATTCACAAATTAAAGATGGATCAGATTCTAATTTAAAGATTATTGATTTAACAGTTGAAGAAAAACCAACTGGAGAAATTTCTTTAGCAGCTGGAGTTGGAACAGGCGGTTCTACAATTGGAGGTGGTATCGTTGAAAAAAATTTTTTAGGAAAAGGTATTAATTTAGCAACTAATTTAGAGATTTCTGAAAGTTCTGTTAAAGGACAATTTGTATATTCTAAACCAAATTTTAACTATACAGATAATACTTTATTTACATCAGTTAAATCTACTACTACAGATAATTTATCTGATTTTGGTTACAAAGTTTCAAATGCAGGATTTGCAGTAGGTACTAAATTTGAACAATATGAAAATTTATTTTTTAGCCCAGAATTAGACTTTTCTATTGAAGACTTAAAAACCAATTCCTCAGCATCGACAAGTTTAAAAAAACAAGAAGGAACATACGAGGATTTTTATTTTAATTATGGTTTAGATTATGATTTGAGAAATTCTTCTTTTAGACCATCATCTGGTAATAAAACTTCTTTCTATCAAAAATTACCTGTAGTCTCAGGAAATAACGAAATATCTAATACATTTGTATTTACACAATACAAGACACTTAATAAAGCCTCTGAAATGGTTGGTAAAGCAAGTCTCTATTTAAAAGCTATTAATTCAATGGATAATTCTGATGTTAGAATTTCAAAGAGGGCACAAATGCCTTACCATCGTTTAAGAGGATTTGAAAAAGGTAAAGTTGGACCTGTAGATAATTCAGATTTCGTTGGTGGAAATTACGTGACCGCCTTAAATTTTTCAACAAACTTACCTGGAATTTTAAATACAGTAGAAAATATTGATTTTTCTTATTTTATTGACCTTGGTAATGTTTGGAGTGTTGATTATGATAGCTCAATCGATGACTCAAATATTATTCGTAGTTCTACAGGTATAGGTCTAGATTGGCTAACACCAATTGGTCCATTAAGTTTTTCTTTAAGCCAACCAGTTACTAAAGCTTCAAGTGATAAAACTGAAACTTTTAGATTTAATTTAGGAACAACTTTTTAATGAAAACAAAAATTTGTAGCTTAATAATTGTTTTTACTTTTTTTTTAATTAATTATTCCTCTGCACAAGAAAAAATTGCATTTATTGATTTGAATTATCTTTATATTAATTCAAAAATTGGAAAAAAAATGAACAAAGAAATGCAAGTAAAACAAAAAAATATAAATAAAGAATTAGCAGAATTTCAAAAAAAATTAGATACTGAAAAAAAAGATTTATTAGCTCAAAAGAATGTTTTAGCTGAGTCAGAATTTAGAAAAAAGTTAACTGATCTTGAAAATAATCTCAAAAAGTACAATCAAATACTATCCAAAAAAAATGAAGATTTACGAAACTTTCAAAAAAAAAGTCGAGATAAATTTGTTACAACATTAAAATCTACCCTAGAAAACTATTCTAAAGAAAATTCAATATCTATGATTTTTAGAAAAGAAAATCTTCTTATTGGTAAAAATACACTTGATATAACTAAAGAAATATTAGATTTATTTAATAAAAGTTAAATATATGCATCTAAATAAATCTCAAATCATAGATTTGCTTCCTCATAGAGAGCCAATGTTATTGATTGATGAATTAAGAGATATAAAAGAATTACATTCAGCAACTGCAATTATGAATGTAAAAAAAGATGCTTTTTATGTTCAGGGTCATTTTCCAGAAAATCCAGTTTTACCTGGAGTTTTGATAGTCGAGGCATTTGGGCAAGCTGCTGCTGCTTTAACTGCTCATGGTATTGATAAAAAAGAATATAAAAATAAACTTGTTTATTTGATGAGTGTAGAAAAGGCAAGATTTAGAAACCCTGTGATTCCTGATTGTAAATTGGAGCTAAAAATTGAAGCTGTTAGATCTCACGGTCGAGTATGGAAATATAAAGGTGAAGCCTTCGTAGGTGAAAAAAAAATGGCTGATGCGCAGTGGTCAGCGACTATAGTAGATAGAAAATAATTAGTAACAATAGTTGATACAAAGAATATCGAATTTTTTGATAGATATTCTTTTATGCTTAATCCTTTTTTTAAAAATGTTGGTCCTTTTAATATAGAAAAATTATTAATTAAAATAGACATTGAAAATAAAGAAAATTTTAAAAAAGATAAAATTTTTAATGTTTCAGATCTATTCAATGCAACAAAAAAAGATTTAACTTTTTTTCATTCAAAAAATTATTCTGAATTAGCATCAAAAACAAATGCCTCTTATTGTATTACTTTAGATAACCTTTCACAATTTTTACCAAATTCATGTAAAAAAATAATTGTTAAAAATGTTTTATTAACAATGGCTAAAATTACAAAAGAATTTTATCCAAACTCAATAGTCGACGATTTTGATCAAACTGCAAAAGATATTTCTAAAACTTCTCTCAAAAAAAAAGTAGAATATGGTAAAAATGTTTTAGTTGGTAAAAATGTTAAAATAGGAAAAAATTGTTTAATTGGCCATAACACAATCATTGAAAAAAATGTAATTGTTGGCTCAAATTGTTCCATTGGTTCTAATGTTATTATTAGAAACACAATTGTTAAAGACAATGTAAGTATTTTAGATGGATGTGTTATAGGTAAAAAAGGTTTTGGTTTTTTTCCTAATAATGAAAAAAATATAAGATATCCTCATATTGGAATTGTTATAATAAACGAAAACTGTGAAATTGGATGTGGATCTACAATCGATAGAGGTTCATTATCAAATACGATAATTGGCAAAAATACATACTTGGATAATCAAGTACATATTGCTCACAATAATAAAATTGGTGACAATTGTATTATTGCAGGGCAAGTTGGTTTTGCTGGAAGTTCAACCTTAGGTAATAATGTTATGATTGGTGGTCAAGCCGGTGTTTCAGGCCATTTAAAAGTTGGAAACAATGTCCAAATAGGAGGTGGTAGTGGTGTTATAAATGATATACCTGACAACACTAAAGTTATGGGATACCCAGCAAAAAATTTAAGAGAATTTATAAAAGACAATAGATGATAGACAAAACTGCAATCGTAGACCCAAAAGCAAAATTAGATAAAAATGTTAAAGTAGGTCCTTATTGTGTTATAGGCCCCAATGTTGAGATTGGAGAAAACACTAATATCCAATCACATGTAAATATTTCTGGAAATGTTAAGATTGGTAAAGGGAATAAGATATACCCCTTTGTTTCCATTAACGACCCACAAGATTTAAAATATGCTGGAGAACCAACTACCCTAATTATAGGAGATAACAATAAGATCAGAGAATACGTAACTATAAATCCAGGAACGGTTGGTGGTGGTGGAAAAACAATTATTGGAAATAACTGTTTATTTATGATTTCATCACATATCGCACATGATTGTAAGGTAGGAAATAATGTAATAATTGCTAATAATGTTCCATTGGGGGGTCATGCAATCATTGAAGATAATGTCGTAATAGGAGGAAACTCTGCAGTTCAACAATTCACAAGAATTGGTAAAATGGCGATGATTGGTGGAATGACAGGTGTGTTGCATGATGTAATTCCTTATGGATTGTCAACAGGAAACAGAAATTCATTACAAGGATTAAACTTAATTGGATTAAGAAGAGCTAAGTTTGAAAACAAGGATATTTTAGGTTTAATTGAAGCTTATAAGGAAATTTTTTCTACTAAAAATATTAATGAAAATATAAGTAAATTGAATGGTTCTTTTCAAGAAAATCTATTAGTTAAGAATGTAATTGATTTTATAACAAAAGATAAAAAAAGATCCATTTGCACACCATTTTCATAAAATGATAGGATTAATTTTTGGTGATACTGATTTTCCAAAGGAAATTCTAAAAACTGTCAAAAAAATAAAAATTAAATATTTGATAATTGATTTGTCAAAATCAAAGAAGTTTAAAAATAATAGAAAATCTTATTCAGTTTCTATAGGTCAATTTGGTAAAATCATTAATATTCTTAAGGAAAATAAATGTAAAAAAGTTTTAT
>Ga0209335_10006841_pt1 | contig 10094 bp, 9 predicted proteins | sample COG_09_FD_184753 | JGI IMG/M metagenome (GOLD analysis project Ga0209335, IMG submission 184753) | Pelagic Microbial community sample from North Sea - COGITO 998_met_09 (SPAdes) (version 2) | ecosystem: Environmental > Aquatic > Marine > Neritic zone/Coastal water | place: Helgoland, sampling...
AGAGTTGAATTTGTTCTTCCTTCGCCATTGCGCCTCTATTGTCGAGCTCGTTTAAAGTGAGCGCATTTTGCACTAATTGCTAGGGCAAGGCAAAGCGCTCTCGAGACAGCAATCTTCAATGGTAATTTCGCTGGTTGTCTCTAAGGGATTTGTCGCCAACCCGCGGTCGTAAGACGTTCTTGGGGGCGAAACTCGGCCTTGTAATGCATCTTGTCACTGCCTTCAATCCAGTAGCCAAGATAGAGGTAGGGCAACTCGGCCGCGTCGGTTTGGTGAATGAGATCCAGGATAGCCAAGGTCCCGAGCGAACGCGGGGCATGATCTGGATCAAAAAAAGTATAAATAGCCGATAAGCCATCATCGAGTTGATCGAAGACCGCCACCGCAATGAGTTGATCACCGAGTCGGTATTCCGTAAACCGAGCTTCAGGCCTGCCGGTGACTAAAAAACTGACGAATTGTTCGCGGTCTGCGGGGAACATGTCGCCATCAGGATGTCGATGGTTGATATAGCGCTCATACAACCGCCAGATCTCATCGCTGTTGTGAGGGGCGAGTTGCTGCTTGGTCAAGACTCGGTTACGCGTCAGGACCCTCTGATGACGACGTTTTGATTTGAAGGCGGATACGGGTATCCGAACCGGGATACAAGCTCTGCAAGCATTGCAATGCGGTCGATAAATGTGAACGCCACTCCGACGAAAACCGATTTGTGATAGTTGAGTGTACACGCCGGTGCTGATCATCGCGTTCGGGTCTGCAAATACCGTGGTCGCCTGCTGTTCTGGTAGATAACTACAGGGATGACCCGGTGTTTGGAAAAACTTCAGCGTTTCAAGTTTTGTCATGAGGAAGATCTTGCGTCTTTGGACCAGGCCGGTAAAGGTCCGGCCATTTGGGACCAGTTGACTGTGTCGTCCACGCGGTCTGCTAATAGCCGCAAAAACCGAGCGCGGCTTAATACTTCGGCGCCGAGGGATAGCAAGTGAGGATTCGGCATTTGGCAGTCTATAAGATCTATGCCGAGGGTTCGGCAAGTCTGAACGAGGTGGCTGAAAGCGACTTTCGAGGCATTACTTTCAAGTGAGAACATAGACTCGCCACAAAATACTGAGCCGATGCTTACGCCATAGAGACCGCCAACCAAACGACCTTTGGAAAAACAACTAATGCAATGCGCGTCTCCAGTTGCAAATAACAGGCTGTAGGCGGTGATCATGTCTTGGGTGATCCAGGTGCCGAGGCCTTGCTGCTGGCGATGCTGTTGGCACCCGGCAATCACCGCATCGAAGTGCGCATCAAGTGTGACTTGAAATGCGTTTTGCTTGAGCAGTCGCGCGAGGCTTCGTGATGGTTTAAATCGTTTTGGGAATACCACAGCGCGCTCTGCCGGTGACCACCACAGGAGCGGTTGCTCATCGTCATACCAGGGAAAAATGCCCTGTCGATAGGCGAGGCGCAATCGATTCGGTGAAAGATCCCCGCCGATTGCGAGTAGGCCTTCTGGCTCACTGAGCGCCTGCTCGGGGTTTGGAAACCAAAGATCTTGATCTAATTCGGTTAAGGCAATTGCCATGCCGAGCGCCGCGGATCACGCCAATTCATCTAGGTATTTTTCGGCATCAAGCGCTGCCATACAGCCAAATCCGGCTGAGGTCACCGCTTGCCGATAAATATGATCTGCAACGTCTCCCGCGGCAAAAATACCTGGGATACTGGTTGCGGTGGCGCCACCATCGAGTCCGCTGGCAATGGTTAAGTAGCCGTTTTCCATCGTGAGTTGATTCTCGAAAAGACTGGTATTAGGGGTATGACCGATTGCAATAAAAACCCCTTGTAAGGGGATCTCTGTCACGACATCGGTTTCGACCGCTCGAATTTTCATACCAGTTACGCCAAGATCATCGCCCAATACCTCATCAAGCGTGCTGTTCCAGATTACATCGATGTTGTCTTTCTCGAGCACGCGATTCTGTAGGATTTTTTCACCTCGGAACTTGTCCCGGCGGTGAACTAAGTAGACCGTTTCAGCAAGGTTCGATAAATAAAGCGCTTCTTCTAAGGCGGTATTACCGCCGCCAATCACAGCCACTTTCTGACCTCGATAAAAGAAGCCGTCGCAGGTTGCGCAAGCGCTGACGCCTTTTCCTTTAAATGCTTCTTCAGAAGGCAATCCTAAATATCGGGCCGAGGCACCGGTGGTGATGATTGCTGCATCACAAGTATAAATGGCTTGGTCGCCTTCGAAGACAAAAGGACGCTGGCTGAGATCACAGGTATGGATGTGGTCATAGATGATCTCAGCTTCAAAGCGCTCAGCGTGTTGTTGCATGCGTTGCATGAGTTCAGGTCCTTGCAACCCCTCAACATCACCGGGCCAGTTGTCGACGTCGGTTGTCGTCGTGAGCTGGCCGCCGGTTTCAATACCGGTAATGATCACTGGATTAAGATTGGCTCTGGCTGCATAGACTGCAGCGGTGAAGCCCGCAGGTCCAGATCCAAGAATCAGAAGTTTTTGATGGCGGGTTTCCATGGTCTATTGTTCCTCTTGAATGAATCGCTGCTGCGATTTGGTAGAGCAGGTGGTTTGCTCAAGATGTTAGGGTCTTTCTTTCTCATAGCGCGAGGCTTTCTTCACTGATCGCGCGGTATCGTCGTCGGCATCGGCATTTTTCGCGTGATGGTGCGCCTTGTCGGCCAGCACCGATCGCTTATTTTGTTGGCAAAGTGCTGGGCAAGGCGGTTAGGTAGGCCGCGCCGAATGCATGTTGCGCAATGCGGTCCCAAACGGTTTCGCCAAGATCATTGGTATCCATTAAATGATGGCCTGCCGACTCTAGAACTTGAATGTAGCGCGAGAAGTCATCGGGCCGCATGCCGCGGTAGCCAGCCTCGATCAAATCGAAATCAGACCGTGTGCCTCGGGCTTTTTGATCCTGATAAAACGCATCGATTCGTTGGTCATCCCAAGCGTCATCGAATACTTGAGGTTGCGTAGGTCCTGCCATCTAAAAGAGTCTCCACATTGCTTGATCAATGATCTGTCCGATGACAAACGCCACCAAAACCATGCGATCAAATGGATTGGGCCAGTGTTGTCCCAATTCGGTTTAAACTGCTCATCGCGCCTTTGAACTTCGCAGTGCGTTTTCGGGATGATTTTTCCGCGCGCGGGTGTAAGAGGCAATATAGCGACCACAATGGTAAACCATTCCCCTGTCGGCGGGTAGTTTTGCGATTCGAATTTGGTGGGGCTGAGCACCTTGCGGCTTAGATGATTTACATTAGGGGCTCGGCTATGATGTAACTCGGGCTGTTATGACAGATAGGGTGAGCGCGACCAAACACCTTACAAGCTTTGAAGAGAAGACGATGAGAATTAATTTGATCGCATCATTGGGGGTCCGGCCGACAATAAAAAGGGCTTTTTGGATTGGCGGTTTGAGGTCGTATGGATTGATCAATGAGCGCAACAGGGTGAACTTTTGACACAAGCAAAATTAAAAGAAAAGGACGCAGACGCCCCGTCTGGTTTCTTGGAGATTCTTGCGCCCCGGTTACGAGAATCCTTGATTATTGGACAATTGCTCCTCGCGGTGCTGTTTGCCGCTGCCTTATATAGTTTTGATCCAACCGATCCAGGCTGGACCTACACGGGCTTAGATGCCGAAGTGTCCAACCTGATTGGATCATCCGGCGCCTGGGTTGCTGATGTATTGCTTGTTCTATTCGGTTTGACGGCATTGAGTTTTCCCTTGCTGTTACTGATGCCCGTTATGAAGCGCATTGCGAACCGCGGTGATGAGCCATGGGTCTTTGCGCTGTTACTGGTTCAAGGGTTTGGTTTGTTGCTAACGATCGCCGCTTGTGCTGTCTTGTCGGATTTACACTTCTATGATTTGGGTGGCGATCTTCGGGAAGGCAGTGGCGGGGTGCTTGGACAGGTACTCAGCGGGTTTTTATTGCCCAGGGTGAGCTTTGTCGGCACAACGGTCCTCATGTTAGCGACCCTGCTGCTTGGTTTGACGCTCATGATAGAGATATCTTGGCTCAGGGTCTTGGATCAAACTGGGCGCGCCACTCTTACTGCGGTTACCAGCATGAAAGCAGGGGTTCACAAATTGCGGCTCGCCCGTCAAAATCGGGTCATCGCAGTTGAGTCAAACAAAGCGCGACAATTCAAACGCGAACAGCACGTCGAAAAAGCGCAAAACCGCGTGCCCGTAAAAATCCAAAAACGTGAAGAAAAACCACCTCAAATCAGCGAGCGGGCGGCCCGCGAAAAGCAAGGGAATCTGTTCAAAATAGAGGCAATTGAAGGCTTGCCTGCATTGAGCTTGCTCGATGCCCGAGAGGTTAATAGCGAAAAAGGATTTTCAGTTGATGATCTAGAGGCGATGTCCCGATTGCTCGAGCTGAAGTTAAAGGACTATGGCGTTGATGCGGAGGTGGTTGCGGTCTTTCCCGGTCCGGTTGTGACGCGATTCGAAATTCAGCCTGCAGCCGGGGTCAAAGTCAGTCGAATCTCTGGTCTTGCAAAGGATTTGGCGCGATCCCTCGCGGTCATTAGTGTTCGTGTTGTTGAAGTGGTGCCAGGCAAACCCGTTGTTGGTATCGAGATTCCAAACGAGGATCGTGAGATCGTTCGGTTAAGCCAAGTGTTGTCATCAAGAGCCTACGATGAGTCCAGCTCGCCGCTATCGCTGGCTTTGGGGCATGACATTGCGGGTGAACCGGTCGTCGTTGACCTGGGTAAGATGCCCCATCTATTGGTTGCGGGCACAACCGGTTCAGGTAAGTCTGTTGGCATCAATGCCATGATCCTCTCGCTTTTGTTTAAAGCATCGCCAGAGGAAGTCCGCCTCATCATGGTTGATCCGAAAATGCTTGAGCTTGCGGTCTATGAAGGTATCCCACATTTGCTGACCCCGGTGGTCACGGATATGAAAGATGCGGCCAATGCCTTACGCTGGTGTGTCGCTGAGATGGAACGGCGGTATCGGTTGATGGCCGCAATGGGCGTGCGCAACGTCGGTGGCTTTAATCGCAAAGTCAAAGATGCGATCAAAACAGGTGAACCGATAGCCGACCCGCTTTGGCGCCCAGATCCGCTGAGTGAGGACGAAAACCAAGCTGCACCAACCCTCGAAACCTTGCCGTTTATTGTCGTTATTATTGATGAGTTCGCCGACATGATGATGATCGTCGGCAAGAAAGTCGAAGAGCTCATTGCTCGAATCGCGCAGAAGGCGCGCGCAGCCGGAATCCATCTGGTTTTAGCGACGCAGCGGCCCTCGGTTGATGTCATTACCGGGCTCATTAAGGCGAATGTGCCGACCCGAATCGGGTTTCAGGTGTCAAGCAAGATCGATTCTAGAACGATCCTTGATCAGGGCGGCGCGGAACAACTGTTGGGGCATGGTGATATGTTATATATGCCGGGCGGGACCCCCATTCCGATTCGCGTTCATGGCGCTTTTGTTGATGATGAAGAAGTGCACCGGGTCGTAGAGAGCTGGAAGGCCTTGGGCGAGCCCAATTACTTGCAAGAGATTCTAGACACAAGAACCGATTCAGAGCTGCTTCCCGGATCGGGCGCGAGTAGCGAGGATGAGGCACCAGAGTCTGACGCCTTGTATGACGAGGCGGTCGCCTTTGTGACCGAGAGCGGTCGCGCGTCAATTTCAGCGGTCCAGCGAAAACTTCGGATAGGCTATAACCGAGCCGCTCGGATGGTTGAGGCCATGGAAGCCGCGGGAATTGTCAGTGCAATGAATAGTAATGGTGCTCGAGAAGTCTTAGCGCATGCACCCCCAGATTAAAGGTTCAGGCGTGGCAGCAGTCTGCACGCGAATACGGCCCGGTCTGTGGCACATCATGGCCGTTATGCTGCTGGGGCTGGGTCCCTTCGCCGGGGCCGCACCTGCCAGCGTCGCAGTTTCGGAGGATGCACTGCCTGCGTTAATGAGCCGTTTGAATCAATTTCGGCAGTTGCATCTTGGATATGAGCAGCGCGCGACGGGTCCAGGAGCCGAACGTCAGCAGGGCGACTTCTATCTAAAGCGACCCGCACAGTTCCGTTTAGAATCCGTAGATCAGCCATTGGTTGTGTCGGATGGCGAGACGATTTATGAATATGACGCGCTGCTGGCCCAGCTAAAATTGCAAAGCTTTGATGCTTTGGACGCATCGTCCCCTGCTAAGGTGCTGTTAATGACCGAGGCGGAGTTGAGCGCATCCTTCGCCGTCACCCTTGACGACGCATCAGGGACAGATGAGCATTTTAGGTTGGTGCCGACCGAGTCGACGTCATTAATAGCTTGGGTGCGCATCACCTTCACAGAGGGTGTACCAAGTCAGATCACCTTAATGACCCAGTCTAAAATGCAGGTATCAATAGCCCTGTCCTTGATCTCGATTAACGAAACATTGCCCGCATCGCTATTTCAATTTGAGATTCCTCCGGGAATTGATGTGATCGATGATCGGTAACCGATGGGGTGATCCGGCGTGACGGATACCAGCGTCCCGCCCCAGGATCTTTTAAGCGGCGTTACGGCTGCGAGCGCAAGTGGGCAGCCCTTAGCTGCGCGCATGCGGCCCCAAACACTCGAAGAAATTTCAGGTCAAGACCATCTGTTGGGACACGACCGACCACTTCGACTGCTGATTGAGCAAAGTGAGCTCCACTCCTTGATCCTTTGGGGACCACCGGGCACGGGTAAAACCACGCTTGCGCGATTGATCGCGAGCCAATGTCAGGCCCATTTCATCGCGCTGTCCGCGGTGTTAAGCGGCGTAAAGGATATTCGAGCTGCCATCGAGGAAGCGCACTATCACGCTCAAAAAGGCCAACGGACACTTTTGTTTGTTGACGAAGTTCATCGCTTTAACAAATCTCAGCAGGATGCTTTTTTACCGCATGTCGAAGACGGCACGGTGATTTTCATTGGCGCGACGACTGAAAATCCCTCGTTCGAATTGAATGCGGCCTTATTGTCCAGAGCGCGTGTGTATGTGTTAAAGGCGCTTGATCTCGTGGCGTTGGATGAGATTTTAGTCCGTGGCTTGCGCATGCTCGCTGATCGATTACCCAGGTCAGAAGAGCGAAGTGTGCTAGAAACCATTGCCAAAGCCAGCGATGGCGATGCGCGTTTGGCGCTTAATCTGCTTGAAATTGCTTGGACGCATCGGTCTGCCGGGTATCTTGCGCCAGAGGACATCGCGTCGATTTTAGGAGACCATGCCCGCCGCTTTGATAAGCGGGGCGATGTGTTCTTTGACCAGATTTCAGCTTTGCATAAGGCCGTGCGAGGCTCTTCCCCGGATGCGGCGCTGTATTGGTTAGCGCGGATGATCGATGGTGGCTGTGATCCGCTGTATATCGCGCGCAGACTGATTCGAATGGCAACGGAAGATATCGGCAATGCCGACCCCAGAGCGTTGCAGTTAACGCTTAATGCCTGGGATGTGCAGCGAAGGTTGGGCCCGCCTGAAGGCGAGCTGGCGTTAGCGCAGGCGGTTGTGTACTTGGCCGTCGCCGCAAAAAGTAATGCCGTGTACGCCGCCTGGCAAGCCGCGCGCGAAGTGGTCGTCTCTGGCGGTTCAGAGGCGGTACCGATTCATCTGAGAAATGCGGCGACGACCTTGATGAAGTCTCTGGGTTATGGGGAAACCTATCAATACGCGCATGATTTTGACGAGGGGTTTGTACCGGGTGAGCGTTATTTTCCCGAAGCAGTCGGCGAACACGTGTTTTATGAGCCAACTGAACGGGGGCTTGAAGCTAAGATTCGCGAGAAATTGGTGTACCTGCGTAAACTCAGTGCTGCCAGCGCTTTTCAGCGTTATGAGGACGACGCGGTGCTAGAGGATTCGGGGTCCAATAAGCCGAAAACGTCTTGAAGGCTGGGCGCGCAACGATCGTCCAGCAGGGCAGGAGTAGAACAAAGCAATGAGGTTGTCATGATTTGGTTTTGGATCGGGAGCGGGGGCGCGTTGGGGGCTGTGCTGCGGTTTTATATCGCCACGAGCGTGGGCCGGAGCAGCGTCGTTGGCTTCCCTTTAGGCATCTTTTCGGTCAATGTTTTGGGCTGCGCATTAATGGGCGTGGTCTATGTCCTGATAGAGCGGCTGGATCTGTCTGAGGAATTCCGGTTTTTTCTGACGGTGGGTTTGCTTGGCGCGTTCACGACCTTTTCAACCTTTAGTCTCGAGGTCTATGAGCTGTTCGTTGAAGGCCGCTCGACGGTCGCACTTGCCTATATGGCTGCGACCTTATTCGGCTGCGTGCTTGCGCTTGCCGCAGGGGTTACTGCGGCAAGATGGGTTTTAGGCCATTGATGTCACACAGTCATTTCTCTAAGATGGCGGGCTTTCATGTCTAAGCGGCGCCGAATCTTTGATTGCCTTCATGGGTTTTGATAAGGGCTTTTTAGTATTTTGCTATAAGCGTTTTAGAGCTCTGCTATGCGCTTTTCAGTGCTGTGTGATTCAGTGCTGTGTGATAAGGAGGGAGTGCCATGTTAGATCCTAAGTTGATTCGAGGTGACTTGTCGATGCTTGCCGATCAGCTCGCTCGTCGTCAGTTTGTGCTGGATGTCGAGACGCTTTCGGAACTTGAGGCCAAGCGAAAATCCGCTCAAACCACGATGGAAACCCTGCAGGCAGAACGAAACCGCGTTTCGAAAGCCATTGGTCAGGCGAAGGCAAATGGCGAAGACACAGCACCCATTATGGCGACGGTCTCGGACTTAGGCACGCAGCTGGATCATCAGAAGGTCGTCTTTGATGAAGCTGCTCAAGCCTTGCAAGCGGTCCTGATGAGTTTGCCGAACATTCCGGATGACACCGTGCCCGAGGGACGCGATGAAACGGGCAACGTCGAGGTTCGGCGCTGGGGGGCGCCGAGGGATTTTGATATTGCGGCGCAAGATCATGTCAGTCTCGGTGAACGAGACGGTTTGATGGACTTTGATGTTGCAGCGACCATGGCCCAATCACGGTTTGTGGCGCTCAAAGGCGAGCTGGCGCAACTTCAGCGCGCCTTGACACAATTTATGCTCGATACTCATGTTAATGAGCACGGTTATCAAGAAGTTTATGTACCGTTTTTAGTGAACGAAGAGGCATTGAAAGGCACGGGTCAACTTCCAAAATTTGGTGATGACTTGTTTCGTGTCGATCTTGAGCGGCCTTTATACTTAATTCCCACCGCAGAAGTGCCTGTGACGAATCTGTATCGCGACCGTATTTTGGGAATGCATGATTTTCCCATCAAAATGGTTTGTCATAGCCCATCTTTTAGAAGCGAGGCCGGCAGTTATGGTCGCGATACCCGTGGCATGATCCGTCAGCATCAGTTCGAGAAGGTCGAGCTTGTGCAGCTGGTACCGCCCGAAGAAAGCGAGGCTGCGCATGAGGCCCTAACACGGCATGCCGAGGCAATCCTGCAAAAGTTGGAGCTGCCTTATCGCGTCATGAACTTGTGTGGCGGTGATCTTGGCGCCGCCTCGAGCAAAACCTATGATTTAGAAGTTTGGCTGCCCGGGCAAAACCAATATCGTGAGATTTCTTCTTGTAGTAACTTCAAGGATTTTCAAGCTAGGCGGCTGCAGGCACGGTATCGAATAGAAACCAATGCCAAGCCAGAGTTGGTTCATACCCTCAATGGTTCTGGTCTTGCTGTCGGTCGCACGCTCGTGGCGGTGCTTGAAAATTTTCAGGATGATCAAGGACAAATTTCCGTCCCGGATGCGCTAAGGCCTTATCTTGGCGGCAAGACGCGACTGCTCGCACACTAGTGGATTTTTTACCGCTGCACTTTAATCTTCGGGGCGCGCCGGTGCTCCTCGTCGGTGGAGGGGAAATTGCCCGTCGTAAGGCCGTGCTGATTAGTGAAGCGGGTGCGGTCCTGGTGTGCGTTGCGCCAAAGCTTGAATTTGATCTGATGGCTTTGTCAGCTAATCATGTCTGGCGCGAGAAGTGCTTTGAGGAAACGGACGTGGTGGGTATGGCCTTGGTTGTTGCAGCGACCGACGTGGCGTTGGTCAATGAAGCCGTCTCACGTGCCGCACAAGCCCAAAATCTGCCGG
>Ga0209335_10006843_pt1 | contig 10090 bp, 9 predicted proteins | sample COG_09_FD_184753 | JGI IMG/M metagenome (GOLD analysis project Ga0209335, IMG submission 184753) | Pelagic Microbial community sample from North Sea - COGITO 998_met_09 (SPAdes) (version 2) | ecosystem: Environmental > Aquatic > Marine > Neritic zone/Coastal water | place: Helgoland, sampling...
GACTTTATGGTCGAGAAGGCTGTGGAATTCAAGCTTGGAGCTCGTGGATTGCGTGCCATATGTGAAGCAGTGCTATTGGATTCAATGTTTGAACTGCCGTCTTCAGCTGATGTAAAAGAATTTCGGGTTACGCTCAATTACGCGAAAGGCAAACTGGATAAATCCGCCATCAGTAAGTTGCGGGTCGCTTCCTAAAAAGAAAAAATCAATAATCTATTTCTAGGTCTGCCGACGGGATGTTGATGTTCCTCATCTTGGCTGTAGAAACGCATTCATCCGAGAATGTGATGAATCGGCTGGAGAGGTCTGGGATTTCCATTACCTGCACTCCATTAGTTCCGTAAGGGTAAATGCACTGAAGATCGTAAAACCAATTCCCTTGCGTCTCTACTTCGAATGAGCTGCCGGAAGTACCTCTTCCACTGGAAGTGCCTTCAAAACGGAATACATCGTCGAATGGCTTGGGAAGGTCGTTGCCTTCTGTTTGAACAACGAAATAGTCGCAATTCCACACAATTTTACACTTAGGAGAGCTGATGAAGCCGTCTTTAACGACGAGGTTGTACTCTTTTTCTCCAGCGGCATTGGTGCCGATCAGAGTGTATTGAAAGCTGCCTTCGATGCTCAGGCTATCTACAGCATATGAAAAGAGGTTGATTTCCAGAAAAGTGAAATCATCGGGGTAGAAGCCATCGATTGTGATGTTCAGCCTTCCTCCACGATCTTTAAAATCTTCACAGCCTATAGAAGCATTCACTTTACCATAATCCAACCACAAAACCTTGTAGCGCGCAGTTGGGGAGGTGGTGAAATAAATGGTGTCTAAGCAGTCGTCTTGAAGGTCGGAGGTAAAGCCTGCCTTGACGAGCAATGAGTCTTCAATGGCTATCTGATGCACGTGACGCATGATGTCTAAGAAGACAGTTTGAGCCAACATATGATCTCGGGCAGTTGAAGTGTCTGTGTCGTTGTCTCGAACAGAATCTCTACAAGAGGCAAAGCTCAAGGCAATAAGAAGAATGCTGATGGCTTGCTTCATTGTTTCAAAAATAAGGCTTTTAGATTAAGCATTTCTTCGGGTGTATCGCACAATTCGAAATGAGTAGGCATGCTTTTCGTCGATGGATTGTCTCGAAAGTTCTTCTGCATCCCAAGACTTCAAATCGATGGGAGGAAAGTGAGCATCTGCATCGGGAAATTCAGCATCGACGTGCGTGATGTACATTCGATCTGCGAGATTCATGGTTTGTCGATAAATCTCACCACCTCCAATAACATACAGCTCTTCTTCACCAGTATTGGCTGCATATTCAATGCCTTCCTCTATGCTGCGCACCATTACGCAGCCTTCAAAATTTGCGTTTCTGCTCAATACGATGTTCACTCGACTCGGGAGAGGTCGGAATCGCTCTGGAATGCTCTGGTAATTCTTTCTACCCATCAAAACGCTGTGTCCTTTCGTGCTTGACTTGAAGAATTTCATGTCGACGGGTAAGTTCCACAATAGGTCGTTGTCTCTACCGATGGAATTGTCGTTGGCAATTGCCGCTATTAAGGAAACAATCATTTTAAACCGAAACGGCCGCTTTGATGTGTGGGTGTGGTTCGTAATCCAAAAGTTCAAAATCTTCAATAGAGAAATCGAAGATGTTCTTCACTTCCGGATTGATTTTCATGGTAGCGAGATTCTTAGGCTCACGCGTCAGCTGCAATTTTGCTTGTTCTATGTGGTCGTTGTATAGGTGAACGTCACCAAAGGTGTGAACAAAATCGCCCAATTCTAGATCGCAGACCTGTGCAAGCATCATTGTCAGTAGGGCATAGGAAGCGATGTTGAAAGGAACACCTAAGAAGGTATCAGCGCTTCTTTGGTAGAGCTGACAGGAGAGCTTTCCATCTGCCACGTAAAACTGAAAGAGGCAATGGCACGGTGGTAAGGCCATATTTTCGATGAAGCCTACATTCCATGCACTTACAATGTGTCTTCTCGAATCTGGATTGTTTTTGAGGCCGTCTACCAAATTGCTGATCTGATCTACATATTCTCCATTCGCAGTAGGCCAAGAGCGCCATTGGTAGCCATAAACAGGTCCGAGGTTGCCATCTTCATCGGCCCAATCGTCCCAAATGCGAACGCCATTTTCTTTTAAATAAGCGATGTTGGTGTCGCCTTTTAAAAACCAGAGAAGCTCATGGATGATGGAGCGGAGATGCAGTTTTTTCGTTGTGAGAACTGGGAAGCCTTTGGAGAGGTCAAATCGCATTTGATAACCGAAACAACTGATGGTTCCTGTCCCAGTTCGGTCGGACTTGTGGGTTCCATTTCCAAGGATGTGCTCGAGCAGGTCTAGGTAGGCTCTCATGTCTTAAAGTGCGTTCGAAATGTTCATTCGAATGTAGCTTCTTGAGCGAGCCAAACCACGGCAGAAGAGGGGTGATTTTTCAAGAAATTATGCACAGAAAAACAACTAGAGTTTATCCTTCTTTTCTTTCTTCTTATCCTCTTTGTCTTTTAGCTTTTCGAGCTTGTCGATGTTCTTTTCCTGCTCTTCAACACGCAGTGACTTCTTATCGTCGATGTACTTCTTTGCTTCCGTAACTGAAATTTTTGTTTCGTAGTTGTAGGAAACCACAAAGGCGTCGGGCAAGCCGATTTCTTTGATGTGCTCACAGTAGCGTTTTGCGATGTCGTAGGAACCGTATGATCCTACAGTCAACACGGTTAAGTCTCCTTGAATGTTTTCTCGAATGCGGTCGATGCGCAAATAGGTTCGAACGAGCTCATCTGGAATGGTATCTCTGAACGCGCCAATTTGCACTCGGAAATCAACTTTTCCCCGGATGTCTTTTTTAATTGGGATGTTGTCTAAAGTCACCACTTCTTCTTGATAGGTTGCTCCATTGATGTCTACAATGAAGGCATCTTTATATCCAGCTTCTTTAACAAACTCTAGGAGTTTGGCAGCTTGCTGGGGGTAGATCAAACGTCCAACAACGTAGCGAAACACCCCGTTTTGGTCCATGTACACTTCAACGTTTTTGATGCCGTCGAAATCGCGGGTGAACTTAGGGTCGATGTAGGCTCCAACTTGAACTCCGTAGAGCGAGTGTGTGGTTGTGTAATTTACGCGCTTGGTTTGAATGCCCCTAGATTCGGGATCCGTGATTGGGGTGAGTCGGTCACGATATTGCTTCTCGGGTGTTTTGGTGCGAGTGTAATTTCCCTGGCGCGACCATCCTGAAGAAGGCTTCAATAGCTTTGCTTCTGTGCTGAGCTTGTAGTCTGCGAGAGGTGCGATTTCTTCATCATCTTCGTTATTTTCTTCCTTGGCTCCGTCTATGACATCCTTTTCAACTGGAGCCTCTTCGGCTGATTCCTGGGCTTCAGCAATGACTGAATCTGCATCGGCTAGCATGTCTTCTTGCTCGTCTTTGAATTGTTTTTTCCCGCAGATGCGATGCCATTTCTGTCCTTCTACCAAGAACCATTCATCCTCATAAGAGAAAACGGTATAGAATTCATTGAGGGTCTCAACGGTCTGGTCGCACTTGCCGGTAAGGCTGTATCCAATGATGAGATAGTAGTAGGTATATTCAGAAGCGCGCCGCTCTGTAACAGCAGCTCTGTTGTAGTATGGCGAGAAGTTTTCTTTCGCGTATTCAAGTAGTTTAACGGCTTGCTTGATCTTCTGCTCTTGCTTGATGTAGCTGGCTCCGAGGTGATATGCAACGTTTGCATTTTTGTGATCTCGCTTCCATAAGTCTTCCAAAAGGGGAATGGCCGATGCCTCGTCGTGGTTTGCAATGTGCAGCTTAGCCTGGCGAAAAATATCGTAATACTCCTCGTCCAATTGGGCGAAAACTTGAGTTGAGAACAGGCTTAGGAAGCTAAAAATCAGCACAAAACGCATCATAGAGTCTTTGAATACTCTCAAACATACTGGAAATGCGCGCCTTGATTATTTGCTTGCGGTCTACTTGTGAACATGGAAACGTGAATTCTTGGGTTGTGGCGTACTGCTCAGAGAAGGAGCTAAGTCCTAGAAACTACTTAGAAGTCTAGTTCAAGGGAAATGTGAGAAATTGGTTTCTGGAAGGCACGATCTTCAATGCCCCAAGCATAGTCGTATCGGACAAAATAACCCATGATTTTTGCTCGGAAACCAAATCCTAAGGAAGCTACGATTGGATCAATTTTATTGTCAAGGTAAATGGTCAGCGGATCCCGTTCGATCACAAAAGTGTTGAACTGATTTTTCTTCGAATAGGGGTTCCAGCCTGTCCAGGCAGAACCAATGTCGTTGAAAAGAACCAATTGGAAATTGGAAGTAAACTCAGATTTTAGTGGCCTGTTTGCGAAGTATCGAAACAGAGGCCAGCGAAGTTCGTTGTTCAAAACAGCGAAGGAGTTTCCATTTCTTATGTTCTGAATGAACCCTCTCATGTTGGTGGCAATGGTCTGGAAGCGGTAGTTCTGATCTTCGGAAATCTGAATTTGACGATCGAAGCGTTCTCGGTCAGAAATGATGACCCAGCCATCGACGGATCCCAGATAATACACGAGTTTTTGTGATCCTAGTGAGGTTGATCCAGCCAAGCGCGATGCGAAGATCATATCGCGATGAACTTTTTGATAATTCCTAAAGTCGAATCCAATTACGTTTAGATCTTGCTGGAAGTTGTTGGCGAGCTGATAGCGTTCGGCAAAGATTTTAAATCGGGAGCCATTGTATAGGTTCAAGCCCTTATCTCTCACATTGTCGTAGATAAGTTCAAGCTTTCCGGAAAGGCGCAATTCATAAACATCGTCGCGCAGTAAGTTGCCGAAGTCGGTGCTGAGGAAAACAGTTCTATCCGACCGCACGCCCAAAGTGCTTCGGATGGCAAATGTTTCGCTCAACGGATATTTGAGAATGTATTTGAATTGATTGATGTGCAAGTCGGTGCTCGTTAAGTTGGCATCCACGCTAGTGAGGCTCTGGCGCTGGAAGGAATATCGCTTATCGAGTCTTTTCGAACGATCGTCAAGGCTGATGAAGTACTCGGTGTTCAGACCATTGAAGCCGAGGCGAAGACCTCCTTCAATTTTAAAGTCTTCAAACAAATCCAATACGCCAACCTTTAGAACCATTCCCATTCCTGGTGGAGCATACGGTCCGCCATTGTAGGCTTGATAGAGCTGGTTCGCGAAATTAAAATCAACAGCACTCACCATATTGGTCGCCGTAAAGTTCATTTCATAATTTCTTTGATTCGGCATTTCCAACACCGGCAAGGGGGCACGGGTTAAACTATCGCGAAATTGTGCTCGAACTTTTGTCCGTACTTTTTTCGTAGTCGGTTCCGCTTCCTCCTCATGTTCAAAGCGATAGTCGTAGATGTTTATTTTCTCTTGTGGCTTTTCGACTTCGAAACTCTCGTATTCTAGATGTGCCGGATTCGCATCGTAATTGTCAGAAGTGAAAGGCAATTCAGGAACCACCACTTCACTCAAACTGTCTTCTGGTCGCGATTTTTGATCGCTGAGATTTTCCATGAAAAAGCGGTACCTCCCTTCGGTGAGCATCAGCTGAACAACCTCATCGGTAATGGGATCGTAGTCTTGCTCAAGAATGTTGCGCTTGTAATTGGATATCTGACGTATGTTGGTGAAATACCGGTAGTGAATGCTGGTATCTACAGCTGCAATGGCCGAATCGGGAACGCCGGAAAAGCGGTTGATCACATTGCCATCATCACTCAGAAATATGTAGTCCAAATCTTTCGACTGGAAGGCCGCACTCTCGTTCACTTCTGGAGTATTGGTGATTCTTCTCAGGTTGTTTTTCTTCAAGCGTGTGTCGAGGGAGTAGATGTCTTTAGCGCCGAGTAAACTGCTGTTTGCGTTTTCAGGTTCCTCATCAATTTCACCGGGTCGATTCGAACTAAACAAAATCTTCTGTCCATCCCGACTGTAGTGCGGCTCTAAGTCATCGTACAAGTCATCGGTAAGACGCTTTAGAACACTACTGGAATAGGTGAATGTGTAGAGGTCGGTCTGCCCACGATTGATGGCTGAGAGGACAATGTTTTTCCCCGTGGGGTGGAAGTCAGCGCTCAGAATTTTCTCGAGCTGATAGATGGGGCGTTCTACTTTTTCTTTGCTTTCGGTGTCGTAAAGTGTGAGCCAAGAATTTGATTTCTTTTCTGTAATCACCGCCAGTTTGCTTCCATCTTTACTCCAGAATACAACGGGTTTACTCTGGTCGTTTACGCGTTGCAAGCGAGTCCCGTCGGCCATTATTTTCTTTCGCTTCTTGGTCTCGGTGTCGTAAACGTACAGCCGGTTTCGTCCGAGTACATTGGTTACATAGGCCAATTTTGAACCCCCGGGTTGCTTCTTGAGATTTCTGTACAGAGGACGCTTTTTCCCTTTGTAAGTCAATTCCAAATCTGGCATTTCTCGATTTTCCAACTCCAGTCGAGATTTTTCGATGTAATAATCGGCGCAATTCTGAATGAGTTCCTTGAGGGATATTCCAAGAACAAAGAGAAAGCCGCTCTCAACATTTCTACTCACCCTTGCCATGTACACAATGTTTGGAATTACCCTGCTCCCATAAACTTCCTCAATGTATCTCCATATGGCGTGACCTGCGTATTCAGCATCAATTCCCTCTAAGCGATTGAAACGTTTGTATTTTTTGCTCGTGTATCCATCGATTACACGATTTTCGACTTCGGCATTCCAAGGACGAGAAGCATAGGAAACCAAGCCATTCACATACCAGTCGGGAATGCTCAACAAGGCTGAGTTCTTGATTACTTCTTTCCAGTTCTCGCCGTACATCATCTTGTTCATGATGATGGTTGCCAAACCTCTTTGAATCTGCTCGTCGAGCTTGTTGTAGTCACCTTCATAATACAAGAAGACCTTGTTCCCCGAAAGTTGCGTTTGTCCACCCGTATTGAATTCCTCATCTACATAGTCGATGTTGCTCTGGTGGTACTGGCCAATTTTATTGTAGACGATGAAGTGAATCTTATCGTCGATGTTGTAGTCGAAGTTCCGTTCTAAGTCGCTCTTGATGCGACGGGTAGCCCGTGCTGTGTACTCTGCAATCTGGTTTCCTCCCGCATAGAAATAGATGTTGTAATCGTTGAATCGGTAGTAGTACCAGAAGAAGTTTTCGTGCTGGACACGATTCTTGCCAAAGGTTTGTTGGGATCCAGTGTAGAATTGGGCATGCGAAAAACTGGGCCATAAAAGTCCCAGAAGCACAACTACACTGAGTATTAGACTTCGCATTCTTTCCCTAAGTATCCGATAAAGTTAGCCATTTTGGCCGCGTACTTTCCTTTCTTTGCACAGCTTTCCATTCCAACAATTATGACCGTCGTTCAGTTCACCTTCAATCCTTTTCAAGAAAACACTTACTTGCTCGTCGAAGGCAAGAAAGCTTGGATTGTTGACCCAGGTTGTTATACAACGCAAGAGCAAAGCGAATTGGTCGACTACATCGAGGAAAATGACTTAGCGGTTGAAGCTGTTGTGAATACGCATTGTCATTTGGATCACGTATTGGGAAATGCCTTTTGCTGCAAGCTATTCAGTGTTCCCTTGTGGGCTCCCGCTAGAGATCAATACTTGCTCGACAACCTAGAACGTTCAGCCGCAGTATGGGGAATTGGAAATGTTGAAGAGTCACCAGCCATCGACTTAGACTTAAACGGCGAAACTGAATTGGTGCTGGGGGCAGCAAAGTTTGAAATTTTGCAAGTACCTGGTCATACTCCTGGTCATGTCGTGCTCTCCAACAAAGCAGACTCAACTGCTATCGTTGGAGATGTCCTTTTCAAAGGCAGTATAGGTCGAACAGACCTTCCAGGCGGAAATCACGAAACCCTCATCAAGAGCATCAAAGAGGTGCTTTTCGAATTGAAGGATGATACCTTGGTTTATTCTGGACATGGTCCAGAAACGACTATAGGTGAGGAGCGCAAAAGCAATCCTTGGTTGGTTTAAGGCGGTCTCTCAGATTTCAGAAAACACCATTCTTGTTTCTCGAAATACTATTTTAGTTTTATGCAGAAATGCAAAAATTGTTCTGAAGAGCTTGTAGGGAACTTCTGTTCCAATTGTGGTCAATCAATAAAATTAGATCGGGTTAGTGTGAATTCGATTGCCACCCCTAAAGACACCTTAACCAGCACTTTGGAAACCACACAAAAGGCCCTATGGAATGTTGTTTACCCAAACCCAACATCGGATTTGGTTACAATCGAATGGCGCTCGGAAAATGAAGATGTAGAAATTCGTGTTTCCGACCTGCTAGGAAAAGAGTTATATTCCTATGTACACCTGAAGCCAACCGGAAGCCAATCACTGTCTCTACCAAACGACGGTATATTTTTAATTACGATTGTGTCTGGCAATCAAATTAACACTAGTAAAATTGTTAAGATTAGTCCATAGAGTAAGTATAGTAGTCGCTTTTCTCATATACTCACATTTATGCATTGGTCAGATTCTTATTGATCAGACCTCAACAAGTATGAGCCTTTCAGGCGCCGGACAATCGCTTGAATTTCGAGAAGATGGTGGCCTAATGCTGACCATTCCTAGTGGAATTGGAGATGCTTTATGTGTTGACTTGAAGGATAGTATTTGGTTTGCATTGGCACCAGAGCAATTTGCCTTTGACTTTTATTCGAACATCCTACGGTTTGATTCCCTCCTTGACTTTAAAGGAACAACTCAGACCATCAGGAGTATCATTTCTCCTCCAGAAAGGAGTGATGATGGTTACGTTTTTGCTGGAATATATTTTGTTCATGGGTCCAATGGAAATGGTTCGGTTACAAGAAAACTAGTGAAATTGTGAGAATATAAATGACACATTATCCATTCAACAGAAGACGGCACATTAAGGAGCGTGACAAACTTCAGGTCTCCCTGCTAGCCTTTTTCTTGCTTCTTGGAGGGTTGGTATGCAGCTATGAAATCTATTCTCAGAACTTCGTTCGAGGAACTCAGTTTTCATCGTATAACAGAATCCTAACCTATAGTCTGGGGGCAACCACAACAGGACTTAGTCTTACAGCCGGCCTGTGGGGGGGGGGGGGGGGGGGGGGGGGGGGGGATACGTTAATGGGCGAGAACTTTTCAGAAACGAATGAGCTAGATCAAATAAATCAACTAAATGACTACTTCACGGTAAGGCTTGTTTTAGGTGATTCCTTAGACCTCATTTCATCAAAGCAATTTAATAGAACGGCGGATCGGGGAAACTTCAGTCTTGAAGATTCCTCTCATATTCTTGGAGCGCTTTTTTTTAATGTCAACTCACCAGTTGTTTTAGGTGTCGATACCATTCGGGTGGACACCTTAATGGATGCAAATTGTGGCTATATAAGAAATTCCTATATCTGTAAAATTGACAAATTCGATTCCATAATTGACATAACAACCTTTGGTGGGCCGAGAGCTGAAATCACTGCGATTGGTCACTCAAATTATGACAATAGCATCATTACCGTAACAAATTATTGCCAAGATACAGGAAGGCAGGGTGACGAGCTTTTTTACGCTAACGACTTTCATTCACACTCTGAAGGTTTAACGATGATTACGAAATGGGACGAGAATTTAGACATCATTTGAACTAGATGGGTTTTAGGACACAATAACGTATTTGACTCATTAGACCCTAACACATATCCAAGCATTGGCGTTGCATTTTGCGATGTTCATGTCTCAGACCAAGGAGATATAAATATTGTTGGTGACCACTATGGGATGATGAACCTTGAAGGAACATTTGTCTCAAACCCAACGGGGAGTTTTCATGAGCACTTTGCCTTGCAGCTGAAGTCAGAGGGCGAATTTCAAAACTTCTTCAAAATACCTGACGGAGAAGGTGGTGAGTACTTATGCTCAACCACAACAACAGATGGGAATGTGGCAACAGCCGCATTTCGGGAGCAGTTTGTTTTTGATGGATCAACTTATCCGAAAGATGAATATATATTTTTCTTTGACGATACTCTAGGTCTGGCAAAAATTGAAAGAAGGGGAGGTGTTCTAGCCATGGATAAAGGTGAGAATGGC
>Ga0209335_10006845_pt1 | contig 10089 bp, 14 predicted proteins | sample COG_09_FD_184753 | JGI IMG/M metagenome (GOLD analysis project Ga0209335, IMG submission 184753) | Pelagic Microbial community sample from North Sea - COGITO 998_met_09 (SPAdes) (version 2) | ecosystem: Environmental > Aquatic > Marine > Neritic zone/Coastal water | place: Helgoland, sampling...
GACCATCGTGCCGGTGCAGAAGCTTCTGGATTCATCGATTTCAGCCGCATCGATCCCAACCAATGCATCGGCTTATTTGATCGTGGTGCCGAATGATCACCCCAATTTATTTCCGCACAAGTTAGCGGTCTACACGCCCAAAATATCTTCCTGGCAAGTCTTGGACGGGATTGAGCCGCTTGATTTCGAAGGTGATGATGTATGGCTGAAACTGCTGAGTGATATACGCTCTGACGTTGGCGGGCTGGAATTTGTAACGCGGGGTAAAACCCAAGAAGTTTGGTCATTTAGGCCTTTAGTCGCGATCGCCGGGGGCAAGCTTCATTTCGCAGTCGTTCAGCCGCAATCCACTGTCACCATTGCCGAGTATCAGACAGAAGCCGTGGTTGGGAAGGCGATATTGGATCAGGTTCGGACCGCGATGATCGTCGCTGCGATTGCAGGATTGATTGCTGTCGGGTTGGCACTGGCAGCGGCCAAGACCCTGACGACCCCCATCCGTGATCTGCACAGGGCTGCTGGAAAGCTTGCCAAAGGTGATTTCAGTGTTCGGGTTATAAATAACAATCGCGATGAACTCAGCGAACTTGCATCTGATTTCAATACGATGGTCCCTGAACTGGAAGACCGGATAAGGGTCAAACGTGACTTGGATAGTGCACGTGAAATCCAGCAATACCTGGTCGCACAGGCTGCGCCCAGCATCGACGGGTTCGACATAACAGGGGAGACGATTTACTGCGACGAGACCGGCGGAGATTACCAAGATTTTATCGATCTGGATGACGGCAAGGGATTGGTTGCGGTGATTGGTGATGTCACGGGGCATGGTGTCGGGGCCGCATTGCTGATGGCTGCGGCACGTTCATCCCTTCGTGCACACATGCGCCACCAAAGCGATGCTGGTAAATTGATGGAAGCCGTCAATGCGGACTTGTCTGCCGATAGTACGGGCGGTCGTTTCCTGACCCTGTTTTTCGCAAGCGTTAAACCCGAACAACGCGCCTTTACCTGGATTTCTGCAGGCCACGAGATCGCACTGTTGTTTGATCCCGCTACCGATACGTTTACCGAATTAGATGGCGACGGCATCCCGCTGGGTGTGGATGCAACGTGGCACTACGTCGCGTCAAAAGCCGAAATCCCTAAGGGTGGGTTGTTGGTGGCCTATACGGATGGTGTGCGCGAAGCCAAGAATGCTGCTGGCGAGCGCTTTGGGATGGAGCGTTTAAAACAATCGATCCGGGGTGCCCACGCCCGCGGTAGCTATGCTATTTGCGAACAGGTATTAAACGATTGGCGCGCCCATTGTGGCGTTGTTGCACCGAATGACGATGTGTCGTTGATGGTGATTAAATCGACGGCTTAAGGACGCGTTCTGTCTGGGTTTAACAAAGATGCCCAAGCATTTGCGGTCATGCACCCGGTGACCGTTTTTCCATCATCAGACAACGGCAAGCGAACGGATGTCGTTTCGTATGAGACGTCTCGGATCGATTGCCATTTGACAATGTGAAACAAAGGCTCCCGTCGTATGATCATTTCTGGAAACAGTTTTTCGTTCACAAAACCATAGCCTTTGACCTTATCAGCGAAATATCGTTTGCCGGTTAATTCCATGCCGGATACCTGGACAAGGTTGGTGCCAAAAAACCGATACAAATAGTCGATGGGGTCGTCGACGAAATCTACAATGGCAACAGACGGGATGAGCTTTGGCGGCAGTTCGTCCAGTTTTATATCGCGACGTGCAGGCGCAAATTGTTCGCGCCGAACGTGATTCCAATATTGGTATGCGGCGTCTATATCTTTACCCGCAATATCGGCCGAGGTAATTTCGGTCTGGCCCAGAAATTTTCCCAATTTATCCTGTTCAAACACAGGAACGTTTCTCGCGCGCTCGGTAAGGGCACTTGTAATCAAGATTTCTGAAGCGGGCGGGTTTTCAACCATGATGACCATGTATAACAAGTAGGATTGTTATTGTAGATTGTGGGATTCCACATTTGCCAGCACCAAAAAAGCATACGAATATGGCGGTCTTAGAATTTGGAGTGCCCTATGAAAGCAATTTTCCCTACATGCGTGAAATTCTTTGCGCTCCTTGCCATTGTCGGCACTCTTTCGGCATGCGCACCCGAAGTCGGCTCCGAGGCATGGTGTGCGGACATGAAAGAAAAGCCAAAAGGTGACTGGTCCGCCAATGAGGCTGCTGATTTTGCCAAGCACTGCGTCCTTTAATAGGACGTAGCTTCTGCTATTACAGCGTGTGCAGATAAATCATTAAATCAAGCGGCGGCGGATCCATCGGAACCCGCGACAATTGATCGTGTGCTTGGCCCCGGTGGTGGGTCGCATGGTTGAACATGTGCGCCAAGATGGTGCGCCGTTTGTCGGTTGCAGAAAATCCGAGCAACGATGAGTAGCTGATCTCGCCCTCAAGATCGTCCGGCGAAAAACTTGCAATAAAATCTATCAAGATATCGTCTTCGGCGGCACGTTCTTTGATAAGAGTGTCGCGGTCTTCTGCAACAATTTGGTCCAAGCTATCCGCTGGATAGGGCTTGCCGATCATGCGGCCCCGCCACAATCGATCAACCAATAACAAATGGTTCAGGGTGCCATGGATTGAGCCAAAGAACGAACCACGCTCCTTGAGGTAGTCGTCTTCGGATATTTGCGAAATCGCCTCAGAGATAAGAGCGTTCGCCCATTTGTTGTGCTGCGCCATCATGGTCAAGTGGTCGTGCATTCAAAATCTCCTGGGTCAGTCGTGTGCGTATCAATTCTGTGGTGCGAGTCTAAAAGCATTCAAAAAGAAAAACGAGGACCGGTTTTTCGATCCTCGTTAGAGGGCTCAAAGACATGGGGTGATTACGAGCGCCAAAAAGGCTTCTCGCTCTCGATTAGGGCGTCTTCAGGGGAAATCCCCATGTCTTCGAGTTGTCCGTATTTCATGTGCGAAAGTGCATCGCGATCCTTTAAGCGTTTTTCCCACATAACCAGCACATCAACACCACGCTCAGGCAGCGAAAAAGCCGCTACGGCGAAGGCATGAGCCGCATCGCGTACAGCGCCAGCGGCCAAGGGGAATGTTCTTAAGTACTGTGTCATGTCGTGTCTCCTATTTGGTGCCCGGTGTCCGATAACGCGAGCCAACCATGCATCCTAAATACGACGAGACGGTGTGTGCGACAAACGACATTAATTCATTTTATAATTAGATAATCTTATGCGAATGTTACGGGTACAATTTAAAAATCCTATACACATAGTGTTATAGGATCGGTAATGGCACATATTAGCATTTATGATGAGTTAAATTATTGAATGTGAGGAAAAGCCGGGTATAAGTAAAATATGAAACGTCGACTCCCATCATTGAATGCGTTGCGGGCCTTCGAAGCGGCGGCCCGCCACCTTAGTTTTACGCGCGCTGCGGACGAATTGGCGGTGACCCAGGCGGCGATCTCGCATCAGATCAAGGGCTTGGAAGAACAGATTGGTATGCCATTATTTCAACGGCGTAATCGATCGCTGATTCTGACGCGTGCAGGGCAGATGTTATTGCCCGATATGACCGATGCGTTTGATCGCATGGATTCGTCGCTTTCTAAAATCAAACGCCAGGACGAGGCGGGTATTCTGACCGTGTCCACCATGGACAGCTTGGCGGCCACATGGCTGATGCCGCGTTTGGCAAAATTTCGTGCACAGCATGATGATATCGATGTGCGGTTGGCGACGTCGGATACGATTGTCGATTATGAACGCGACGGTATCGATATCGGCATTCGCTATGGTTTGGGTCAATGGCCGGGACTCATTGCCGAAAAATTAATGCCCGAAAAAATATTCCCGGTCTGTGCGCCTGAACTTTTGCAAAAGAACGATGGCCTGGTTAAGCCGCAAGATCTGCGCGGTCATACCCTGATCCATGATGATATGCCCGAAGATTGGAACATGTGGCTGAAGGCTGCAGGCGTGGCCGATATTGATCCCACGCGTGGGCCTGGGTATTCGCATTCCAATTTGGTGATGCAGGCCGCGATCAACGGCGAGGGCGTGGCGCTGGGGCGCGATCTTTTGGTCGCGGATGCGTTATTGGCAGGCGTACTGGTGAAACCTTTTGATCTCGCGTTAACGGCCTCGTACAGCTATTACGTAACCAGAACGATGCTCGGTGCAGAACGCCCCAAGGTTCGTTTGTTTTATGAATGGCTGCTGGGCGAAGCACGTGAAACAGCGTCACGCTTGGCACGTACGGCCCCGCTTGAGGAGATCGATGTATGAGCAACCCCTTTATCTTGGCACTTCGCAGTAATCCCGATCAGTTTCTGGCTGAGTTGGAAGTCAGCGAACTTCGCGCCATTGCCGAAGCCTGCGTCGATCAGCTCGAGAAAAAAGCCAAGATGGGCGACAGCGCCGCCCCCGGTGCGCTGCAGGCGATGTATCGTGCGGTTGCCAATATCGAGATTTAAGCTGCGATCCGGCTTAAGACTTAAGCGCCTCTAAATTCTCAAACAAGGCCAATGCTTCGGGATTGGCCAACGCTTCTTTATTCTTCACGCCCCGCCCATGAACGATATCGCGGACCGCCAATTCGGTGATCTTGCCGGACTTGGTGCGCGGGATATCGTCAACAGCGATGATCTTGGCGGGGACATGCCGTGGCGTGCAGTTATCTCGGATTTGTACTTTGATCTTATCTTTGAGGGCATCGTCCAGGGTCGCGCCATTTTTTAAGATCACAAACAAGACGACCCGGACATCGTTGTCCCAATCTTGGCCGATGACGATGCTTTCCTGCACATCTTCTAGTTTTTCAACCTGTCGATAAATTTCCGCCGTGCCAATTCGCACGCCACCTGGGTTCAGCGTGGCATCGGACCTCCCAAAGATCACAATGCCATCGTGTTCAGTCAGCATGACGTAATCGCCGTGGGTCCAAATATTTGGGAACATATCGAAATAGGCTTCATGAAAGCGCTTGTCGCCTTCGTCGTTCAAAAACCCTAATGGCACCGATGGGAAAGGTTTGGCGCAGACAAGCTCTCCCTTTTTGCCCTGCATCGGTTTGCCTTCTTCGTCATAGACTTGAACGTCCATCCCCAACATCCGGGCCTGGATTTCCCCGCGCCAGACTGGCCGGGTCATGTCGCCGCCACAGAAACAGCCCATGATATCCGTGCCGCCCGAAAACGACACCAGGTGCACATCGGGCTTCACAGCGTCATAAACGTAATCATAGCCTTCGGGGACCAAGGTGGAACCGGTCGAGCACAGCATCCGCACACTGGATAAATCGTGGGTGTCAACGGGGCGAAGTGCAGCCTTATTCAACGCATCGATAAACTTCGCTGATGTGCCAAACAGGGTCATCTTTTCTGTATCGGCCAGCGTAAACATCGCCTCACCCGACGGATAAAACGGCGAGCCATCATACAAGATCAGCGTCGCGCCCCAGGCGATGTTGGTCGCCAGCCAATTCCACATCATCCAGCCGCACGTGGTGTAAAAGAACACCCGGTCATCTTTGCGGACATCGCAATGAATGGGCTGTTCGGAAGCGTGTTTTAGCAGCGTGCCGCCTTGTGAATGAATGATGCACTTGGGCGCGCCGGTGGTACCGCTGGAAAACATAATATAGAGCGGATGATCAAACGGCAGTTGTTTGAACGAGACATCTGTGGGCGTGATGTCCTGGGTCGCGTCGGCAAAGGTCACTGCGTTTTGGATGGAGCCAATGTCGGCATCCAGATCGCCATAGGGCAACATCACGGTTTTCACCAAGCTGGGTAATTCGGCTGCGATGGATGCGGTCTTGTCGCGCACGTCGTGGCGTTTGCCGTTGTACCAATACCCATCCGTGCAGAATAAAACCTTGGGTTCAATCTGGCTCAGTCGGTCCAGCACGCCTTGTTTGCCAAAATCGGGTGAACACGATGACCATACAGCGCCCAACGAATTGGCCGCTAACATGCAAATAATGGTTTCGGGCATGTTTGGCAGATACCCGGCAACATGGTCGCCCTCGCCGACGCCATAACTGCGCAGCAATTGTTGGGTGATGGACACCTGCTCATAGACGTCTTTGAAACTCAGGCGGCGGATCAACTGTTGCTCGCCGATGAACACCATCGCCTCGCCATCGTCGCGTCGGCGCAGGCAGTTTTCGGCAAAGCTGAGACGAGCGTCCGGGAACCACTTTGCCCCCGGCATTTTATGTCCGTCCTCGAGAACACGCTCGCCACGCGTCTCAGCGACGAGGCCTGTGTAATCCCAAACAGACGTCCAAAACTTCTCTAACTCGGTGACGGAAAATGACCACAGGGCTGCGGTATCGGGCAGGGTCGTATCCCAATCGCGTTCAATCTGTTTTCTGAATGCCGTGATGTTGGCGCCGTCTATTTGATCTTGGCTGGGCGTCCATAATGGTGCGCTCATGTGATCCCCCTCAAACTAATATGTGTCGGGGTTGTTCCCCGAATGCTTCCCCAAAAACATCTTTGCCTTTTCTAGATGCTCGGTCGAGACGTTTCCGCGCACCGCCCGCCAGGCCATCCAAAAAACCGCCGCATCATCGGTGAACCCCAATAACGCGATAAAATCGGGCAACACATCAATCGGCATAACAAAGTACGCCAATGCCCCCATCAGTGTGATTTTAACGCGTTTGGGTGTGTCGGGGTCGGTGGCACAGTAATAGGCCGCAACCGCTTCTTCGGAAAACGGGATGACCCCCAGGGTTTTCTTGGCCTTGGCTTTAAAACCGTCGTTCACGATCTTCTCATTTTCCTCTGGTGTGCGGCTCACGTTGTCGCTGCCCTTCTCAATTGGTACATATCTTATGTCATCGCAGTATAGGATATTGATATGGACGTTTCTGGTCACAGTGCAATCGTTACAGGGGGCGCATCTGGATTAGGGGCCGCGACGGCCCGTGCATTGGCCGCAGCGGGTGCCAAGGTCGCCTTGATGGATTTAAACACCGAGGCCGCTGGTGTGGTGGCGGATGAAATTGGTGGGATCGCCATCAGTTGTGATGTTTCATCGGCGACAAGCGCTGAAGCTGCCGTTGCCGAGGCACGTGAAAAAAATGGCCCCGCCCGTGTGCTGGTATGTTGCGCCGGGATCGCGCCGCCCAAGAAAATTGTCGGGCGGAACGGCCCACAAGAACTCGAAGCCTTTGCCAAAATCATCAACATCAACTTGATCGGGACATTTAATATGATGCGATTGGCAGCGGCGGATATGCTGGCACTGGATGCCTTGGATACGGGCGAGCGGGGCATCGTGATCAACACCGCATCGATTGCCGCGTTCGAAGGCCAGATCGGGCAAGCCGGCTATGCGGCATCCAAGGGGGGCGTGGCATCGATGACATTGCCCGCCGCGCGCGAATTTGCCAGCAAGGGGGTTCGGGTTCTGGCCATCGCGCCCGGTATTTTTGGCACGCCGATGCTGTTTGGTCTGCCCGATGAAGTGCAGGAATCCCTGGGCGCCAGTGTGCCGTTCCCATCACGGCTGGGGGACCCTGCAGAATACGCCAAGCTTGCGATGCATATGATCGACAACGTGATGATGAACGGCGAAGTCGTGCGCCTGGATGGCGCGCTTCGGATGCAGCCCATATGATGAGGGCCTGTTTGATTGCATTTGGCATGATCGGTCTTTTGATCGCGCCAATGTCGGTGAACGCTCAAGCCACTGACTACAAATATAAACCGCGCAGTGTTTTCGGTGCGGGGGATAAGCGCGTCAAAGCGGATTTCCAGGTGTATCCTTGGACAGCGATCGGGCGGTTCAACCGCGCGGGACGTGGGCATTGTTCTGCAAGTGTGGTTGCGCCCCGGATCGTCGTAACATCAGCGCATTGTCTGGTGCACAAGGCTTCGGGAACATTTATGGCCCCGGACAAATTGCATTTTGTCGCTGGGGCAGATCGAGGTGAATACATTTTTCACTCAATAGCGGCTGAAATTCATCCTGCCCCTAAATTTGATCCAATTGCACGCCCGACTCTAAAGACTATTGTTCACGATTGGGCATTGATTGTGTTGGAGGAAGACCCATCACCGACGACGGGAATTTTGAAACCAGCGCCCTACAACGATGATGTATTCTGGAAACTCCGAGAAAAGAACACGGTGTTCACGCAGGCCGGATACAGCGGCGACCGCGGGCAGGTGCTGACAGCGCATCCAAAGTGTCTGATGCTTGGATTCAGAAAAGCTCCGAAGGTTCTTGAACATGGCTGCCAAACTGTGCCCGGCGATAGTGGCTCGCCAATCGTTTACTCAACAAATGGAAAAGATTACAAGCTCGCGGCGGTGCATTCGGCGAATTCAGGTAAAGGTTTGGTAGGCACCGGCTTCGCCGTGCCCAGCAGCACGTTTATCGGCACGCTGAACAAACTCAAAAAAACAATTAAGTAGAAGCGGCTGCCTTGTTCATGAACGTGGCGAGTTTGATATCCAGTTCTGTGATGCCGCCCGCATCGTGGGTTGCCAAGGTTACGTCCACGGTCTTGTAGACATTGAACCATTCTGGGTGGTGGTCCATTTTCTCGGCCATCATGGCGACGCGGCTCATGAAGCCGAACGCCTGATTGAAATTCTTGAATGTGAATGTTTTTTGGATCGCGTCGCGACCGTCGACATCGGACCAACCGTCCAAGTTTGCCATGGCATCGGTGCGCGCATCTGCAGATAATTTTTCAGCCATCATGATCTCCTGTTCGTTGAGATATAGATTAGCCTGATGTGGGTTCGCTACAAGGTGTGGAGGTCAGGCCTGCACAGGGCTCATCAAAAGAGCGTCCACAGCACCCATGAATGCTTGCGACGAAAACGGTTTTTGCAGACTGGCGTTGGCCCCTAGTTTTTCGGCGTGGTTAAGATACATCGCACTGCCGGATATCGCCAAAATGGGCAACTCGGGATGGATGCCCCGAATACTGAGCACGGTCGAAATACCTTCCATCCCGTCCATGATCATATCGCTGATCACGACATCCGGGTTGCATTTTGCGATTTTCGTTAAGCCGTCTTCGCCATCACTGGCTTCAATCACGAGATGTCCTGCACGCGCCAGAATACCTGCTAAGCTGAGCCGCAGATCAACGTCGTCTTCGACTAAAAGAATACATGCCATCTTGGAACTCTACGACTGTGGCGTCGCTGAGGCGAAACACATCACTCTCACAAGATCGCGAATATATCAGGTACGTCTAATATAGTTGGGCCTGTGATTTTTAGGCATCATCCACGATGGGGGTGTTAATTTCTTCGCTCATCGCCGTGTTGATGGCGCGGGCCAATTCTGCACGATCGATAGGTTTGGTGACGCATCCATTCATGCCAGAAACGCCGCGCAAATTTGGACGCGGCTGGCAAAAAATTACTGCGTGATGCACAGCGCGCGTGGATTAAATTTCGCGATACCCAATGCGCATACGAGCGCGACGGTGCCCGTGGCGGCACCATGGCACCATTGCTTGATATCGCGTGCCAGGAACATCTGACCAGCCAACGGACCCATGCGATATTGACCGATTCTCCATCATTCAAAGGCGATACAGATGACATTTACTGGTTGCTTGGACGAGAAGCCGCAGGCGCATTTCAATGTGGCCCGCAGTTGACTGCAAAAGTTGGACTATCGCCGAAGTACATCGCCACAGAAGGTCGTGCTCGCCTTTATGCGCACGTCCAACTCGGCGACGAGGCCGTCGATATACCGATTAAAGACGCGACCCAGGACTCGCTTTGCGGTACGGATATTACGCTCAGCGCTGTGGATATGGATGGCGGATGCCCGACGTTGCGGGTCGATGATGGCATGTGTGATGCGGCCTTCGTTGCGTGGGACGCCGATCAACACCGCTATGTTTGGCAGCGTGCGAACTAAGATGTCACCCTAGAGAACTCGCACATGATGAAATGCACAATCACTTCCGCTTGAAGTGCAGCAGCTGGTAATCTTCGATATCCGGCTGATCTTCAAAAAATTCGGGCATCAAAGTGACGTACTCAAAGCTTTCTTTGCGCGCAATCTCAAACGACGGCCCAAAAAACTTAGTATACT
>Ga0209335_10006858_pt1 | contig 10072 bp, 7 predicted proteins | sample COG_09_FD_184753 | JGI IMG/M metagenome (GOLD analysis project Ga0209335, IMG submission 184753) | Pelagic Microbial community sample from North Sea - COGITO 998_met_09 (SPAdes) (version 2) | ecosystem: Environmental > Aquatic > Marine > Neritic zone/Coastal water | place: Helgoland, sampling...
CGAGCTGGGCCTTGAGCTTGTCGATCGTAGCGCGCGCCTCAGCGGCTGCGGCCGCCGTGCGGCGCTCAGCCTTCTCAGTTTGCTCCGCTTCGCGACGCTCCCATGCGGCACGCTCGCGCGCGACTGCTTCTCCCACGCGTTCGTCTGCCCGGCGCTGCTCGCGTGCCAGTGCTTGCTCATGGCGCTGTGCCGACTCAGCTGCCGCCGCGCACACTCGCTCACGCTCCGCCGCCGCTGCTTCAAGGGCCGCGCGCGCCTCTGCCAGCTGCTCCCGCAGCATAGCCTCGCCGGGCGCGGGCGACGCAGTAAGTGCCGTCTCGCTGGGCCGCGCGCGACGGACTTCCTCGACAAGCTGCAGCGCTGCGTCGCGCTCGGCCAGCGCCTGCGCAAGCTCAGCGCGCGCGTCGTCCGCGCTGGCCTCGCCTTGCTGCAGCGAGAGCTGAAGTGTCGTCTCCTTTTGCATCTGCACGCACGCACCCTCTTCCAGCTCGCGCACGCGCTCCTGCAGCGCGGCCGCGCGAATGCCTTCAACACGGAGTGTCTCTTTGAGAGAGTCCGCCGCCTCGCGCAGCTGCAGTTCCCGCCGCCCTGCGTCCGCCTGCGCATGCGCCCGCTCTGCGCGGCAGCGAGACAGCTCGCTCTCTGCACCCGTTGCACGCGCCCGGAATGCTTCCGCCTCCGCGGTAGCTGCGCGCGCCGCGCCTGCGCTCTCGGCTGCGGCCGCACGAGCAGCGGCGAGCTCGGCCTCAAGGCGCACCAGCTCTGCGGGTGGAGCGGAGCGGAGCGCTGCAGCGTCGGGGGTTGCACGTCGAACAAGCACTACCTCAATGAGGTCGCCACGTTGCCAGGCCTCTCCGTCGGCAGCCTTGCGCAGGCCGAGCACAACGGGAAGTCCCGACGGCCCCACCACCTGTCGGCGCAGTTCCGCTGGCGCCCGTCCTTCGACGCGCACATGGTTCACAGACACAACCTCGTCTCCCACATGAATCTGCTTAGAGACATCAGCGGGGCCACCCTTGAAGACTCTCTCGATCAGCACTCCCTTTCCCTCCTCACTTTGCTCCAGCAGCACGCCGACGCCGCATGCCTCTGTTTGCGGCAGCGACGACACTTCGGTGCGTGTCGTGAGTGAGGAGTGCGTGGCAGTGCCGGAGAGAGGGAGCGGCGCAAGAGATGAGTCGGCTAGCGCGGCGAGGTCTGAAAGTGCCGCAAACTCACTTGTGATGAGAGACACGGCCATGTCGTCTGCCCCAGAGGGTGCGCGCGTTGCGGTCCTGTCGGAGGGGCCAACGCTTTCGCGACCAGCCATTTCGTGCACAGTCAGCTGCGGAGTTGTGTTTTCTTTCTCAATTGGGTCTTCCTCGCCGAACGGATTCTCCCAAGACGTCTCCTTGGTCACCACGTTGGCAAAGTACGTCTCACCGTCGCTAGATTGAAGCTCGACCCAGTCGCCCTGGAGCTTTCGGAGGATCCGTGGTTTTCCGGAGGCTGGGGCGTTTGTGGGGACATTTGTGGATACCTCTGTCAACATGCCGGCGTAAGCAGAGGCTTGACTTCGCTGTCAAGCGCCGTGGGGCCGCGGGTCCTGCGCTCGTTCCCTGCAGTGGGGTCTTCGATATCGAATTCAAAATCCTCATCAGAGTACAAGTCGAATTCATCTACTTTTGGGATGTTGATGTTTTTATTACTTTTTTAAAGCGACCGCAACAGAGTTGGGGGATTTGTCGAGGAAGAACACGGGGGTCCAAGCGCATCGATGCCGGCTGGCTCCGCGCGTCCGCCTAGCACAGGCCGTGTGTCTTCGCCCAGCATATTTTTGACTGCTCGTGCCATACGGTTTGGAGCCTGTACGCGAGGAAGCCAAGGGCGCTGTGTCCATTGGGTCGGACTGCTAGCCGCGATTTGCCTGGTGGGCGTGCAGCCCAGTCTCACTAGCACAGGACACGCTCAGCGGGGTTTGGAAGCGTTCGTCCAGAACTTACCCTCCACCATGATGCCAGCACACGCGTTTCGCTGGCCACTGTCGCGCGCCACCATCTTGCGGCGCGAAGACTTACAAAGTGGCCCCGCATTGCCATCGAGCGGACGCGCGGCACGCCCGCGCATTTTCGGAACACGGCCGGCTCTCCAAGCTGGGACTGCACTTGCTGTTGGTCTAGCTACCATATATGCATCGTTGCCAGGAGCAAACGGGATGTCACGGCGGTTCGATTCCTTCTCATCCCGGCAAAAAGACTCTGTTGCCCGCTCACTATTCGGAGGGGTCAAATACGGCGGCAAGCCAGCCAGGTCCTCCCTGCCCCCCCTCCCCGATCCAAACCCGCTATTCTCCGACCGGGCCTGCGAGCTCACAACCTGAGAAGTTGGTCCGCCTGCAGCATCAAGCGCAAGAGTATTTTGCGCAAGTCGTCGGTCCTGCCCCCACCACGTGTTGCATCTTCTGTCCACAGCGCGCGCCGCCCCACCTCTTTCCCTCACATTAGCGCGAATACCTGTTCGGCCGCGAACCCAGGTAGTCGCAGAGCACACCGTGCGGGGCTGCAATTTGACAGGAAGAGGGGTGGTTGTCTTGCCGGCAGACGTCCGGGTTCGATGAGACGGGGGAGGCCACGATGGTCGAGGGGGCTGCGGACGTCGGGCTCCAGGTGCGCTTCGCTCAAAGCGCCGCTGTGGAGGATTTTTGTTGTGGTACTGCTTCTCGTAACGGAGGGGCACGGCTGCAGGGGGGGTCTGAGGAGACGGAGGAGCCTCCGTTCTATTCGCCAGATGCTGAGATGTGGCCGATGGACTACTTTGGAGAAAGCACGCGTGGAGACCTGCTGCCACGCATGGACCTCGTTGAGAGCGGCCGGGAACTTTCGCCCGAAGAATTGGTGCGAATTCAAGGGGAGCTGCGTCTGGACCATTGGGGCACCCCGCTCGCATGGGAGCTCCCTGCAGAACCGCAGCGCTCAGTATTCTGCTCACGCACGCTCAACATGCGCTCCCTGCGCTGCATCGGGTACGACATGGACTACACGCTGATCCACTACAAGGTGATTGAGTGGGAGGGCCGCGCGTACCATTATGCCAAACAGAATCTGAACCAGGTCGGCTTCCCGATCGAAGACCTGCAGTTCAATCCAGATCTTGTCTGTCGCGGGCTCATCATCGACAAGACACTCGGCAACATGGTCAAAGTCGACCGCTTCGGCTACGTGAGGCGCGCAATGCATGGCACGCGGCGCCTCTCGCACCGCGAGACCCACGAGATTTACGGGCGCCAGCTGGTTGACCTCCGCGAAAAGCGCTGGCTTTTCCTAAACACTCTCTTCTCGGTCTCTGAGGGTTGTCTGTATGCGCAGCTCGTCGAGAAGTTTGACGCGGGGGATCTTGCGGAACTGCAGCGTAAGATGACGATCTCTTACGACTCTTTGTTTAATGCCGTCAGCAAGGCGCTCTTCAAGGCGCACGTCGAAGGGCGCCTCAAGGCTGACGTCATGAACAATCCTGACCGCTATGTCGAGAACGATGCAGACCTTCCCAAGACGCTACTTGATCAGCGTCTCGCCGGAAAGAAGCTCGCACTCATAACTAACTCTGACTGGGAGTACACCAAGGTTATGATGGCGCACGTGATCGACCGCTTCCTTCCAGAGGGCAAGTCGTGGCGCGACATATTTGACGTCACGATCGTGTCTGCGCGCAAGCCGGCCTTCTTCTCGCAGTCGATGCCACTCTATGAAATCGTCACAGAGGATGGGATGCTGCGCGAGAAGTTCAAGCTCAAGGAGGGCCGCGTCTACTCCGGCGGTAGCGCGTCTATGGTCGAGGCCCTCTTTCAGTGCGATGCGGATGACATCATGTACATCGGCGACCACATCTTCACAGACGTGAATCTGGCAAAGGCGTACATGCGCTGGCGCACAGCGCTGATCGTGCGCGAAATTGAGGAGGAGGTCGTTGCCATGGATCGCGGGCGGCAACACACGCTGGAGCTGCACACACTCATCAAGCAGAAAGAAAAGTGCGGCAATATTCTCAACCACATGCGCACTGAGCTTCATCGATACGAGCGCGATGGTTTCTCGGACATATTCACGTCGGAGAACGAAGCGCGCATGAAGGAGCGCATGGGGGATCTCCTGTCGACCATGGTACAGTACGACAACCATATTGCACCAATGCTCTACCAGGAAGGTTCCAACTTTAACGCCTACTGGGGGTACATTTCGCGCGGTGGCTTCGGCGACAAGTCGCACCTGATGCGGCAGATCGAAAAGTACGCGGATGTTTACACCTCGCGCGTCTCCAACTTTCTCAGGTCCGTCCCATTATTCCCACGCACTCACCTCTTCGCACTCCTCGACGCGTAGACACACCCACACCGCTGCCTCCACGCGAGGGGTCTGAGTGTGGTGCACGGAACACGATAGGTACACGCCTTACATGTACTTCCGGGCATCGCGGCAGTCGCTGGCCCACCACCGCAACCTGGACAAGTATCGCAAGGAGATCCCCTCTGGCATCCTCGAAGCGCGTTCAGTAGAGCCTGCCTCCGAGGCAGTGCCTGACGAGATGACGGCGCTGATTTCGTCCAAGGGCGCGTACGAGACGACGGAATTTGGGCACTCCATTGGCGCCTCGGGGATCTCGGAGCTGGACCGCGAGTTCGGAACGGAGTTTGGGCACGACATTGGCGCATCGGGCATGCCTGAGCTCGATGAAATCCCGCAGACGTGCGCTACGGCTGGCGATGAGTCCGACGAAGAGGAAGTTAAGTCAGAGTGCTTCCCTACTCTGCCCCTTCACTCTGTTCCATTGACCCCGTTTGGATGTTCGCCCCTGGCATCAATGCCGGTTCTGAATTCTTACCTGGGCAGTTGGGATTGGGATTCTCCCTCAGAGCCGGTGCAGCCGCGATGAGGAGAGCGGAAATTCATCGCGGCTCGACCTGAAGCAGCTCCGGCTTGGAGCATTGTGGCCTGCTTATCAGCTGCCGGCAGGAGTGGTGCTGCGCGGAGGATCGCAAGGAAGGGCTTTACTGTCGAGGGAAGGAGTTCTGGGAGTCTTGGGACTGGTGACTTAGGACAGCGGAAGCGTGCCACTGCCGTGGCCTCGTGAGTCGGGGCAGTGTCAGGCTGTCGGGGGCTGAGGCACATGAACGTCGTGTAGTTGAGTGTAGGATCACATAGCACAGGTGCACTGTGCGGCGAAGAGAACAACATATATTCTTACAACATGCGTAGTGACTTTCATGGGCGCTGAAGGGTGGGGCAATGCGGGCATTAAGCTCAGGCGAGAATCCGCTCGGCACGGGACCGTCGCGCATCGAGCTTGAGCAGCTTGCCGACCGAGGTGTCGCCCAGCCAAGCGCGGAGGCGCATCTTGGCGGGCCCCGCACTGACAAGGGTGCCGATCAGGAAAAGCAAGGCGCCCAGCGTGTACTGCGCGCCCCAGCGTTTGGGAAAAAGTACCACAGAGAGCACCAGAGCTAGCGCCTTCCGCGCCGTCGTCGTGACCAGTCCCGTGAATTGCCCGCGGTACTTGACGAGCGCGCGCAGTGCGGCCGCACCGTAGTAGCCGCACGCTGAGAAGAGCAGAATGGCGAGCAGCACGGCTGGATGGCGAGCGAGGGTTGCTAACCCGTGTGGCAGCTCCCCAGATATGATGCACGCTGTGAGCAGCATTGCAGCTCCACAAGCGTGCGTGTAAAGTACCACCTCATGTTGAGGCGCGCGGTACTGAGTCATTACCTTGTCCTGCACGGACACAATGTACGTCTCCGCAACGAGCGCGATACTCACCAGGATAAAGCCGTACGTGCTGACGTGCTGCTGCTCGTCAGCCGCGACGAACAGTACAAGCCCAAAAATCATCATCAAAGCCGCACCATAATCGAGACGAGAGTACTTTCGCTGCAGATACAGTGCACCGACCAACAGCGTTGGTATCGGCTTTGCGCTTTTGAAGAGCACGTGTGTGGGGTAGTTGAGATACTGCACCGCCACGTTCGAAAGCGCGAGGCAGCAAACCTGCAGCATTCCAAGCATCATGTACGCCGAAAATGGCGCCTTTCGCCCCTCCAGCACCTTCGCACCCTTCTCGCGTTGCATCGTCTCGAACGATGCATAACATCCAAACTGCCAAGCGTGGCACTCTCTGATGAGCTGGAAAGACCGACGCTTCACGCGGCGGAAGCGGTCTGGGGATTTTTAAACCGGAAGGATCACCTGGAGCAGGGAGACAAACCACCCTGCGGAACGTGCGACCTCTCTCACACTCGACTCCGGGGGGCGGAACGCGTGTTTGAGAAGCCATTCCTGCATGGCATAAGGTACATTATGAGGGTGCAGTCCATCAAGCGCGAAGTGCATCTAAAAATGGGCTGGCCAGAACCTGCAGGATACCAAACAAGAGATAGAGCGTGAGGACTGCGCCCCCGCAGAGCAGCACTTGCGCTGTAGGGCCATACCCGGAGAGGTCCATCGACCTGCGCACGTGGTCGCCGCTCGGTCCCCAAGTCTAGCCAGAGCGCACCTATGCACCGGGAATCGCTAGCATCGCGTCGCAGGGAGGGGCGTTAGACCCATGCGCGAGAGTTGTGGGCCGAGGCGCTGCTCCCCTGTTCATTTGCGCCTCAAGTTCGGCGATCTCCCGGCGCATTTCCTGTATGAATCACTATTTAAGCAATCCCGCTGGCTCCCAGTACGGGTCTAAAGCGTCAATTGGCTTACACCGCATCGTTTCTAACCACAGGTGAAATGGGCGCTCGCTGGAGAAAAAGCTGCCTCTGCACATTCCCTAGATCTTGCCCACTGGTACACACCTCGAGTTGATCAGCACTCGCGGCAGCGGCGGCATCAAGTGCAACCGCTTTCTGAGTTGACGCCCCCGTCCCTTGGTGTGAAACGTGGTGCAGTCCATTTTGAACCGAGCTCGATCCTTCGCCTCCATTCGCTATGTCGAGCGTGAAGGCTGAACCAGAATTTCCTGCGCCCAAGAATGAACCACCTGCACCGTTCACAACCACTGGCTGCTGCTGAATGGACCCGCCTGGAATCATCGCGAAGGCAGAACACTGTCGGCGGGACCGGCCAGAGCGCAGAGACCCGACGTAAGCGCGCTTGTAGAGTATATGAAAAACGCAGCATGTGGCCGTGTAGGGCGGGGAAAAGAATCCCACGTTCCCATTTACTCAACTCCATCCGGCAGAACGAGAGGCCCGCTCAAAAGTGCGTGTACTCCTGCGCTTGCAGGCCGCCGGCGAACACTCGGTGCTGTCCAAATCCTTCCTTGTGCAGCCCTCTCCGTCCTGTAATGTCATATTCTTAGCAAGTGTCATCCCTTTCGTATTGCTTATTCAGTTGTGAACTTCGCAGGGCGCGTGCGTCTGGCGAGAATCCCGTCGGGCGTGCAGCGAACGCTGCTTCCGCGATGTCTGCGCGCCCGAGTGCAGGCGGCACCAGCGGACACCATCGCCGCGGTCATGATACTCGCAAACACGATCGTCACCCGCAGGCAGACCCCGCTCAGCCCAGTCAGACGGGCGCCGGTCCGCTAATGCTGTGGGTAGCAGCTCGAGAGTCGTGGAGCAGGATCCAGATAAACCGTGCAGAGCGCGATCTACAATGTGTTAGAGCCCGCAGGCAACTTGTTTGCGGTTCTGCTTCTAATTGCATTATGTTGGCAACGCATCCTTGACTATGATAGATTCGGACAAGGGCAGCCAGCCCGTTTTGCGAGAAGAACTTGTCAGACCCTCAACCAGTGCTGCCGCCCGTTGGACCTGTGGTACGAGGCATGCGACGCTGGGTGACCTCGGACTCACACGAGCTTGAACTTGCAGACGATTACTCTGACGGAGCAGCATAAGATCCTGAAGGCCAAGGACAAGCACGGCTTCATCTGCCGTATGAAGTTCCGGAACGACCTTCCGGATGTGCCCTTCGAGCCGAAGCTGCTGGCACCTGCGACAGACCCGCTGACACACCTTACACAGTACAATGCCACGGTACGAATAATTCCCTGCTTGCTTGCGGCCAGACGCACCTCCGGCACTGCTTCTGCACCTGCACCTGCTCCTGCTCCTGCTCCTACTGCCGCCGTGGTGGTGCTCAGCGACGTCCTCGGCCGCAGATGTTAGAAAAGAATCACCGGTGGCCATTGCTGACGGAGCCTGACCTGGGCATTCATATCGATCTGATTGAACCGGAGGCATATGAGCCCCCGGCTTCGGGTGCGCAGCTTCTTCCTGAGGATGAGGCACTCATCAAGAGCACCAAGGATCAGGAGAGGGGGGGGGGGACCGGCAAACTCATGAAGCCTAACGTGCCGTGGCTAGGGCGGACAATCTATTATGGCAATGACGATATGTACGCATACCAAATGGGCTCGAAGCCAGTGGTGGAGTTGCCCGTGCCGATTCAAGAGGAGGTCAAGGAGAAGACTGCGGCAGAGCTGCAAGAGGAGGCTGAGCAGTCCTTCGCTGGCCCACGGCGCCCGCTCACCGAACTGCAGCACCCAGCCAAGAATGGTCTGAAAGCCGTTGCCAGCTGGGAGCTGCGGCCTGAGCTATCGCGCTGGACCAGCAGCTACATGGAAGTTGTGTTTGAGGAGGATCCTACCGCGGACAACGAGGCACTCGCTAAAGCAACGCCCGCACACCGTGCGGCAGTCGCTCGCACTGCAGTTGTTCACGTCATCAACCAGATTCCCGTGCAGAGGCAGCAGCGTGAATTCGAGGATCTGCTGGCGGAGCTGGACAAAGTGGAGCGCAAGGTGGCGGAACTGGAGGAAGAGGAGCGAGAGTACAGCCGTGGGCTTTCGGACGTGGACAAGGACAAGCTGCTCGACTCGCGGAACCAGCTCGCGGAAATGCGGCGCCAGATCCGCGATCTAGATGCCCTTCGAGAGGTCAACTTTGCCTACTATGTCCCCGAAGCCGGGCAAAAGCGCCGCCGCGCGGCGCTGCAGGCAGCAGGTATTGAGGCTGATGGGTCAGAGGCTGCTACGGAGGCTGACGACGAGATGGAAGATGGCGAGGAGGCGGCGACGCGCATGATGTGCATGCGTGAGTACATTGAGAATGAGGGCCGGAAACACCATGAGGAGTGGAATGACGACCACTTCGTGTTCACGCTACGCGGCTCTGGAAAGGAGGGCGAGGCGGGCGTGGCGGAATTCAACCCACTTTCAAACCGGACTTACCTCAAGCGTAACAAGAAGGTCTTCACTTTCCATCAACTAGAAGGTAAAACTGCGTTGTCGAAGGACAAAATCAAGGATCTCATGCGGAACAAGAACCGCCGGCTTCCAACGCATCACAGGGCCCTTCTTCGTACTCGCGGCATGACCGAAGCAGAGAAGGGGGAGCGCGCTGACGCCGTCAAGGCCATCATCGAAGGGCGCAGCGAGGCGGTGGAGGGTGAAGGCGGTGCCAGCAAGGACGATGCCGAGGCCGACAAGAGCGATGCAGAGTCAGTGTCTGCAGTAGCTGCCAATGGTGCAGTCACTGGAGCCGCCACCAAGCGGGCAGTTCGTCCATCGTATGATTCATCCTCGTCTGATAGCGAGGGCGCTGCGCCTCGTGCCCCGCACGCGCCAGCGGCGCCGACCCGCGCGTCCTCGTCGTCCTCAGACGACTAGGTACCCCCGCAGAGATATTCTCTCGGGGTGGGTCTGGATGCTTCATGTTGCCGCAGAGGAGATCGTGGGCGATGGCACTCCTGGATGTGGTTTCCCCGGGTTTCGGTTGCAGCAATCGCGACAGGACGGACCCGCGAAAAAGGCGAAGGTGGCAGCGGGGGCGATGTTACCGTTTAAAGGGGCCAACTGTGTACGCGTTTGCCTTGCTGTGTGTAACAGTCGCAAGGCTCCGATTTCCGCTTCATAGCAAGATGTGCAAAGTTACGTCACTACGTTCATTGCTTGCACGCGATCCTCAGGGATAGCATCGCGCCCCGCACCTACACTCTCGTCTCGATGCTGACACCGCGTGCAGGGGAACGCTGGCGAGCCCTTCCGCTCGCAGCATGTGGACAGCTCTCAATGAATAGTTGGCTCTCTCTCTCTCTCTCTCTCTCTCTCTCTC
>Ga0209335_10006859_pt1 | contig 10072 bp, 11 predicted proteins | sample COG_09_FD_184753 | JGI IMG/M metagenome (GOLD analysis project Ga0209335, IMG submission 184753) | Pelagic Microbial community sample from North Sea - COGITO 998_met_09 (SPAdes) (version 2) | ecosystem: Environmental > Aquatic > Marine > Neritic zone/Coastal water | place: Helgoland, sampling...
GCAGATACAACTTCATCAGTGTCACCGTGAATCAACAAAATATTTGTTGAGGATTTTTTTCTAAGTTTTAAATTATTATGATTAATAATTTTTCCTGAGAAACCCACAATACAGTTATACTCTTGATCGTTTGTGAGTCCTAAGTTTATTGACATCATACATCCCTGACTAAAACCAGATAAGCAAATTTTATTATTTTCTAAATTAAACTCTTTTTTGACTTCATTAATAAATTGATTTAATTTTTTTTCAGCTCTAATAGATTGTTCTAAAATATGTTTAGGATCATCTCTAGTTAAATCAAACCATTGATATCCTGAAGGATTTATAACACATCGCTCATGACCATTTGGGCAAATAAAAATTGTATTTGGTAAATGTCTTTTCCAGTTCATTGACAGCATGCTAATATCTTTTCCATCACCACCATAACCATGAAGTAAAATAACCATATTTCTAATTTCTGCATCATTTTCTGGTCTTACAATGATTGAGTCTAGGCAAAATGTCATACTACATGATTTATGTTTTTTTATTTTTAAAACATCTTACAATATATTAATGTTTTCTGTAATATTTGTAAAAATAATATCTATAATTTTTTTAATTGCTGTTGGAGTTGTTCTTATTCTTGGTATCGCTACATTATTTAAAGGAGGAAATGTAAGTAAAAAATATTCAAACAAATTAATGCAGCTTAGAGTTTTGTTACAATTTATAGCTATAATCGTTCTGGTGTGCTTTGCATATTTTTTTAAAAATTAATTATAGTCTCTCAACCATTCTATAAATTTTTCATCTTCAAAATCAATTGAACCAATAATTCTGGCAAATTCTTCACCTTTTTTGTTAAATAGAATTGATGTTGGAATCCCCCTTAATTTAAATTTTTTAGCTAAAGTTACAGAGTTATCGAAATAGATTTGTAAATTTTTAATTTCTAAATTTTTAAAAAACTTTGTAGTTTCCTCGACATTATCTTTGCCAATATTTATAGGAAATATTTTTAAATTATTTAAATCTTTACGAATGGCCAATGTATCTAGAGAAGGCATTTCTTTTTTGCAAGGTGCACACCATGTTGCCCAAAAATTCAATAAAATCAAATTTCCTTTAAAATCATTTAAATTTAATTGATTGTTCTTAGTGTCTAGAAACGTTAAAGCATCATACTTTTTCAACTCTTTATTGATGACAAGATTTTTTATATCTATCACTTCATCAGCTATTGAGCTGGATATTAAAAAAATAAATAATATTAAAAATCTCATGTTTAACAGGTATAGTTAATTACCATGACAAAAAATAAAAACAACCAGGCAATATGGGCATCTAGAATAAAAAATACCAATTCTACTTTATTTCAAAAAGTTGGAAGTTCTATTGATGTCGATAAAAGACTTTATAGAGAGGATATTGCTGGATCTATTGTCCATGTAGATATGCTGTTTAAACAAAAAATAATTTCATTTAAAATTAAAAATAAAATTATTTATGGACTTAAAAAAGTAGAAAAAAAAATATCTAATAAAAAATTTGAGTTTGTTAAAAAGTATGAGGACATTCACATGAATATTGAAAAAATGCTTTTTAAAATAATTGGAGAAGAGGCTGGTTATGTTCACACAGCTCGATCAAGAAATGATCAAGTTATTACTGATTTTAAAATTTGGATAAGATCTGCAACAAAAGAGATTAATATTTTAATAGATAAAATAATTAATAGCACATTAAAACTGGCAGAAAAAAACATTGATACAATTATGCCTGGTTTTACTCATCTCAAAAATGCTCAGGCAATGTCTTTTGCTCATTATTTGATGGCCTATGTAGAAATGTTTAATAGAGATAAAAAAAGGTTCAATAATAATTTATTTAATTTAGAAGAAAATCCACTTGGTGTTGCAGCCTTAACTGGAACTTCCTTTAATATTGACAGAGATTATACAACAAAAAAACTTGGTTTTAAAAGACCTACTAATAATTCAGTAGATACCGTTTCCGATAGAGATTTTGTTTTAGATTTTTTATATTGTGTATCAGTATGTTCTATGCATATTTCCAGGATCGCGGAAGAATTGATTATTTGGAGCTCTGATGGTTTTCGTTTAATAAATTTATCTGATAAGATAGTAACTGGTTCTTCAATTATGCCTCAAAAAAAAAATCCAGATCTTTTAGAATATTTGCGAGGAAAATCAGGTAGCACCTATGGAAATTTATTTTCTATGCTCACAATTCTTAAAGGGTTACCCCTATCCTACTTTAAAGATCTCCAAGATGATAAAGAAATTGTTTTTAAATCAAATGATACTCTTATTAACTGTCTTAAAATATTTGATGAAATTCTTAAAAACTCTCGTCCAAATAAAAAACAAATGTTGAAATTAGCTAATTCCGGATATATTACTGCAACAGATCTGGCTGATTATCTTGTAAGAAATCATTCGATGTCGTTCAGAAAAGCTTATCAAAAAACAGCTGCTATAGTTAATTTAGCAGAAAAGAAAAGTAAAAATCTTGATGAACTTACATTGATAGAGTTAAAGAAAATTGAACCAAAGTTAACTAATGACGTTTTAAAGGTGTTTGATTTAAAAAATTCAGTAAATTCTAAAAAATCTTATGGTGGAACATCTTTTGATAATATTAAAAAAATGATAATGAAATATAAAAAATAAAATGATTAAAAAAATTACATTAGTTTTAATGCTATTTTGTACAATAATTTCTTGTGGAAAAAAAGGAGATCCAGAATACAACGATCCTGAAAAGAAAGTTAAAATGCAAGGTCTGCTTAAAAGTAGGACTTAATGAAATATATTAAAAAAAAACTTGAGATCGAAAAAGTTAGTGTACAAAATATTGCTAAAAGGTATGGTACTCCTGTATATTGTTATTCTTACTCGCAATTAAAAAAAAATATTAATAATTTTAAAAAAAATTTTAAATCTTTTTCTCCTTTAATCTGTTTTGCAGTTAAATCTAATAATAATATAAATTTAATTAAACAGATTCAAAAATTTGGATTAGGAGCTGATGTGGTGTCAATTGGTGAGCTTATGTTGGCAATTAAAGCAGGTATTAGTCCAAAAAAAATTGTCTTTTCAGGCGTTGGAAAAACCTCAAATGAAATTAGCTATGCTATCGATAAAAAAATATTATTAATTAATGCTGAGTCTAAAAGTGAAATCTTAGAAATTGATAGAATTGCTAAATTAAAAAATAAAAAAATTCAAATTGGTATTAGATTAAATCCCAATACAGATGCAAAAACATTAAATCAAATTTCAACTGGAAAAAAAGAAAACAAGTTTGGTGTTAATGAAAAAACATTTTTTGAACTTGTGAATTATTGTAAAAATTCTAATAATTTAGAATTAAAATGTCTAAGTGTTCACATTGGAAGTCAAATATTAGAACATAAACCTTACGAAAAAATGCTAAGAGTAATTAATAAATTTATAAATAAGATAGATTATAAATTTGAATTTATTGATTTAGGAGGTGGTATGGGAATTTCATATGATAAAAATGATAGGAAGCTTAATTATAAAAGATATAATCTTGCTATTAAAAAATTTTTAAAAAAAAATAAAACGAAAATAATATTTGAACCAGGTAGATCTATTATAGGAAATACAGGTACTTTGGTTTCAAAAATAATTTATATCAAAAAAAGTGAAAAAAAAATATTTGTCATTATCGATGCGGCAATGAATGACTTGATGAGGCCTGCTTTGTACGGTGCCACACACAAAATATTACCGTCAACAAAGACTAATAAAATCTCTAAAAAAACTTTTGAGTTTGTTGGTCCAATTTGTGAAAGTACAGATAAATTTGCATCAATTAAAAATTTTCAAAAATTAGAAGAAAAAGATCTTATTACCTTGTGTGATGTTGGGGCTTATGGAATGTCATTAAGTTCAAACTATAATTTAAGAACTAAGCCAATAGAATTACTAATTAAAGGATCAAAAATAAAAGTTATTAGAAAAAGACAAAAACTCAAAAACTTAATTTAGTTTTTATATTAATGATTAGAAATATAATTTTTTCAACTTTTTTTTTTACTGGCATAATTACTATTTCATTATTTTTTTTACCTTCTTTTTTTTTGCCACAAAGAGTAACTCTTTTTGGTGGAAAATTGATGGGTCATTGGACTGGGATTTGTCTACGACTATTTCTCTCAACCAAAATTGTAATTAAAGGAACAGAAAACATTATTAATAATAAAAAATTTTTTATAGCTTCATCTCATCAATCGATGTTTGAAACATTTTATTTACAAACTATATTTAACTCTCCTGTTTTTATATTAAAAAAAGAATTACTTTTAATTCCTATCTTTGGATGGTACTTAAAAAAAATTGGATCTATTTCGATAAAAAGAAATAAAGTTACAAAAGATAATTTGGGATTCTTTAATGATATATTTAAGGTAATTTCTAATTCAAAAAGGCCACTCATAATTTTTCCTCAGGGGACAAGAGTTTTACCTAATGAAAGACCACCATTTAAAAAAGGTGTTTCAAGAATTTATAAAGAATTAAATATTGATTGCCAACCAATTGCAATAAATTCTGGTTATGTTTGGCCAAAAAGTGGCTTGAAGCATAGCCACAAAACTATAACTATTTCAATTTTAAAACCCATAACAGCTGGACATTCAAAAGATGATTTTACTAAAACTTTAGAAAATCAAATTTACACTGAGCTTAACTTAATAAACTAACCCTTCATTGGCATTACTACAAAAATGCTATCGAAATCACCTGGGTCCTTAATTAGCGCTGGTGAACCAGTATCACTCAAAAATAACTCTATTTTTTCTCCATCAATTTGTGACGCTACATCAATTAAATATCTTGAATTAAAGCTAATCTCTAAGTCGTGGTCAAATTTTACATTAAGCGTTTCCTTGCCATCTCCGCTATTAGTATTATTAACCGATAATTTTAGTGTATCTTGAGTTAAATTAAACTTTACACCATCTTTTTTATCAAGTGAAACTGAAGCAACTCTATCTACAGAGTCTAAGAATTGCTTTAATTCTATTTCTAATTTTTTTTGATTATTTTTAGGTATGACCTGAATATAATTAGGAAATTTACCATCAATTAATTTTGAAATTAAAATACTATTATTTAATTCAAATTTAATTTTAGATTTTACATTTGAAATTTTAACTTCTCCATCATAATTGTCTAATAAAGAACAGAGTTGAAAAATAGTTTTTTTTGGTAATATTATTGGTTCAAAATCTATTTTTTTATCTAATCTAATTTTAGAAATTGACATTCTATGACTATCAGTTGCAACGGCTGTTAAATAATTTTTATCATCAACTTCAGTTTGATGGATATAAATTCCACTTAAATAATGTCTCGTTTCATCATTTGAAACTGAGAATTTACACTTATTAAGTAATTTTAAAAGTTGTTTAGATTTGATTGAAAATTCATTTTGATCAAAATTTTCATCTGTAAGAGGAAACTCTGAAGGACTAATACAATTTAAGTTGAAAATAGATTTTTCTGACTCTAAGTGGAGTTTACTAGTATCATTTAAAGTTAAATTAATCTTTTTTCCTGATGTAAATTTTCTTACAATATCGTACATGATAGATGATGTGGTTGTTGTTTTTCCTTCTTCTAAAACTTCTATATTTTTAAGCTGATGAATAAATATTAAATCTAAATCAGTCGCAGTTATGGTTAATTTTGAGTTTTGTGCATCCAATAATATATTTGATAAAATTGGTAGAGTGCTTCTTTTTTCTATAATGCCTTGACAATAATTTAAAGCCTGTTGCAGATCTTGTTGATTTACGTTAAATTTCATTTTCCTTGTTATTATATAGTATCTGATTTTTTAACTTATTAATATTCTCTATCATTTCAGGATTGTTTTCTTTTAATTTTTCAATTGTTTTTACTGAATGAATTATTGTTGTGTGATCTCTGTTAGAGAATTCACGTCCAATTTCAGGTAATGATTTAGAAGTTAATATTTTTGTTAAATATATGGCTATTTGTCTAGGTCTAACAAGATATCTAGATCTTCTCGATGACAACATTTCATTCTTACTGATTTTGAAAAATTTGCAAACTAAGGTTTGAATTAAATCTATTGTTACTTTATTTTCAGCTAAATTTAATAGATCTTTTAAAACTGCTTTGGTTTCAGACAAATTAGGTACTTTATTATATATTCTAGAAAAAGATACCGTTCTATTAATAGCTCCAACCAACTCTCTAACACTTGTAGTTATTTCATTACTAATAAAATCTTGTATGTCTTCAGAAATTTTTACTTGATCAGGATACAAGCTATTTAATTCTTCTATTTTTTGTTTAACAATTTTTTTACGGAGTTCATAATCTGGTTTTTGAACATCAACTACTAATCCTCCAGAAAATCTAGATTTAATTCTTTCCTGTATCCTCGATAATTTATTTGGGGCTCTATCAGCTGAAACAATTATTTTAGACCCTTTGTCTAATAAAGCATTAAAAGTGTGAAAAAATTCCTCTTGCATTGCTTCTTTTCCATTCATAAATTGAATATCATCTATAAGCAAAACATCTGAATTTCTAAAATATTCTTTAAATTTAACCATATCGTTTGCTTTTATTGATTTTACAAATTGATACATGAAACGTTCCGCTGAAATAAACATAACTTTAATATTTTTTTTCAATTCATGTCCAATAGAGTTTAAAAGATGTGTTTTTCCCATTCCAACACCACCATAAATGTATAAAGGGTTATAATTTGAATTATTTTCTAAAACTTTCAATGAAGCTTCGTACGCTAGTTTATTACTTGATCCAGTTATAAAATTCTCAAATCTTTTATTAGGATCAATTCGATTATATTGAAGATAAGAGTCTTTGATAAAAGAAACATTTTCTTTATTTGATAGTTGATTTAAATCTTTTTCGTTCTGATTATCTTGAAAATTTTGTTCAACTATTTTAAGCTCTATTCTAATTATTTCTTTTTTATAATTTTTCACTGTCATTAAAATTTGATCTAGATACCTAGAAGTAATCCAGTCACGAATAAATCTTGTTGGCACTGACAATAAAATATAATTATTAAACTCCTCAACAAAGTTAATTTTTTTAATCCAACTTTCATAAATTTCTAAACCCAATTTATTTTTAATTTCAGTCTGTATTGAGCTCCAATCCAATTTTTCAGAATTTGGGTGATTTAAATTTTTATTTGGTGAAGAATTGTTCATTTTCATTGAAGAAAGTTCAGTTAGAACCATAATAAAATTATTGCAACAAATAATTATAAATAATTAAAAAAAAATAAAATCTAGGATTGTGTAAAAAAAATTATTTATGAAAATTTTCTTTGACATTATTTTTTTTTATGTATCGCAACAAAAAAAATAAATTAAATTAAATATATTAATGATTTTTATTAAATCTAAATATTGTGAAATAAAAATATTAATCCATACATAATGCGTATGCTTTAGGTTGAATCAACCAAGAGTATAACAGGCTATATTGTTGCTATTTTTTTTGTTATTCTTGAGACGTTTCTTGAGGCATTTTGTTTTTTTATTATACCAGTTTTTGCAATTTTCATTAATTCTGAATTCAACTTAGGTAAGAATTTTAAAGCATCAGATTTTTTTTTGTCTTCAATCAAAAGATTCATTTTCTTGAGTGCATTTTTATATCGGCTTCTTCTAGCTTTGTTGACAGCTGTTTGTTTCGATATTCTTCTTATTCTTTTGATTGCAGATTTAGTGTTTGCCATATTGGCAGGGGTATAGCTTGTGAATTTAAATTGGTCAATCAAATAATTATTTATTTTTGGCAAGTATTACAAAAAAAAGTAGCCCTATTACAAATAGTTTTTTTTTGAATAATCCCCTTACATTTAAATCTTTTACAATTTAAACCATTTCTTTCATAAACTTTAAAATTTTTTTGAAAACCACCTTTTTTACCAGACGTATTTTTGAAATCTTTGATACTCGAACCACCTTTTTTTATGGCATCAATTAGAACCTTAATAGAAAAACTTATGATTTTTTTACAATCCTTTTTATTTAATAAGTACGCTTTTTTATTTGGATTAATTTTACTTAAAAATAAAATTTCACTTGCATAAATGTTTCCAATTCCTGAAACAAAAGCTTGATCTAACAAAAAACTTTTAATTTTTTTTTCTTTTCTTTTAAGATAGTTTAAAACATACTCAAGATTGAATTTTGATTGAAATGGTTCAGGCCCTAAATGAGCAAATCTTTTTTTTAATAAATCTGAATTTTGAATAATCTGAACAAAACCAAATCTTCTTGGATCATTATAAATCATTTTTAAATTTTCAAAAATTAGTTCTAAATGATTATGTTTTTTTGGTAAAATCGGTGAATTATAAAAACTAGTATTTGTAACAGTTTTTTTTTTATTACTGTGAACTAAATGTATTGTTCCAGACATTCCTAGGTGAAAAAGACAATAAGCACTATTAGATAAGTATAAAATTAGATATTTTGAAAATCTATCAACTTTAATTATTTTTTGATTTTGTAAAAAACTTGCAAAATTCCTTTGAATTTTGAATCTTAAATTTCTATTTCTTATTATTACTTTTTTTACCTTTTTTTGTTTAATCTTTTTATCTAGAGATTGTCTTATAACTTCTACTTCTGGTAATTCTGGCATTTAATACTATATTCAATATATATTTATTATTATGCAACAATATCTACAAAATAAAAAAGGACTAGTAGAAAATGTTTTTGATCAGGTTTATAATCAGTATGATCTAATGAATGACTTTATGTCACTAGGGATCCATCGATTATGGAAAAAGGATCTTTTAAACATGATGAATCCTTCACCACACCAAAAATTAATTGATGTAGCCTGTGGCACAGGAGATGTTGCTAAACTTTTTTTAAAATATGCAAATAAAGATTCTCAAATTACCTGTGTTGATCCAAATAAAGGGATGATTAAAAAAGGTAAAGAAAAATTGAATGAATTTAGAAATTTGAAATGGATTATTGCACCTGCAGAGAAACTTCCAGTAGCCGAAAATTCATTCGACTTTTACACTATAAGTTTTGGTCTTAGAAATACTAAAAATTTGGATAAAGCTTTAACCGAAGCATATCGAGTATTAAAACCAGGTGGTCGTTACCTATGCCTTGAATTTTCAAAAATACAAAACCCAGGTCTAGACCTTTTTTATAAAAATTATTCAAAACTTATTCCATTAATTGGGAAATTGATAGTAGGTGAAAAAGAACCATACGAATATCTTATCAAAAGTATCAAAAATTTCATAAATCAAGATGAATTGATTGATTTGATGAAAAAAAATGGTTTTGATGAATGCTCATATAGAAATTTGTCAGGTGGGATAGTTTCTATACATAGTGGATGGAAAGTTTAATGTTAAAAAAAATTATCATTTTAATTAAACTAAGTAGAAAAGTTGCAAAGTCGGATATACTAAATATAATTTCAAAATTTCAGAAACCCCCTTTAGCAATAAAAATCTTATTTAAAATTTTATCATTTTCTTTTTCACCAGCAACTCAAAATAAAATGAGTCAAGATGAAGGTGATCGTTTATCTAGTTCTCTTGAGTCAATGGGAACAACTTTTATAAAACTTGGCCAGTTTTTAGCTACAAGGCCAGATATTATTGGAGAAGAGCTTTCAAAGAAACTTGAGAACCTTCAGGATAAATTGCCACCATTTTCTATAATTCAAACAAAAGAGATAATAAAAAATGATTTAGGTGATGTCAGTTATAATTCTATAATCAATTTAAGCGAGCCAGTAGCAGCAGCATCAATAGCTCAAGTGCATAAAGCACAAATTAATGACTCTGGAACAATAAAAGATGTAGCTATTAAAATTTTAAGACCCAATATAAAAAAAACATTTAATGAAGAAATAGATGCTATGATGTTTTTTGCCTTTTTAGTTGAGTCTTTCATAAAAAAAACCAAAAGACTTAAATTAGTTGAAGTAGTTTTTTTATTAAAAGAAATTACAAACCTTGAAATGGACCTTAG
>Ga0209335_10006862_pt1 | contig 10069 bp, 10 predicted proteins | sample COG_09_FD_184753 | JGI IMG/M metagenome (GOLD analysis project Ga0209335, IMG submission 184753) | Pelagic Microbial community sample from North Sea - COGITO 998_met_09 (SPAdes) (version 2) | ecosystem: Environmental > Aquatic > Marine > Neritic zone/Coastal water | place: Helgoland, sampling...
ATCTCAGACCATAGTTGGTCGTAAAGTTCTTTACCACCACCGTATTGGAACCAAGATAAAAATGCGATGTTATCGATACCAACACCTGCACCTGCTACCGGCGAACCAAATAACATAGCTGCTGGGTGATCGCCTGACCAATAGTGAGTCCAAGCAAAACCACAGTCTATTAATCCTTTATCAACTGCATCTAAAGTCTCTTTAACACCAACTACTGAACCTGCTGGCATAATTTCGAATTTAAGTGAACCCTGTGTAAGCTCAGTTACTGTGTCAGTAAAATCTTTTAACATTTTCACTTCATCAGCTTTTGCACTAATTACAGTTTGGCACTTAAGAGTTTGTGCAGAATTTGCTCCTGTAACTGTCATAACAGTCAAAAGAAGTGTTCCTACAAATAATGATATGATTTTTTTCATATTGTTTATTTCCCTTTGTTTTGTTTTTTTATAAAAAAAAGAGCTTCTCAAATAAAGAAATTTAAAACAAGAACAAATATCACCTTAAATGCACTTATTCTTGTTGGTAATACTAGAATTTTTATAATTACACATTATAAACATGAAAAACTAATGAAAAACTTTGATTATATAATTGTAGGTGCTGGTTCTGCTGGATGTGTTCTCGCAAATAGATTGTCCGAAAATTCTAACAATAAAGTTCTTTTAATAGAAGCGGGTGGAAAAGACTCTTACCCTTGGATTCATATTCCCGTTGGATATTACAAAACAATGCACAATCCTAAAACCGATTGGTGCTATAATACTGAACCAGATGAAACTTTGGAAAATAGATCTATACCTTACCCTAGAGGCAAAACTCTTGGGGGTAGCTCATCTATTAATGGACTTTTGTATATAAGAGGTCAAGAACAGGACTATGATATTTGGAGACAACTAGGAAATAAAGGTTGGAGTTGGAATGATGTTTTACCTTATTTTTTAAAATCAGAAAATCAAGAAAGAGGAGAAAGTGAGTTTCATAATACAAATGGACCACTATCTGTTTCTGATCAAAGAATAAAATTACCAATATTAGATACGTTTATGAATGCTGCTGAAGAAATTGGAATACCTAAAGTTGATGATTTTAATAAAGGAAATAACCATGGTTGTGGTTACTTTCAAGTGACTGAAAAAAATGGTTTAAGATGCAGTGCTGCAGTTGGATATCTTAATCCAGTTAAAAATAGAAAAAATTTAGAAATTGAAACAAAATGTCATGTAGAAAAAATAAATTTTGAAAATAAAAAAGCAACTAGTGTGTCTTATTGGAAAGATAACAAATCTTTTACTATCAAGGCAAATAAAGAAATTATTCTAAGTGCAGGGTCAATTGGGTCAACACAGATCCTTCAAACATCAGGTATCGGTGATGCTCAAAAATTATATCAACTTGGAATAAATATTGTAAAAGATTCTGTTGGTGTTGGTAAAAATTTACAAGACCATTTAATGTTTAGACCTGTTTATAAAGTTAAAAACATAAAAACTTTAAATAAAAAAATAAATAGTATAATAGGTAAATTGATGATTGGAATGGAGTATGTATTTTTTAGGAAAGGACCCATGACAATGGGTGCTAGTCAACTATGTGGTTTTGCTAAAAGTGACTCATCACGAGCAACTCCTAATTTACAGTTTCATGTTCAGCCAATTAGTACCGATAAACTGGGTGGTTCAAACTTGCATAACTTTACAGGATTTACCCCCACAGTTGCAAATATCAGACCTACAAGTAAGGGTGAAATAAATATTATAAGCAAAGATAGTAGAGAGCATCCAAAAATTAAAATGAATTATCTTTCAAGTGATGAAGACAGAAGAGTCGCGGCAGCAGGTTTAAAATTAATAAGAAAAATTGTTTTAGAAAGTAACGAATTCAAAAAATATGATCCTGAAGAATTCAGACCCGGTATTAATATTCAAGATGATGAAGAGTTAGTTAAAGCAGCAAGTAAATACGCCCAAACTATATTTCATCCTGTTGGAACGTGTAAAATGGGTAATGACGAAAAATCGGTTGTGTCTGATACTTTAAAAGTTCATGGTGTTGAAAATTTAAGAGTAATAGATGCATCGATAATGCCAAATATAACTTCGGGGAATACAAATGCACCAACAATTATGATTGCTGAAAAAGGTGCCGATATGATATTAAATGAACAATAATGTCTGAACAATTAATTATATTTTCTCAAATAGTATTTATCGATTTAATTCTTGCAGGTGACAATGCTATTATTATTGGAATGGTTGCTTCAAAATTTCCATTAGACCAAAGAAGAAAAATTATTTTTTGGGGAATTGGTGGTGCAATAATTTTAAGGATTATTTTAACTTTACTTACAGCATATTTGCTTCAAATAACTGGGTTAAGATTAATTGGTGGAATATTATTACTTTATATAGTTTACAAACTTTATGTTGATGTCATTAAAAATTCAGCTAAAGAAGACGATATTAATGTCAATAATTCAAGTTTAGTAAAAGCTATTTGGACAGTTTTACTGGCTGATTTTACCATGAGCTTAGATAATGTTTTGGGTGTAGCTGGAGCTGCTGGAAATCATTATTATTTACTAATTTTTGGACTAGTCTTATCAATAATACTAATGGCAACTGCAGCAACTTTGATCTCTAAATGGATTAAAGAATATAAATGGATTGCATGGATTGGTTTATTAGCAATACTAGTAGTTGCAATAAAATTGATTTATACAGATATAAGAATTTTATTATAAATGTTTTTAAAAAAATATAATTTAAAAAATAAAACAGCTGTTGTTTCTGGTGCTGGAAAAGGCTTAGGTAGAGCCTGTGCCATTGCATTAGCAGAAGCTGGTGCAAATTTAATAATTATAAGCAGAACTAAAAAAGATTTAATTGAAGTTTCTAAAATAATAAAAAAATATAAATCTAAATGTAAGTTTTATACTTGTGATATTACAAATTATGATCAAATAAAATCTATTATAGAAGAGCAGGATAAAATTGACATATTAGTTAATAATGCTGGTAATAATATACCTGAGCATTTTACAAAAGTTAAAACTAAAAATATGGAATATTTGGTTAAAATTAATACGATAGCATCATTTAATTTAGCTCAACTGTGCACTCTTAAAATGATTAAAGCTAAAAACAGAAAAAAAATTGGTGGAGCAATAGTTAATATGTCCTCTCAAATGGGTCACGTTGGTGGACCAATCAGAAGTGTCTATAATATGAATAAATGGGGCTTAGAAGGTTTAACAAAGGGAATGGCAATAGATTTAGCTAAGTATAATATTAGAGTAAATACAGTTTGCCCTACTTTTGTAATTACACCAATGACAAAAAAATTTTTAAAAAATAAAAAATTTAAAAGAGACACTCTTGGTAATATTCCACTAGGAAGATTTGCTGAAATGTCTGAAATATCCTCTGCTGTTGTTTATCTTGCATCTGACGCAGCATCAATGATTACTGGAACTTCATTATTAGTTGATGGTGGGTGGACTGCTAAGTAATAATTAAATATTCTTAATAAATAACATATCCAAATGGATTAAATTCATATTCTGAGAGAACAACCATAAATATTACTAGAAATATTATTATAAGTGGCACTAACCATAGTTTTTTATTTTTAAATATTAATTTTAGCATTTTATTAATTAATTTTTGGTCTTAGTTTTAATAAAGGTTTTTCAAAAAAATTATATACTAAAGTCGAAATTAAAAACAACAACAATATGTATATTGAGGTAATTGTAAAATTAGAAAGATTACTTTTACTGAAGGAATAAATGATAATTATATGAAAAAGATAAATAGAATAAGTTTGTTGAGAAATTAATAAACTAAACTTTTTTAAGTAATTATTTTTTAAAAATGGCTCTAAAAAAATGAATGATAATAGGGTTAAGCCACTGGTAATTTGCATAAAAATTATAAACAAAAATCTATTATTTGGGTTTATTTTGTTTAATACAAAATAATCAAAGCTTAATAAAAAAGAAATTATAAATATAAACGTGAATAAAATAATCGTTTTTTTGTATTTTAAAATATTAAATTTAAAATGTGATATTATAAAACCAAATAAAATAGCATCAAATCTTAATAAAGTTCCTGTTCTATAAAAATTTGCATCAAAGTTACCTATAAAAAAATATTTAATTAAAATTATCAATATAAAAATCGATATTGAAATTTTTAAAAAATTTTTATTATTTAAGAAAATTAAAATTAATGGGAATAATAAATAAAATAATTCTTCTATAGAAAGAGACCATGCGACAGGGTAATAATCATTTTCAATAAAGCTAGGTATTAGTTTTTGTATAAGAAAAAAATATTTAAAAAAACTAATATCAAATAAATGATTGGTTAAAATTGATACGAGTATTAATATTAAGAAATATAAGGGCAAAGTTCTCATCCATCTTCTCTTATAAAATATTAATAAATTATTTTTTTTATTTATTACCTTTAATAATTGAGGGTATAAAACAAAACCGCTCAAAACAAAAAAAAATTCAACAAAAATTAGGGACAAATACTCCATAAATTGATTTAAAAAGATAAAGGCATTTAAATGACAAATTGCTACTCCATAACCACAAAAACCCCTAAACAGATCTAAACTATAGTAATAATTTTTTTTTAACATTATCTTTTAATATAGATTTTTTTTAATTTTTTATTAAGATATAATTAATCATTATGTTGAAAATTAAAATACTAATTAATTTTTTTTTAGTAATTATATTTTCTTCTCCAGTTTTATCTATTGAATTTAAAGGTAAATTTATTCAAGGGCATTATATACTTGGAAAAACAAACCCTAATGCAGAAATTCTAATAGATAAGATCAAAATAAAAGTTTCAAGAGATGGATATTTTGCGTTTGGAATTGAAAAAGATAGAAAATTAGACATTGTTATAACTGAAAATAACAAAAAAATTATTAAAAAAATACAAAAACGAAAATATAATATTCAAAGAATTGATGGCTTGCCCAAAAAAAAAGTTACACCTCCAGAAGAATTTTATGCAAGGATTAAGAGCGAAAATCTATTAATAGTAAAGGCTAGAGAGATTGATAGTGATTTAACTTTTTTTAAGGAAAAATTTATTATTCCTGTTGATAATGCAATAATCACTGGGGTTTATGGAAGCCAAAGAATTCTTAATGGAATACCTAAATGGCCTCATTATGGTTTAGATTTTGCTCAAAAAAAAGGTGCCCCTGTTAAAGCAATGAACAATGGTGTTGTGACGTTAGCAGAGAAAGATTTATTTTATACAGGTGCAACTATAATTTTTGACCATGGTCATGGAATTTCAACACTTTATATGCACCTTGAAAAAATATTTGTTAATGTAGGCGATCATATTAAAAAAGGAGATATTATTGGAACAGTTGGTGCTAGCGGTAGGGCTACTGGACCTCATTTGGATATTAGACTTAACTGGTTTGGCACTAGACTAGATCCAGCTACTATACTAAATATAAAATAATGACAAAAACTTTATTAGATAAAACTACAGATAAATTAGTTAATGCTTTTCTTAAAAATAAAATAATAGGTCCAATACCTATTAGATTTACAAAAAAGATAGCTGCCGCTCAAAAAGTTAGGAAAATGTGTGAAAATAAGATTAAAGAACCGATTATTGGATTTAAAGCAGCTGGCACAGGAATTTCAATGATTAAAAAACTTAAAGAAAAAGAGCCCTTTTATGCATCGATTTATAAAAGAAATTTTTTAAAAAGTGGCAAAAGAGTTAAAATTAATAAATCAACTTTGGGTATTGAGCTTGAGGTATGTTATTTGTTAAAAAAATCGTTCTTTTTATCAAGAACTCCAATCAACATAAAAAATATTTCAAAATATATTACCCATATGGCCCCCTGTATCGAAGTTGTAGGCTATAGACAAAAAAAAAGGGGAATTTCTTCATTTGGAGATTTATGTAGCGATTTTGGTGCTAATGTTAAATTTTTAATTGGTCGCAAAAAGAAATACAAAAAAATTAATATTGGTAATCTTAAAACAAATATTACTAATAAAAAGTTAAAACAAAGCGTAGATGGTAATACTAACTCTGTTTTTATTAATCCTTTAAACTCTTTAAAATTTGTACTGAACAAACTAAAAAAAGATAAAATTTATTTAGATAGAAATTTTTATGTCTTTACAGGGTCAACTGTAGGGGTAGTTCCTATTCTTGGAAAAGGATTGTATGTCGGTAAAGTTGATAAATTAGGCTCAGTAAAGGCTATAATAAATTAATGGCTTTACATTTTACCAAAGAAGAGTTCAAACAAAGAAAGTTAAAGGTTTTAAAATCTATGAAAGAACAAAACTTAGATGCTCTTTTAATGTTTAGACAAGAGTCAATGTATTGGCTGACAGGCTATGATACTTTTGGATATGTTTTTTTTCAAACTTTAATTTTAGATAATAAAGGAAATGTTATTCTTTTAACTCGTGCACCAGATTTAAGACAAGCACAAAACACATCTAATATAAGCGATATACGAATTTGGGTTGATAAAGATAAATCAAATCCAACTGATGATCTTAAGCAGATTCTTAATGAACTTAATTTAAAAGGAAAAAAAATTGGAATTGAATATGAGGCTTATGGAATGACAGGTCGTACTGCTTTAAAATTAAATAAATCTCTAGATAATTATTGTGAAGTTGAAGATCAATCAGAATTAATTACAAAACATAGGGTTATTAAATCAAAAGAAGAAATAATTTATGTTAAGAAAGCAGCCTCTCTTGCTGATAAAGCCTTAGATGGAGCTTGGAACTATACAAAAGCTGGTGCTAGTGAAGCAAAGATTTTAGCTGAAATGCAAAGGATTGTTTTAGAAGGTGGTGGTGATTATCCTGCAAATGATTACATAATAGGATCTGGACATAATGCTTTACTATGTAGATATCAATCTGAGAAAAGAATTTTATCAAAGACAGATCAATTAAGTATTGAGTGGGCTGGTACCTATAAACACTATCACTCAGCTATGTTTAGAACTATCCCAATAGGAAAAGTAGACCCTAAGCATATTAAAATGCATGAAGCCTGTGTTGAGGCTTTAGCTAATTGTGAAAAAAAACTGATACCAGAAAATACAGTAGGTGAAGTGTTTGATGTTCATGCAAAAACATTTGACGATCTAGGATATAATAAAGCAAGGATGAATGCTTGTGGATATTCGTTAGGCGCACTCTTTGCACCAAATTGGATGGACTGGCCCATGCTTTACACTGGTAATCCTTACATCATTCAACCAGGTAATGTCTTCTTTATGCACATGATATTGATGGATTCAGTCAATGAATTAGCCATGAATTTAGGAGAAACGTATCTAGTTACAGAAAATGGTAATGAGAGATTGGGTAAGCAAAAACTGGACTTAGTAATTTTATAAAGTTTTAGATTCTTCAATAATTCTTTTTGCTGTATGTTCGGTTGTTAAATTATTTTTTGTAAAATCTAATAATTGTTTTTTTAATTCAAATACTTCATTATTATTACTAATAAAACTTTCAATATTTTGTTTAGATTTAAATAGTGAAATCAAAAAAGATATGATTTTTTTTAAATCTAAAAATTTTTTTTTATAAATGTAAAAAGGATTATATTGAGACAATATCCATTCATACTTTTTTAATATTTTAATTATCAGATCTTTGGGAAGTTTCTCGAGTGTTTTGGTTGGGCATTTTTCAATGTCTAAAAAGAAGGGAATACAACCATTCATCAAAATTTCATAATGTCTTAAACAATCCCAGCCACTTTTTTTAGTAGTTATGGCAAAAATACTATCTTGGTACATTTTGTAATAATCATCCTCATTATCATATATATATGTGTCTAGTCTTCCCGGAATTAATGGTGATATTAAATTTTTTGGTTTTGAATTAATTTCTTTAATTATCTTATTTTTAGGTATTGAAAAATTTATAGGTTTTATATTTGAAGTTTCTTTAAGAAGTTCTCTTTTAAAATATAAACTTTTATTTGAATATTTTTCTTCAATGATGATGTCATCTTCACCATCGATAAAAATATATTTATTTTTATTGCTAACTACTTCATCAAAAAAATATGCCGATCTTCTAATTGAACCGTATATAATTAAATCAAAATACTTTGATATAATTTTTTCTTTAATATTATTTCTATCAATAATATCATATTCCTTTAAACTATTGTTCAAAGTAAATCCTCTGCCCCATAATTTATTTGTGTTAAAATTTCTTTCTATTACTTCCTCTGAATAGAGGTGCCAACAACCAGGATAATCTATAACATCATTACCATAAAGCTCTCTTAATCCATGAAGGGTAAGATCACTCATATAATCAGAAATATTATTTTCAGTTGTTGAGCTAATGTAAAGTATCTTCATTAAATAAATCTCAGAGTATTATAAATCAAAAATTTTAATTTTTATAATTTCTTTTTATAAAAAATAATTTAATTAAACCCATAAATGATTGAATAATTAATTTTAAATTCACAGAACTTTCTCCTCTTACACGATTAATAAAAATAGAACTTACTTCATTAATTTTAAATTTATTAATATCTAAAATTAAAAGTATTTCAGATAACACTATAAAACCATCTCCAATTTTACCACATTTTTTAACTATAAGTTTTGTCGCATTTTTTGAATAAATACGAAAACCATTTGTATAATCACTAACTTTAATATTTAAAATAATTCTTGCTAAAATATTAGACAACTTGGAAAAAATCCTTCTAGAAAGTGACCAATGAAAAATTTTACTTTTTGGCAAATACCTGCTCGAAATTAAGAGGTCACTTTTTTGATTTTTAAATAATTTAATATTTTTTTTTAATTCAGATGGATTGTGAGAAAAATCTGCATCCATTTCTACAAAGATTTGTTTAGTATTTTTTTTAAGTCTTTTTTTAAAACCAAAAAGAACTGCCGATCCTCTACCTCTTGAATTTTTTCTGTGAATATACATTATATTTTTTGTTAATTTTTCTTTTTTTAAAACAAATTGAATATTATTATTCTTTGAATCGTCTACTATTGTAATTTTACAATTTGGTAATTTTTTGGTAATTGTTTTTAAAAGTTTAGAAATATTATCTTCTTCGTTATAAGTTGGGATAATAATATTAATCTCAGACATTAATAAAAATATTTTAAACTCATATTAAATTTTTTAGGTTTCCAATTCAATTTCAAAATTTTTTTATTATTTGAAATTAAATAAGTTGTTTTTGGTGAATCTATAAAATTTGTTTTTTTATTAAATTTTTTTGTAATTAAATTGGCTATAATCTTTAGATTAAATTGATTACCAGATCCTATATTGTATATACCTTTCGCTTTTTTTTTTCTTAGCAAATCAATGGCTGAAACAATGTCTTTTGTATTCAAGAAATCTCTATAATGATTCAATTTATGTAATGTAACTTTTTTTTTAGATAATTTTATTTTTTTTGTTATAGATGGTATTACGAATGGTGTTTTTTGATTCTTATCAGTAAAACTAAAAATTCTACCGATGCATAATTTTATAGAAGATTGGTTTAATTTTTTTCTTAGATGATTTTCTGCAATAAATTTTGTTTTTCCATATTTTGTTTGTGGTTTTGGGTTTTCTTTCTCACTTATCTTATGTGGTTTAAAATCTAACTTATAAACATGTGATGTGGAGGCAAAAAATAACCACTTAGGTTTATTTTTCTTTTTTATTAAAGAATCTATTATATTTAAAGTGCCATTAACATTTACATTATATGATTTTTCATAATCTTTACTCACTCTTCTAGCAGGCACTTTTGCTGCTAGATGAATAAAAATATCAAAATCATTATGAGCAACCCATTGATTAACTTCACTTTTGTTTGTAATATTTTTTTTAAATTTGTAAAATTTATATGGTAAATTTTCAAGTATTCTTTTACCAAGAACTCCGCTCGAACCTGTTATTCCACATTTAATCATTTTAGCTTAATGCTGATCATTAATTTAGTACTTCTATTATTAATCAAGCCATTTTTCAAATTTTTTATAA
>Ga0209335_10006869_pt1 | contig 10054 bp, 8 predicted proteins | sample COG_09_FD_184753 | JGI IMG/M metagenome (GOLD analysis project Ga0209335, IMG submission 184753) | Pelagic Microbial community sample from North Sea - COGITO 998_met_09 (SPAdes) (version 2) | ecosystem: Environmental > Aquatic > Marine > Neritic zone/Coastal water | place: Helgoland, sampling...
GGGAAATGGGGACCACACCTTTATGGTAAGAGAAAATTTTCAGGTCATTCAATTCTGTTACCATAAACTTTTTTTACATTTTTTTATTTTTTATCACCTTATCCATTTTACTAAAAACTAGTAAAATTTACTAAAAACTAGTAAAATACAAACAATTAGTATAGGAACTTATTGTAACTTAACATAATATCATTCTGTCAATGCCAGAATTCACTTGCACTGCTTGTAATTATAAAAGTGCCCGAAAATACAATATGTATATGCATCTAAGTGGGAAAAAACATAAAAAACATATAATTGAAACGGCTGGTAATCAATATGTAGATTCGTTATATGAGAATAGTATTATATGTGTTTGTGGAGATATATTCCACTCCCAATGTGAACTGCGTTCGCATTACGACAATCATAAATGTATAGAAGATGTGTCTCATTCCAATCCGTCCAGTACACCCGCCCCAGTCGATTCGGATGTTCTGACTAAAATACTGGAAGATAATGCCAAATTACATACAATTCTACGTGATTTAATTCCTATGATTGGCGACAATGTGGTAAACAATCAATTCAACTTAAATGTATTTTTAAATGAAGAATGTAAGAATGCCCTGAATATGTCTGAATTTGTAGATCAACTTCAGATTGAAATATCTGATATGGAGTATACGCGCAAGAATTCTCTTGAGAGTGGTATAAAGAGTATAATCCACAAAGCATTGATTGGTATGGATGTATCTGAGCGTCCAATCCACTGTACGGATAGTAAACGCAGAACAATGTATATAAAAGAGAATAATGTATGGGAAAAAGATACAAGAGAAACAAATCATCGCCTTGTAAAGGATGGGGTCGATGCAGTGATCGGGAAACAAGTGGATCACATTAAAAAATGGGTTATTGAGAACCCAGAATACGCAACTGCTGGACAAATCCAAGATGAGTTTGTTGAATTGGCTCGTGTATGTAGTGAGACGTTGACCGATGCGCAAACATCGCGTATAATAGGTGATGTCGCAACAAAAACTTGTATTTCCCAAAACAAATTGACGTATGATGATGTAAAGAAACCGTAAAATTGATTTAATCAATAATTTGTTGATTGTAATCATAACACTAACTAATATGAATCAATTACCACAAACACGTATACAAAATATAACTGCCCATATAGTAAATTGGTTGAATACAAATCAATGTAACGTCATACATATGGATAATGGGGTGGATAATACACGACAATTAATTGAATATCTTCATACAACATATTTGGATGAAGATACTGTTGTTCCACTAGTTGAAACAAAAAAATCGCGAAAATATACATCAAAGAAACCGTTGACTAGTGAAAATCAATGTTCTGCTGGAAAGAAACGGGGGATGAGGTGTTCTCGTAGACACAAGCCAGATACCCCTTTATGTGGAACCCACGAGTTAATGTTTGCATCGAGTAAATTATCAATGGATGAATTCATTGAATCGACTTATGTTACTCAAAAATTAACGAATCAATCTAAGAATCCAAAGTTAGATGAATCCAAATCTGACGATGATACTTCACGTCCTGTGAAACCAAAACCGAAAATCAAAATTGTATCTCACAGTGGAATACCATATTTTGCCGATACAATGAATAATGTATATGACGCAAAGGATATTATTGAAACCAATCCAAATCCAGATGTGATAGGTACATTTTCTCCAATAGATGGGGTTGTTACATTACATCCGAAGCCTATCGTCGAATAGTTATTTCATCGTTTGATTATTTATACTACTATTTATTTTTTCATTATATATTTGGTATCACTGTCATTTTTGCTGGTTTGAAACAATAGGTTTATTCTTCGCCAGATACTGAAATTTTTTAAAGGCGGATAAGTAGGCGGATGCGATGGTGGGATGAGATACGTATGGGATATTATACTTCGCGCATGCCGTCCTGACAATTTTCGCCACTTCTGGGAGGTGGATGTGGCATATGGTGGGGAACAGATGATGTTCTATTTGGTAATTGATTCCCCCAAATAAATTCACAGTATATGGATTGTCAGTGGAAAAGTTCCCGGAATTTCGGACTTGGACTTCTCCCCAATCGGTATTGGAAATATCCTTCACCAAATTCTGTTCCGTTTCAAATGTATCGTGATCGGGAATAATACATACTGAATACCAGAAATTCGCAGATATCGCGAATAATATGGGAATGATTATATGGGTCCGTGCAGAACATAATAAACAATATACGGTTGTCGTCCTAAGTGTTATTTCAAACCAGTCGGTGGGCCGACGGGGGAGTTTGAATCTCCACATACCACCATTTTTTATCCCTCGTACGTATGCCAACATTTGCCCGAACCATATTCCTGGAAATATATTTAGGATGAATGCAAAATATACATATGTTGAATAGAGCATATATCGCGATGGATTTTCGCTAGATGATTTAAGCAAAAATGGTTTGAAATGAATTGTATCTGGGTCATCATGTGTCCCGACGAATGAATGGTGTCGAAAACAGTGGTGTTTGTACCAAATCCGATTATCCCATAGTGCGATAGTGTTCCATATTGATGCAGCCAATTCATTCACGTATGGGTTCGTGGAAATCGCGTGATGGGATGAATCGTGCATAACTCCAAATACAACCTGTAACATCATATGTGATGAGAATACCGCGATGAGACTGCGTGTGAAAACCGAATATTCACTCCCGAAACAAAACAATATGAATGATATAAAAAACAATCCTGATTGGATTATGGATTTCAATACCCAGACCCAATTGGCGTGGTGAGATATACCACGATATTTAAAATGGTCCGCTACTTGATCTCTTAGTACATCATAAAATTCCCCAACGGCGAATCGAAATGGTGTTGGAGAGATGGTTTTATCATTTACAACCTCGTATTTTTCCATGATACGTCTAATTTTATTTATATCACACATTGCGTGATACGATTCAAATGCTGCGGTCGCATCTTCTCCTCTAGTCGATTCCAATATGAGCGATCCACCGGGATGATGTTTCATGAATGCATCCAAATCGTACATTTTTCCATGAATGAGCCACATATATTATATATAATTTTCATATTTTAAAAAATAAAATATTACACAAAAATGGGTCTTTTCATACCAAGCGCAATTTGTACTGTGTTGGGAGTAGATGAATACAGTAAAATGTGTGATTCGCTACTGTGTGATTCGCTACTGTGTGATTCGCTACTGTGTGATTCGCTACTGTGTACTTGTTGATTTATTTTTCACGGTCATTTTGTTCCGTGAAAAATATTCAATGGTATAAAAATAATATTTCTAATGAAAAATTGATTTATAAAATCAATTAATTTATAATTAATATATTTAACAAAACTATAATTAAACAAATTTTAAAAATGACTAACAACAACAACAGTAACAACGGCGGTAGTGATCGCGTTAAGAATAAAAAATTCATAGATTCAGATTCGGATGTTGAATTGGATTCTATTGAGTACAAGAAATTTCTCCAATCATTATTTCCATCGAATCATATGAACAAGAAGGTTGCCGATGCAATCAAATCGGCCAAGATCGAGAACGACGATTCTTCCGACTTGGACGAACGACTTATTCGTAAGAAGGCGCGTAAACATAGGAGAGTGATTGAGGATAGTGATGATGAGTCGGTTGAGGAGATTAAAGGTAAAAATAAAAAGGCGGTAGTTGATAGTGACGATGAAGAAGAAGGTACTGTGCGTATTGTTTTCGAAATAAAGGGTGGTGAGGATGATTATGATTCTTGTGATGATGAGTATGGGTCCGAAGATTCTGATGATAGTGATTCTGAGGAGGATAGTGATTCAGGGGAGGATATTGATTCTGAGGAGGAGAGTGATTCAGGAGAGGATAGTGGGTCTGATGAGGAGAGTGATTTTGAAGATGGGAGTGATTCCGATGAGGATAGTGGGTCTGATGAGGATAGTGAGTCGACGTACGAACCACCTACAACAAGACACACCAGTAAACAATCCAATTGTAAACACCCTAAATCAATGAAAAATAAATCGGTGCCAATGAAAAATAAATCGGTGCCAACGAAAAATAAATCGGTGCCAACGACTGAATCGGTGCCAACGACTGAATCGGTGCCAACGACTGAATCGGTGCTATTGGAAAAACTAAAAGGTATCGTATCCGATATGGGTGTTGCTGCCCATAAAAATCATCCTCTTGTAAAGGAAGTTAAGAGATTGCAGCGTGATACTGAAAAACAACTCGAACGTCTTGATAAAAAGACTAATGGTAAGAAGAAGCGCCAGAATACACTTGACTTTAAGAGACTTATGCGTGGAGAAGATCTGATGAACGATGTCAAATATTTCAAAAGTAAGATGAATATGGATGAACAGGAGAAGGTCATTTCTCACGCCAAGGAGATTAAGGAACATACCCATATCGACAAGCCGTATACATTGAAGTTACTCGAATCGGATATTCCTCCATCCCAAAAGGCGATTGCAATGTCGAAATTAAATACATTGAAGATAACTGAGCCAGGTACTGGCGACTATGCAAAGACTAAGCAGTGGTTGGATACATTCATGAAGATTCCATTTGGAAAATACAATGAGTTGCCTGTATCGATGGATGATGGGATCGAAAAGTGTCAGGAATTTATTGCCAGTTCAAAGGATACGCTTGATAAGGCGGTTTACGGTATGGCCGATGCAAAGATCCAGATTCTCCAAACAGTCGCTCAGTGGATCGCCAATCCACAGTCGATCGGTAATGCGCTCGCAATCGGTGGTCCGATGGGTACGGGAAAGACGACTTTGGTGCTTCAGGGTCTGGCCAAGATAATGAACCGTCCAGCTGTACTGATTAGTCTTGGTGGTGCGGAGGATGGGTCTCGCCTGACGGGTCATTCGATGACATATGAGAATTCGAAACACGGTCGTATCATCGATTCATTGATCCAATCAAAGTGTTCGAACCCCATTATATTTATGGATGAGGTGGATAAGATTTCCGATACGGCAAAGGGGCAGGAGATCATTGGTGTATTGATGCATTTAATCGATCAGACTCAGAACACCCAGTTCAAGGATGAGTATTTCAGCGAGTTCGACTTTGATTTGTCTAGATGTCTATTCGTGTTCAGTTGGAATGATATAAATGCGGTGAATCCTATTCTGCGTGACCGTATGTATAGAATTCAAACAAAGGGATATGAGACGCCTGAGAAGACGATAATTGCCAAGGATTACTTGCTTCCTTCCATTAAAAAAATGGTGAATTTCGGTGATGGTGATATTGTGATTCCCGATGAGACAATTCATTATTTGATCGATACACATACGGAAAAGGAGGAGGGTGTTAGGAATTTGAAGCGGTGTGTTGAGATCATCTATACGAAAATCAATCTGTACCGCCTGTTAAAGCCTGGTGTGAAAATGTATAATGATGATATGAATATTGATATTACATTTCCTCTCACGATAACTAAAGATATATGCGATAAGTTGATCAAGAAACACGATGATGCGGATAAGACGGGGCCTCCGTTTGGAATGTATATGTAGACATATTCGCGATGTCGGTGTATTCAATATATCGACTATATCGCAGCCAAAAAGATATATGTATATATATCGTATAGTTCATACGAATGGATAGTATGACGACAAACAATTGTACGACAAACAGAATATTATATATTAGAAATAAACTATTGTATGAATCGGATTGTTCGACCGATGATATACAATTTTTATTTGATAATAAAATTATAACTGATTATGACGGAGATAATTTTACTAATACGATCGCAATATTAAAAAAATACTTGGAGCTCAATTGCAATCATAATTGGATTGATGATTGGTTTGATGTTGATGTTGAAAGAAGTCAGTATATTGTATATTGTTCTGTATGTGAAACAATCGACCGATCAAGCGACCGACCGATCAATCGACCGACCGATCAAGCTCTGTTGCCTCCCCTATCAGATAGGAATGTCAATTGATCATTTGATAAGCATGCACATCCTGATGATGTTGAGTATGTAGATGGACAACAATCAGGTCGAAATGTTTGACCCTTAAGCATATCAAGTGTGTCGCCGGTCGGTGGGACGGATGGGTATTGTATAGAAGTGGATACGTTATCACCAGAGTATGTAACTGATACAGGGATGTCAGTTCCCATTCGTTCGGATTCATTTTCTATAGTTTGAAACGCTTCAACATTCGAATTACCTAGTCCATTTTTATTAGCAAGTTTTGTAAGGGGAATCGAACAACAGCCGCCCTCGTGTTTGCGGTTTACTATCGTATACACTAAAAACAGGGATACAACAATAAGGGACACCATCGCTATGCGTTTTATCATCGTTTTGTTAAATCGATTCATTATCTACTATACAGCGAGAAATAAATACACTCTAATCATGTCCATAATAAACATTCGACTAAGTCAATGATAAAATTAAAATCTTTAACTGGTCTCCCAGAAACAGTCGCAGTACCTGTTTCTGTCAATATATGTGTAAATTGCTGATTGATATCTATATCATTGTTTCTGTTTATTAGACCGTCCAATTCCCCTATATCATTATTCTCAATAGCAGTTTGGACTGTGCCAATTATACGTTGTCCCGATGATAATACATCACCAATTTTGATACATGATATTGGCTTGATTTCGCCTCCTTGAATTTCGCAAGTATCGTATTTACCGAAACCCTTATCTGCATATAAATGAATATCGCCGGGAACACATTTAAGTAGGGAACAGATTTGGTGTATCGTATTAGAATCCAGATCATCCCAATCGGAAAAAACTAATCCACAAATAGGAATTCGTTTTGTAGTTGTATTCAAACAATAAACAGTCGGTTCATCATATTTAATTGGGCGAAAGTCGGGGTGATCACATATACTGATAAGTTTTGTGGTATTTCCAGATCCAACCTCGATTCTATGTGATCCTGTTGCGCAAACACCAGTTTTGTTGCATCGAAACATTGTTTCATCTAACATATCAAGTTCCAATGTTGATGTCACCATATTTTTGTCGCCAGTAATATCGACCAATAAATCACCGCATACAATTTGTTGAATGGGGACCAATTGTTCCTCCCCCGACCTATTTACGCGCAACATTGTATTTATTGCAAAACATGATTTTTTCCTGGGGGTTCCAGGAATACCTGGACCGTGTAGTTTTAGGGTGGTAACCATAAATGCAGACATTGTCCCCATTATGGCAGCAATTATTCCAAACGTTGCTGTCAGACTAATGGCGAGTGGCCATGTAAATGGTAAAATCCACGATATTATAATGACCCCAATCATCGAATACATGATTGTCAATACAGTCGACATTATCCCCCCAATCATTGATTTGATTATTAAATAAAATGCCTGTAGCGAATAAACTGCTGTTTGTAATGCAGCTGTATTTTTTCCGACACTGTCTTTTGCTATAAGAATTACCTTTCTAATTTCTAGTAATATATTAGACATCCACGATACAAACAATGTAAATATTCCCCTTGCAACAGCACTCATTTTTGAAATAACAGACTGAATTTCGCTAGTTGAATCTCGTAAAGAATCGAATGTTTTTTTGGTCTCGTCCATTGCATATTGTATTGGTTTAAACGCCCCATCAGTAATTTTTTCCAAAATACTTCTATTGCATTGTATAAAGTTCTGTTGTGTAAATGCATATGGGTCGCCCCCATGTTCTGATTGCATAATATGTCCCGCAAATGGTAATACCGATGGATTACATTTAACATTATCCCAATCCTGTTTAAGTGCAGTTGTCTGATTCATTGTACTGAAATATGAAATACCAACAAAAAATGTTGTGAATAGAATAAAAACGGAGAATAAATCTCCCCATATGCTTGGTCTATACATTTCAACCAACCGTTTTGCATTAAAACTACCTCCTGTGGTGGTTACGCCTAAATTTATACGTGGCTCGTCCATATTCAAGACTGTATGGTAACTATATTGCGGCTATACATTATTTTCTAGAAAAATCGTACGGTCTATTTATTCGATATCTTCCCAATCGTGAAATATATGCTGCCCAATGGGAATTGTATTGTTTGACGTTATTAGACAATATAAAGTTGGTACCGACTCCTTAAATATATTGACTGTATCGCGACATTTTCCATATTCTGCCACACTAATAAAATTATCAACCTCTGGATCAAATATTAAATGTGATCCTGATACAATACACGTTCGATCAATCTGGTACATTGTCTCCTTTTGTACTCCCTCATCTGTCATATTCCCAATTTTCATTGTACACAATACAGTCGCGTCGGTTCCGACGAGAACATCGCCCAGATCAATATCGGATATTTTGACAGCCCCCCGATGTGTTTCAATAACTGTATCTGGATGAAAACACATTCGAACTAATTTACCCGGTTTTCCGTTCCATATACTTTTGGTTAATATAATGGATCCTTTGGTCGCATGCATAATCGTTGATACGGTCCCTCCCAATTTCGCGAATGTATCTCTCAAGTTAGTGGCAAATCTAATAAATTCAATCTGTATATTCCCAAAATTAGCGGATAACCCCCCTGTGATCCCACTCATCGACCCAACAATTCCAGCAGTACTAGTTCTGACTGTATCGATTGTCGATGTTAATCCACCCGCAATATCATTAATTACCAATACGTTTGACATCATTGGTTTCAATAATTGTCCCATATAATCAGACTGCATTGTCTGTATACATTCGGAAAAGTTTTCCGTTGGATCGTGTCCAAACAGTCCTGCAATTGGAATGATCCCGGGACTACATTTATATTCATCCCAATTTTGTTTCACATCCTCTAGTTTAGACAGTGCGATTCCGATCGATTTGCATATTAAAAAAATACAAATAATGAATATTGTCATTGCTATATCTTCCCCTCTCATGATGTGGTGATATTGGAATATAGTGGGATTTTAAATGATTGGAAATACGATAAAAGAATTATTGTCCAACTGGATTGTGTATACAATGGTTCAAATTACCACTGCCGTGTACCCAAATCGATATTGAAGTGTTTCGGAATGACATTCATTTAAGAGGAATATACTAATATCCGATTGACTGAGTCGTATAATGCAATTGGATGATCTGTCGTGGAATCGAATATGTTCGAATGGATTGAATCCATTTCTACCAAAGAATCCAACCGTCTCATTGAATTCAATCACGGAATCGAATTGTTGGATCGATTGTTCCGATGCATTATCATTGATCCGTCGAAACGTATTCCTCTTCCCAAATTCAATTCTTGATTTATCACTTGCTTTCCATAGCATGAATTCGTCGGTCATTTGCGAAAATGCCGTGATATCCTCTTCAATAATCGCTTTTACAATAATATTGCTATTTGATCTGAGTACATTCATGTATGCCAATTCGAAACAAACAATTTTGGGGTGGTTGTATATGTTTCTATACAATTTATATCTAGTCATGAATAATGCGAAAATATCATCTCTTGTCCGTTCTCCGAATGACCAGTATGTTCCGCGATCGGTCGTGTTTCTCTTACAGGACTGATCCGTCGCCGATAATTTCAAATCAACGCAAATAGAGGAATTGTCTATAATCCGATCTACATCGATTTTATCGGGCAATCCGAATACATACCGATCGCGTTCCAGATAATCGATTTTATCGAGATCTACGCCATTGACTTCATTATTGATGAATTGAAATCTAAAATCGTGTATAAATGTTTGTTCGGGATTAATAATATTACATATATAATCCACTGCTATTGGCGAAAGTCCAAATCGATCTGGTTCAGTATCTACCAATTCTTTAAATATACATTGGGATCGTTCTTCGTGTGTCTTCCATTTACAGTCTTTTGGGATGAGACCTTCTTCGATAAATTGGTTGATCAATTTATCGAATGTATGCGATGCGGGGCCGTGACCAAGGTCGTGGAGAAGTCCACCTAAACAAATCCATTCCTTTTCTATTTCGGAAATACGTGGTAATATTCCATTTTGCATTAGTCGCGTCA
>Ga0209335_10006876_pt1 | contig 10047 bp, 4 predicted proteins | sample COG_09_FD_184753 | JGI IMG/M metagenome (GOLD analysis project Ga0209335, IMG submission 184753) | Pelagic Microbial community sample from North Sea - COGITO 998_met_09 (SPAdes) (version 2) | ecosystem: Environmental > Aquatic > Marine > Neritic zone/Coastal water | place: Helgoland, sampling...
GTTTCCTCCGAAATTACCTGACATTCCAATCTTCTTACCCAATTTCCTGTCAGCGATAAAAAGAAAATCAGTATTTCTTTCTGTGAAATTAAGCCAGGATTCTTGGTGGTCTCCGTAAGAATTGGCTTTTGATCCTGTTCCTGTGGAGTTCTGTCGTCTTTCATTATAAGTATCTAAACCCGTTCGTAAATTAACACTTAACCAATCTAACATTTTATAATTCACACTTGCAAAACCAACTATTCTATCTCGCCAATCTTTGTTCTGGTTTTCATTCATCATCCAATAAGGATTTGACTGCCATGACCAAGGAGAATACCACACCTTTTCATCTCCATTTTCATCTTTATAATTTCTCAATGATTCATCACTTATGTTTCTAGGAAGAAAATTATAGTGGCGACCGGCACCCCGACTATCAGATTGGTTTAATCTATTTAATGCGTCTTGACGTATGTAATTCACTTTAGCGTCTGCACTTAATTTATCCGATAAATTTGCTGAACTTCTGAAATTAATCGTATTGCGTTCGAATTTAGTATTAGGAACCATCCCTCTATTCTTAAGGTTCGTATATGACAATCGAAACGTTGCTAGATCATTTCCTCCATCCAGAGAAAGTGAATTGGTTAAGGTATTTCCAACCCTAAAAAAGTTCTTGTAATTATTTGGTTGAGCAGAGTAGGTCCTAGTTTCTCCATCCCAATCAATATAGGTCTGATCTTCCATTTTTGGCCCCCAACTTTTTGCTAAATGAGAAGTATTAAAATACGGCAAACTATCTCCGTTAGCAAGAGCTTGATATTCAAAAACTCCATTGGTTCCTGCTCCGTATTCATTTTGAAACTTCTTTTGAATATCCGCGAATTCAAATGTCGTTGTTGAATTATACGACACGCCAATACCGTTTCTTGAAGTTCCCTTTTTTGTATTTATCAACACCACTCCAAATGCGGCTCTAGATCCATAAATGGCTGCAGCGTTAGGTCCTTTCAAAATAGTTACTGATTCAATATCGTCAGGATTAATATCCGAAATAGGACTACCATAATCAATACCTCCCCACATGCCTGCACCACCGCGACTTTCATTATCCATTGGTACTCCATCTATAACAAAAAGAGGCTGATTTGACTTACTTATTGATTTATTTCCTCTGATCACTATTCTACTAGATGTTCCTGGTCCTCCCGAAGTCTTTGATACCTGAACCCCAGCGACCTTACCCGAAATAGTATTGACAACATTTGCATCTCTGGCTTTCGTCATTTTACTAACATCAACTTCTGCCACAGCATAGCCTAAGGCCTTTTTCTCTTTCGATATACCAAGCGCGGTAACCACAAATTCACTTAGCTGTTCAGTGTTTTCTACCATCGATACATCTACCACAGCTCTCCCCGCTATCGCTACTTCCACAGTAATAAATCCAACAAAACTAATTTGTAGCGTGTCAGCTTGCTCAGTTAATGTTAATGAGTAATCCCCATTAATATCTGTTGACGTGCCTTTTGAAGTGCCTTTAATCAAAACAGTTGCCCCAGGTATTGAAGAATTATCTGAAGACATTGAAATTTTACCCTTAACAGCAGACTGAGATACAGCAAATAAGCTGCACAAAAAACTAACACATAACATGTAAATCTTACTCCTCATTAATAACAAATATACTCCACAAACACTTACTATATTTAGTAAGCAATACTAAATATATTTAACATATTTGTCTTTAAATTAGCAAATAATTACATTTAATAATAGATTTTATCGATTTAATACAATATGAACTATACCAAATCATTTAGATTATTAACCACCCTATTTTTTATGTGGGGATTAATTACAGTATTAGTCGATTCGCTTATACCTAGGCTAAAAGAAATATTCTCAATTGGGAACTTTGAAGCAGGATTGGTTCAGTTTGCTTTTTTTATTGCATATGGTTTTGTTTCAATACCTGCAGGTTTATTATTAAAAAAAATAGGCTACAAAAAAGGAATCATTTTAGGCTTATTAACTATGGGAATAGGATGTTTAATGTTTTACCCTGCTGCTTCATTTAGAGTATTTCCACTTTTTCTTTTAGGGTATTTTATACTAGCGAGTGGAATGACTGTACTGCAAGTTGCTGCAAATCCTTATGTTACAATGTTAGGAGATCCAGATGGTGCTTCAAGTAGATTAAATTTGTCTCAGGCATTTAATTCATTAGGAACTGCTATTGCTCCAGTAATTGGAGCAATATTTATTTTAAGCGACAATATATTGTCAACTGATGAAATTGGTGTTCTACCTGAGAATGAAAAAATCGCCTATTATTTGCAAGAGGCCTCTGCGGTGCAAGGACCATTTATCATATTGGCTGCGATGCTTATTGGATTAGCCATTTTTGTATTTTTCACTAAACTTCCCAAGGTACTTAATGAAAATTCTGTGGGAACATATGCAGAAGTTATTAAAAACAAACTTCTCTCTAGAGGAGCACTAGGAATATTCGTTTATGTAGGAGTTGAAGTTGCCATAGGAAGCTATCTAACACTATATTTTATGGACATGGGTCTTGTCGACCAAATCAAATCAAGTGAAATAATGAATTCTATTTTCTCTTTAGTTCACTCTTCTGATATCTCAGAAGTTGATGGAAAAGCAGTAGTAGGAGCTTTTGTCGTTTTTTATTGGTCCGGAGCGATGGTAGGAAGAAGTATTGGAACCTACTTAACGAAGATATATAACCCAGGAAATATCCTTTCTCTGTTTTCCCTAGGAGCGGTTTTAATGGTTTTACTATCAATGAATACATCAGGTTTTCTGGCAATGTGGAGTATAATAGCTGTAGGGTTATTCAATTCTATAATGTTTCCAACCATATTTGCAATAGCAATTAGAGATTTAGGGGATTTAAAGCCTTTAGGTTCTGGAGTGCTTTGTACAGCTATTTGTGGCGGAGCATTTATATCTCCATTTTATGGATATCTAGCTGATACAATAGGGTTTAAACTTGCTTTTATTTTACCAATAGTATGTTATGGGTACATTTATTACTACGGTAAATTATCCAAAAAAATAATTAATAACGAGGGATGAATGTAGCGATTGGAATTGACATTGGAGGAACTAATACAGTTATTGGTTTAATAACCAAAAATGGGAACTGTATTTATGAAGAAGCGATTAAAACGAAAAGCTTTAAATCTGCGGAACAACTAGTAACCACTCTATGCGACAAAATAAAACTTGCGGCAGCACATCTGAAAGAAAAAATAGAAGTAGTTGGAATCGGAATTGGTGCCCCTAATGGCAATTATTATAACGGCACAATTGAATTTGCTCCAAACCTACCATGGAATGGAGTCACAAATTTATCTAAGCTTTTTAGCAAACATTTCTCAATCCCAATTGCCGTAACAAATGACGCCAATGCTGCTGCAATGGGAGAAATGCTATTTGGAGGTGCGAAAGAGGTAGATAATTTTGTGGTAATAACATTAGGTACTGGCGTTGGTAGTGGTTTTGTGATTAATAGAGATATTGTTTACGGCCATGATGGGTTTGCAGGCGAAATAGGTCATGTTATTATTGACCCCGAAGGCAGAGATTGTGGCTGTGGAAGAAAAGGGTGCCTTGAAACTTATGCCTCAGTTACGGGGATTGTTAGAACTACACATATTTTTCTAGGAAAATCTGCTAGAAAAAGTAAATTGCGAGATTATTCATCCAACCAATTGTCGGGCAGAATAATTACAGAAGCAGCTAGAAATGGTGATGAATTAGCACTTGAAATATTCGATTACACAGCTCAAAAACTTGGATTCTGCCTTGCGAATATGGTGGCGATAAGTAGTCCAGAACAGATTATATTTTTTGGCGGACTTGCAAAAGCAGGGGATTTATTACTAAAGCCAACCAAGGTTTACATGGAAAAAAACCTACTCAATATTTTTCAAAATAAAATCATATTAAAAGCATCTGAACTCAACCATAACGCATCGGTTATAGGAGCTGGTGCATTAATATGGAAAGAAATTGAACTAAAATCTCACACAGCATCTTATGTTCCGATTAGCCTTAATTAGCACTTTTTGGATAGCATTGTTTATCAACGCTTATTGCCAAAATTTAACCCAACATGTTAACCCTTTTATTGGAACGGGAGGGCATGGACACACCTACCCAGGAGCTAGCGCTCCATTTGGTATGATGCAACTAAGCCCAGACACGAGATTAACCGGGTGGGATGGTTGCTCAGGGTATCATGATTCAGATTCTATTATCTATGGGTTTAGTCATACCCACCTCAGCGGGACTGGGGTATCCGACTATGGCGACATATTACTTATGCCTTTCAAAAAGAGTGCTACCAAACAAGGTCACACCTCAAAGTTTTCTAAATCTACAGAGATGGCTCAACCAGGATATTACGCAGTAACACTAGATGATGATAATATTAAAGTAGAGTTAACAACAAGTAAACGGGCAGGGATGCATAAGTATATTTTTGAAAGCGAAAATGACAATCTTGTTTACCTCGATTTAGACCATCGAGACAAAGTAATTCAGTCTAATCTTACTATCGAGGACGAATATACTGTATCTGGATTCCGAATATCAGACGCTTGGGCAAAAGAGCAGCACGTATATTTTGTAGCTCAATTCTCTCAAAAAATAAAAGACCTGGGCGGCACAAAAAACCACACAAACACATTTGAATTCAACTCTAAAGAAGTCTTAGTAAAAATTGGAATCTCGGCGGTAAGTGTTGAAGGAGCAAGAAAAAATCTCGAAGCAGAAATTCCCCATTGGGACTTTAACAAAGTAAAAACAGAGACGCAGCAAGCATGGGAATTGGAATTATCAAAAATTAGAATAGAAGCCACAAATGAGCAGAAAGAAATATTCTATACCGCTCTCTATCACTCTTTACTCAATCCGAATCTTTTTTCTGACATTGATGGAAAATATCGAGGCACCGACTTGCAAATTCACCAAAGCGAGAAAAATATTTACACCGTTTTTTCTTTATGGGATACTTATCGAGCCACACATCCATTATTTACAATTATCGAGCAAGAAAAAACCAACGAATTCATAAATACTTTCTTATTACAATATGAAAATGGTGGACAGCTGCCAATGTGGGAATTATCTGCTAACTATACTGGATGTATGATTGGATACCACTCAATTCCAGTTATTGCAGATGCATATATGAAAAATATTCGTGATTACGATACAGATAAAATTTTCTCTGCCTGTTTGGCCACCTCTACAAGTAATAAGCTTGGTCTTGACGCTTACCAAAAACATGGATACATAACCGCAACAGAAGAGCATGAATCTGTTTCTAAGGCTCTAGAATATGCTTACGATGACTGGTGTATTTCTCAAATCGCTAAGGACAAAAACGACAAAGAAGCACATGCTGTATATTCTAAGCGAGCCCAATATTATAAAAATCATTTTGACCCAAATACAGGGTTTATGAGAGCAAAACGAAATGAAACCTTTATGGAACCTTTTAACCCCACTGAAGTTAATTTCAATTTTACGGAAGCTAACTCCTGGCAGTACAGCTTTTATGTGCCACAAGATTTAACTGGGCTTATAAAACTCATGGGAGGAAAAAAGTCTTTTGAAAACAAACTCGATGAACTTTTTTCCACTTCGGATGCGACTACAGGAAGAACACAAGTTGATATCACAGGACTTGTGGGCCAATATGCTCATGGAAATGAACCAAGTCATCACATGGCCTACTTATATTCATATGTGCACAAACCTTGGAAAACGCAGAAGATGGTCAGGCAACTTCTATCAGAAATGTACACTAACAAACCAGATGGTTTAATTGGCAATGAAGATTGCGGTCAGATGTCTTCTTGGTATGTGTTAAGCTCGTTGGGATTTTACCCAGTCACGCCTGGAGACACTATATACATAATTGGATCACCAAATATTAATTCAGCAACGATTAACATAGAGAATGGGAATACATTCGTTATAGATGTGAAGAATCAAAGCGACAACAACCTCTTTATTCAATCACTTGAATTAAATGGAAAACCTTATGAAAAAAGCTACCTATCGCACTTTGATATAATTAAAGGAGGAACACTTGTATTCAACATGGGCGACACCCCAAATTATCAATTGGGATTAAGCGATAATTCTTCACCAAGCTCAAAAATCACAAATAACTTAATAACACCTGTTCCATTTATCACTGCGAAGAGCCAAACATTTACCGATTCACTATTTATCGAATTTAATTCTGCCGACCCTTCTTCAACGATCTATTATGCTCTGGATAAAGTGATCTCAAGTGACAATCAAATGGTCTATAAAAATGGTTTCTACATAGATAAAACGAGCTCCATAACGGCCAAATCTAAAGCCGAAAATTGTTTGGAAAGCTTTACTACTACAGCAAATTTTGTAAAGATATCAGGTAAAAAAACAATACAAATTAACAGCGAATGTTCCCCTCAATACACCGCAGGAGGTAACAACAGCCTAATCGATAATATTCGTGGAGGAAATGATTTTCGTACTGGCGGTTGGCAAGGCTATCAGGGAAATGATTTTGAAGGAATTGTTGACTTAGGAGAAGTTCAAGAGCTAAAATCAATTGGCTCTGGATACATTCAGGATCTCCGTTCTTGGATAATTCTACCTACCGAAATTATCTATTCTATTTCTCTTGACGGTATTATTTATGAAGAGGTAGCCCGAATAAAACAAACATACCCAAGTAACAGTTATGAAATAAAATCGGCAGATTATACGAGTGAAGTAAATACGAGTGCACGCTACATCAAGGTAAATGCAAAATATTTCGGGAAGCTACCTCAATGGCACCTTGGAGCTGGCGGAGAATCTTACATTTTCATTGACGAGATTATTATAGAATGAACACGAGTCAGGCCATCTTAATTATTCCAACTAAACCTAAAACTGCTACTTCGTAAATAAATCTCGTAAATAGCTATAATAATTAATGCAATGAAAGATTTTGGCTTATGATCTTAAAATGAATCAGGACTAGTGTTTGTAACCTTAACTTTATCATTGCCCGTGCTGATTACTTTAAATTCCGTTCTTCGGTTTTCAGCATGCAGCTCATCACTACAATCAGATTTAACAGCTCCTTCACAAGCACAATCGTTTAGCAGTTTCGATTCTCCATATCCTTTTCCGTAAATTCTATCTGGTTCGGTAATTTTTGTTTTGATATATGCCGCAGAGGCCCTAGCTCTTTTATCTGATAAGCGCTCGTTATACGCTTTACTTCCTCTACAATCGGTGTGTGCTCCAAGCTCTACTACCATACCTGGGTATTTGTTCATCACTTCAACAATCTTATTCAGCTCAACTTCAGCGTCTGGCCTGATATTATACTTGTTTAAATCAAAATTTATTGGGTTAATTTGAACGAGTTCAGACAAATCCTTTACTTCTTCATCAAGGCCTAAATCTAATGTTTTGTGGATATCATACTGACCTGGCTCGGATAACTCTGTGTTATATGTCACCGTTTTCGAAAAGTACCCTCCCCTTTCGATAGTAAGGTTATAACTTATTCTATCTTTTAATCTTTTATCACCAAGAGGCTTCCTCCAATCTCCAGTTTCTGGTGTCAGTACATCAATTATATCTCCTGTCATATTATCCGTTAATCTAATTTTAACATCCTTCAATGGTTCTCCCGTTTTCTTGTCGGTAATTAAAAGATAAACTGAAAGTCCCGGATCTTTTTCCAACTGCAAATCGGCAATTACCACATCTTCATCCGTATCCGTATTTGCCTGATTCTCCCCATCAAAATGATCTGTTCGAGAGCCGCTAAGGTTAAACTTCAACCCTGGTTCTACCTCAAAAGAATACTCTCCTTTATCGTTAGTTATAACTTCTGCAACAATCTCACCTGCTTCATTGAACAACTTAACCAACGTACTATCTAGTATGCTCCCTGATTTACTGCTGGCTACTCCCTTAATGGTTTTACCAAACTTGAATTTCTTCAACAACTCGAAAGAATAAATATCATCACTACCCTGCCCACCAATTCGATTAGAAGCTACATATCCAAATTTCATGTCTTTATCTATACTCACAGAGAAATCGTCTGCATTGGTATTTAGCGGAGCACCCATATTAATAACCTTTCCATATCCATTTTCTTTTACTTGTACCAAGAAATTATCTAACCCACCAAGGCCTGGGTGACCATTGGACGCAAAAACCAAAATACCTTCAGAGTGGTAAAATGGAAACATTTCGTTACCTTCTGTATTTATTGTCGCTCCTAAATTTTCAGGTTGACCCCAAGAGCCATCTTCATTTCGAGCTACTTTGTATAAATCTGTACCTCCTTTTCCTCCGGGCATATCTGAAGTAAAGTACATAAAAGTGCCATCGGGGGATAAACACGGGTGACCTGCTGAATACTGGTCACTATTAAAGTGGATTCCTTTTTCCTCGCTCCAATCTTCATCTTCTAATTCTGCATAATACATTTGAAGTTTTATAACACCTTCTGCATCTTTACCTTCGTAATTATTTCGGGTAAAAACGACCAATTTTCCATCATCTGTGAACGATGCCGGGCCTTCATGATACTTCATGTTGATCTTTTTATGGAATTCTTCGCAGTTACTTAACGTGCCATCTGCTGCCTTATCTGCAACATACATATCTAAAAAAGGAAGTCCATTCCAATTCCACTTCCTTTCAACTGGTTTCGTGCCTTCACGAGAAGAGGTGAATACTACCTTATCTTTATAATAAGTTGCGCCAAAATCTTGCTGTTCACTATTGATATCTAAATTTTGAATAGTATAACGACCATCATCTTTTAACAGTTTTTGAGCATATCCTTTATGATCCATATGCTTTATCGCACGTCCATCATGCCCCGCCACAGAATGGTATTTTTCCATCCATTTTTCCGATTCCAGATATTTCGAATTACTTTTTAAAGCTTCTGAATAGTTATAAAAATCTAATGGTTCAGCATTGGCGTGATTAACCACTAAAGCATAATATTCTTCAGCCTTTAAATAATCATGCAAATTCCAATAGCTTTCCGCCAATCTTCTATTTATTTCTGGAGATTTTTCTTCCGAATCGACATATTTTTCTATCGCATTATCGTATGAATAGCTATCGAAATGCTTGTCAGCTTTTTTGATTTTACCTCCTTGAGAAAAAGCAGAAACAGTAAAACAAAGTGTGATAACAAATAGTGTAATTTTTCTCATCTCTATCATTTTAGAAATATCGTGGTGAACGAATTTTTTCTTTTTCCTTATATATGAAATCGTATCGTAACATAATTTCGTGACTTCCTCCATTATACTTTCCTGTACTCAATCCATAAGACCAATCAAATGAATAACCTATTCTGAATTGTGGAGTTGGATTGACGCCTATCAATAAGCCAACAGCATCTCCAGTCCGAACCATGAGACCTGCAGAAATCATTTCATTAAATAAGAAACTTGCCGTTAAATCAGCTTCTAAGGGAGCACCAGCAGTTGCTTTTAAGAAAGTTGTAGGCTTGAATTTGATATTATCAGAAATGTCCATAATCGCACCAGCGATCATAAAATAATGACGTTTCTCGCTATTCGATGCAGTCGCGGTAGAATTAGTAGAGAAATTGTTTTGCAGTATCCTGGGACTTGACAAACCTGCGTATACTTTAGGAGTTGAATAATATAATCCAAAACCAAAATTCGGTAATGCTTTACTCTGAATATCACTAACAAAAGATTGATCAGTTTTATCATCCGTCAACTTTAACGAGGACAATCCAGATTGCATAATATTCAGTCCTGCTTTTAACCCAAACGCTAGCTTTCCATTTTCACTTACATTCATTCGATATGCAACATCGCCATATATTGAAGTCGTATTTGTTGGTCCTATTCTGTCATTGATAAGAGAAAAACCAACACCCAATTCTTCTCTGTAGATAGGGCTATGAGCCGTTATAGTCTGTGTTACTGGTGCCCCATCAAAACCAACCCATTGCGACCTATGAATTCC
>Ga0209335_10006879_pt1 | contig 10045 bp, 9 predicted proteins | sample COG_09_FD_184753 | JGI IMG/M metagenome (GOLD analysis project Ga0209335, IMG submission 184753) | Pelagic Microbial community sample from North Sea - COGITO 998_met_09 (SPAdes) (version 2) | ecosystem: Environmental > Aquatic > Marine > Neritic zone/Coastal water | place: Helgoland, sampling...
TATCTAATAAGTGTGTAACCTGATTACTTACCTTTTCACAATCATCAATATTAATTCCGTTCACACTATCTATGTACAGAGTGAATTTTAAAAAATTATTTTGTTGGCCCACATTTAGCCCCCAAAGTTCATAACCCATAGATAAAATTGTTGGTTTTATCAGTTCTGCAATTTCATTTTTCAATTAAAAATACCTTTTTTTCATGAAATAATTTAACTCTTAGACGAAAAAAACCCCATTAAGGGGCCTGTAAATAAACTTAAAAAGTTTACATCTAATATTTTACGCTATTAGTATATTTTGGATCAGGCAAAACATCAACATATTTAAAAATATTATAATTTTCATATATTTCCAATCAAAATCTAATAAGTTAGTTTATTAATAAACTCAGCGAGTATATGAAGGTATTTTATAAAATATACTTTTATTTTGGGTCTTTAGAGTTTCTTTTTCGCTCATTTGGATCAAGGTATCTTTTTCTGAGCCTTAAACTTTGAGGTGTAACCTCAAGTAATTCATCCTCATTTATATATGACATCATTTGCTCTAAAGACATAATTCTTGGTGGTACTAGAGTAACTGCTTTATCTGTACCAGAAGCTCTTACATTTGTTAGCTGCTTACCCTTTAAAACATTTATAGCTAAATCATTCTCTTTACTATGCTCTCCAACTATCATTCCTTGATAAACTTTTGTCTGAGGCTCAACAAACATTATGCCGCTAGATTGCAAATTAAAAATTGCATAAGCTACTGCTGTTCCAGTTTCAGTTGATATTAATGCGCCATTTCTTCTAGAACCCATTTCTCCCTTATACTTTCCATATGAATGATAAACTCTATTAATAACACCTGTTCCCCTTGTATCGGTTAAAAATCTACTTTGATAACCAATTAAACCTCTTGATGGCGCTAAGAAAATTAAACGCACTTTATCTCCTTCTGCAGATTTCATATCAACCATTTCCGATTTTCTTTGATTCATACCATCAATTACAGTACTTGAAAATTCCTTGTCTACATCTATTGTTACTTCCTCTATTGGCTCAAGCCTATTATTATCAGAATCAGTTTTATAAAGAACATTTGGACGGGAAACTGTTAATTCAAAACCTTCCCTTCTCATTTGTTCAACTAAAACACCTAGTTGAAGCTCACCTCTTCCTCCAATTTCAAAAGCATCTCTGTTGTCATTTTCAGAAAATGTTATTGCAACATTAATTTCTGCTTCGGCCATAAGTCTTTCTCTAATAGCTGTTGAAGTAACTTTTTTTCCTTCTAAGCCAGCTAATGGAGAATCATTTACTAGAATTGTAACTGACATTGTTGGTGGATCTATGGGTGTAGACTGTATTGGTATCAATACCTCGGAATCACATATTGTGTCTGCCACTGATGTTTTTGTTAGGCCAGCTATACAAATTATATCTCCTGCGTGCACCTCATTAACTGGAACCCTGTCTGCTCCATTAAATCTCAAAAGTTTTGTTAGTCGACCTGTTTCTACAGTATCCCCATTCAAGTTAATTGATTTAACACTATCATTAACTTTTGCAGAACCTTGCTCAACCCTTCCGATCAAACATCTTCCAAGATATGGATCAGAGTCTAATAAGGTTGATAGCATTGCGAAAGGTTTGTCTATTTCCACACTAGGAGGAGAGACGTAATCTAAAATCAAATCCATCAAAGCATGTAAATTTGTTCTCTCGTCTGTAAGTTCACCCACACACCATCCATCTCTTCCAGAGGCATACATTATAGGAAAATCTAATTGTTCATCATTAGCATCCAAGGAAACAAATAAATCAAATACTTCATCAATTACTTCATCAGGTCTTCCATCAGGCCTATCTACTTTATTTATTATAACTATTGGTTTTAATCCTTGCGCCAATGCCTTTCCTAATACAAATTTTGTTTGAGGCATAGGGCCTTCTGCAGCATCCGTTAGAAGAATAACTCCATCTGCCATACCCAGTACTCTTTCAACTTCACCACCAAAATCTGCATGACCTGGAGTGTCTATTATATTTATTCTAGTATCTTTCCAATTAACAGATGTTGGTTTTGCTAAAATAGTTATCCCTCTCTCTTTCTCGAGGTCTCCAGAGTCCATTAATCTTTCTTCAACTTGCTGATTATCTCTAAATGTACCACTTTGTTTTAATATTGAATCTATTAAAGTAGTTTTGCCATGATCAACGTGGGCAATAATAGCGATGTTTCGCATATCTTCAGACATAAGCACCTTTTGTATGTAATTAAATTAAGAGAAAATCAAATTGGTAGCGGAGGTAGGATTCGAACCTACGACCTTCGGGTTATGAGCCCGACGAGCTGCCAGACTGCTCCACCCCGCACCGTATGTAGGCAGTGTACTTAAGAAATATAATTTATCAAGTAAGTATCTCAAAAATATACTTAAATACTGGGTCTGGAAACAAAAATATTAGTAAAATAGATGCCGGAATTAAAGATAAAATAATTATAGAAAATTTGCCGCTTGTATTTATTAGACTATTAAAACCAGCTTCAAAAAACATAAACCAAATTACTCGTAAGTAATAATATAATCCAACTACAGTCATAAGAACAACTATCACTGCAATTAAAATTAAGTTTCTGTCAACAAGTGCATCCAAAACAAGATATTTTGCATAAAATCCTATTGTTAGAGGGATTCCAGCTGTTGAGAGTAAAGTTACCATTAATAGTATTGCTATATATCCAGACTTAGAAGCCAAACCTTTTAAGTCATTTATATAAATTAAATTAAATTTCTTTGACGATAAAAATGTGATGATTGATATTGCTGAAACGGTAGTAATAGAATATGAAGCAACATAAAATGCAGCAATAGAGAAATTATTTTCTAAAGCAGAAAATAGTGCTATAAATATAAAACCAGCATTAGCAACTCCAGAGTAAGCTAGCATTCTCATTATTTTTTTCTGAGCTAAAGCAAACAAATTTCCTATAAAAATAGAAAACATACCTAAAAAAAGAATTAATTTTGAAAAATTTTCATCATCAATTATAGGATTATTATTTAAAAATCTGAAAGCAAAAACAAAAAAAGCTATTTTTGGAATAGAAGCAATAAAATTTGTTATAGGAAGAGGAGCACCCTCATAAACATCTGGAAGCCACATATGAAAAGGCGCCACTGCAAATTTAAAAGCTACACCTATAAATATTAGTACGTATGAAAATAAATACAAATTAGATATTTCATTATTATTAGCATATTTAGTTATATCTAATATATTTATGCTACCTGAAATTCCATATAAGTATGAAAAACCAAATAATATTATTGCTGAAGCGATAATACTTAAAACAAAATATTTAATTGCTGCTTCGCTTGATAAGAAACTAGACCTATTTAAAGCTATCAGAGAATATAAACTTAATGATGAAAGCTCTATACCTAAAAAAAGTACAATAAGATTGTTTGCGGAAATTATTATAAAACATCCCAATAAAGCAAAAATAAGTAATGAATAGAATTCTCCGGAAATTAAATTATTTTGCTTCAAATACTCTTTGGATATTACTATTTGAATTAAAAATATAAAATAACAAATATATTTAAAAAACTCTGTAATATTATTTTTAATCAGTGAGGAATTAAAAAGCAAATGAGAGTCAGTGGATAAATAATTTATACCTATTAAAGATGCTGCAATAACTGAAAGAACAGTTAAATGAAAAACATATTTTTTTAAACATTCAAATGTTCCAGCTAGAAGGATTACCATTGACATGGTAAATAAAATTACTTCAGGAATAAAATTTATTAAACTATTTGTTATGTTATGTATTATCATAATTTTATTATTATATTTTCAGTTATATGCTGCAATGTAACATTCATAAAAGACATCATATAGTCAGGGTAAACTCCAAGTATTATAACTATTAGAGCAAGAGAAAATAATATGAACCTCTCTACAAAATTAGCATCTAAGTTTTCTTTGAGATCATTTTTAATCTCGCCATAAATAACTCTTTTTACGAGCCACAATGAATATACTGCAGATATAATTAAGGTTCCAGAAGCTAGAAAAGCATATATAAAATTTGCTTTAAATGCAGACATAATGATTAGCAGTTCCCCTACAAAACTCGATGTTCCTGGAAGTCCGCAATTTGCCAATGCAAAAAAAACAAAAAACCAGCTGTAAATTGGCATCTGATTTAATAACCCACTCAAATCAGATATTTTTTTTGTTTTGTATCTATCATAAATTGACCCAACACATATAAATAAGGCTGCTGAAACAAAACCATGTGAAATAATCTGATACATGCTTCCTGATAAACTAATAACTAAATCCTTTGCTGAAGAGGTGTTGTCAAAAAGCTGGAAAATTATAAAAAATCCCAAAGTAACAAAACCCATATGTGAAATTGAAGAGTAAGCGATTAACTTTTTCATGTCATTTTGAGAAATAGCTACAATACCAACATATACTATTGCTATTAGCGATAGTACGATAAAATATATATCTAGAGACATTGCTCCTAACGGCACAACAGGCAATACATATCTTATAAAACCATAAGCACCTACTTTTAACAAAATTGCCGCCAAAACAACCGAGCCTGATGTTGGTGCTTCTACGTGAGCATCTGGCAACCAAGTATGAAAAGGAAACATAGGAATTTTTATAGCAAAAGCTATAGCCATAGCAATAAAAAGCCATTCTTGCTCAATAAGAGAAAAATTAGCACCATAAAAAGAATTTACATTAAAGGATGAAATAGACGAATTAATATATAGAAATGATATTAATAATAAGATAGATCCTAAAAAAGTATAAATAAAGAATTTTATAGAAGCATAGATTCTATTGGCTCCACCCCAAATCCCTATTATAAGAAACATGGGTATCAATAAAGCCTCGAAAAAAATATAAAACAAAATTGCATCAAGGGCGCAAAAAACACCAATTGTTAAACCATTTGCAATCAGAAAACTTGCGTAATAGTGATTTGTTTTCTTCAAAGATAACGTTGAATTATAAATTGAAACTATTAAAAAAATAATAGTATTTAATAGAATTAATAATACAGATATAGCATCAACACCTAAATAGTAAAATATATTTAATGAGGGTATCCAATGAATATTTTCTACGAACTGAAATTCTGGGGAACTTTCATTAAAATTAATTAATAAAAATATTGATAGTAAAAAAACTATGAAGTTAGTAAATATATTATAAATATTTAAATATGAAACTTTTTTACTGCAGAATAAAATTAAAAAGCCAGAAATAATTGGCAGCCAAATTAATGAAGATAGAATATTAGCTATCATAGAACCCTCACTAAAATTATTCCGAAAATAACAACAAGTGAAAATACTATTGAAAAAGCATAATGGTATAAATATCCACTACTTGTTTTTTTTAAAATTTTTGAAAAACTATTTATTTTTTTTGGAACACCATTTACAAAAACATTTTCTATTATTCCAATATCAAGCTTATGAGTTACAAATATTGAAGTTTTTTTCAAAACATCAGAGCTATATAAAAATAATTCGTCAAACTTATATTTGGTCTTTATTACTTTTTTTATTTCAACTAAAAAATTATTTTCTAAAAATAAGAATTCCTTATTATCTTTATATAATTTTTTTGCTATAAAAAATCCTAGTACTAGTGTTAATGTTGCAGGAGAAAGTATCCCATGCTCAATGTATGTAACCATGCCATCATAATCTATATCTTTTATCCCATACATAAATATTGGTAAGTCTACAAATACTTTAATTATATATCCTGAAGTTAGCGATAAGACTGCTAACAAAATTAAAGGTATTAATATTATGTTTGATTGTTCTGATATCTCTTCAACGTCTCCACCTCTGTATTTTCCATAAAATACTATAAACATAAGTCTTAAAGAATATATTGTTGTAACTAAAGCGCCAATTAGCAACATTATATATGCTATAAACGATATAGTTGTCTCCTCATAAAGCATTACTTCTAGAATAAGATCTTTTGAAAAGAATCCTGATGTAAGTGGGAAACCAATAATGCATAATGTTCCTATTAAGAAACATGCGTATGTCACTGGAAGCTTAGATTTTAGACCCCCCATTTTTCTAATATCTTGATTATGATGAAGAGACATTATTACTGACCCCGCACATAAAAATAACAATGCTTTAAAAAAAGCATGTGTAAATAAATGAAAAAAAGATACCGTGTATGCATTGATACCAAGTGCAGAAACCATATAACCTAACTGAGAGATAGTTGAATAAGCTATTACCTTTTTAATATCATTTTCAAATATTGCTATAAGACCCATAAATAATGCTGTAGAAGCACCAATTATCAAAATAAAATCTGTGGTAAATTCTGTTAGCTCGTAAAAAGGCGCTAACCTACCTACCATAAATATTCCTGCTGTAACCATTGTTGCAGCATGTATTAAAGCGGATATTGGAGTAGGTCCTTCCATAGAGTCTGGTAACCAGACATGTAAAGGTATTTGCGCAGACTTTGCCATGGCACCAATAAATAATAATAAACATGCAAAATCAATGTAATTTAAACCAAAGTATGTTTCTAGATTACTAAGATTAACTGAATCAAGATTTAAAAACATAGTTCTGTAGTCAAAAGAGTCAAACAATGAATAAATCATTACAATTCCAAGAATGAAAAACATATCACCTATGCGATTTATCAAGAAAGCCTTTAGATTTGCCTTAATTGCTGAACTTTTTTTATAAAAAAAACCAATTAGTAAATAAGATACTAAACCAACACCTTCCCAACCTATAAATAATTGAATCAAGTTATTAGACATGACAAGCAATATCATGGAAAAAGTAAATAACGCTATATATGAAAAGAATCTTTTAAAATCCTCCTCATGCTTCATATAGCCAATACTGTAAACATGCACAACGAAGGAAATAAATAAAACAACGACTAGCATAATTGAAGAAAACTTATCTATAAGGTATCCAATACCAATATTTAATCCATTTATAGATATCCAGTCGTAGAAATTATCATAATATATTTCATCATTGCTAGAATATATTTTTATTAAAACAATAATTGATAAAATTAAAGAAGAAAAAACTAAAGATGTACTTATTACTCCAGAATAAAATTTATTTATAGAATCTGAGCTTAAGCCAATTATTATAGAACTCGCAAGTAATAAAATTGGTATTAATAATAAGATTGATTCCATTAATCTAGCCCTTAAGATTATTAATTAAATTAATTTCTAAAGAATTTCTAATTCTAAATAATGAAACTATTATTGCAAGACCAATAGCAGATTCAGCAGCCGCGACTGCCAAAATGAAAAATACAAAAACTTGGCCTGTAATATCGTTACTATAATGCGAAAAAACTATAAAGTTTGTGTTAACTGCTAACAACATTAATTCTATTGACATTAAGAGTAGTAATATATTTTTTCTATTAATAAATATACCTGCGACACTTATGCAAAATAGCAATGCACTAAATACAAGATAATGAGACATAGTTATCATAAATCTTCATCCTTTATAATTTTAAGTCTTGATTTCTTATTTTCTAAAATCTGCTTTCCAGGATCTTGCCTTAATGATCTTTGTCTTCCCGTCATATTAATTGCTATAGCTGCTATTATTGCGACGAGTAAAATAAAAGCAGTAATTTCAAAAGAAAATATATAATTTGTAAATAATGATAAGCCTATTTCGTAAGTATTATTAAATTCTAAGGCGTTATTTGCAGATGTGGGTACAGACGCAACAAAATCATGATAAAAAATTACCATATATAGTTCCGCAAACATTATTATTGATATAGTGACAGAGAAAAGAAGATATAGTTTTTGACTAATATTTTTCTTAATAGGTATATCTAAAAGCATAATTACAAAAAGAAATAAAACTAATACTGCGCCAACATAAACTAAAACAAGAACTATTGCTAAAAATTCTGCTTTCAACATTAGCCAAAGTATCGCGCTATTAAAAAATATTAAAACTAAAAGTAGTGCTGCATGAACTGTATTATTTAGGATAACTAAGCTCATGGAAGATAAAATAATTACTGAAGTAACCAAATAAAATAAAATTGTTATTATATCCATAATTATAATCTCTGCGCTTTATCTGATTGATCAATTGTTATTTGATCTTCAAATTTGTCGCCAATTTTTAGTAGATCACCTTTTGATAAAATATTTTCTCCACGTTCTTCAAAATGATACTCATATATTCTTGTTTCAACTATCGCATCAACAGGGCATGCCTCCTCACAAAAACCACAAAATATACATTTGAAAAGATCTATATCGTATTTAGTAGTTCTTCTAGTTCCATCATTTCTTTCTTCAGTATCAATTGTGATTGCTAGAGCAGGACACACAGCCTCGCAAAGTTTACATCCTATACACCTTTCTTCTCCACTCGGGTATCTTCTCAAGGCATGCAAGCCTCTAAATCTTGGTGATTGAGGTGCTTTTTCATGCGGATAGTTTAATGTAGTTTTTTTCTTAAACATATTTAAAAATGTTACTTTCATGCCCAGTAACAACTCGTAAAGAAAAAAACTTTTTATATAATTTTTAAACATATATTTTCCTTATGCAAACCAAGGTTCGACTTTATAATAAATAAGTAACATTTCTACAAATATCCATATTAAGGTTATTGGAATTAAAATTTTCCAACCTAATCTCATAATTTGATCATAGCGATATCTTGGGAAAGTAGCTCTTAACCATATAAAACAAAACATAAAAAAGAATGTTTTAATAATAAACCAATGAATACCATCATTAATAAAAAATAATAGAATGTAACTCAGATAATCATTTATCTCAAAACTCCCTAGACTATCAACACTAAATGGGGAAAGCCATCCTCCAAAAAATAAAAGCGCTGTTAATGCTGAAATTAGTATCATATTTGCGTATTCAGCTATAAAAAAAACTGCAAAACCCATTCCAGAGTACTCAACATGAAATCCCGCAACTAACTCAGACTCTCCTTCGGCCACATCAAAAGGAGCTCTATTTGTTTCTGCCACACCTGCGATAAAATAAATTATAAATAAGGGAAATAGTGGTAACCATAGCCAATTAAAAATTGTGCCTTTTTGGATGTTTACAATATCACCAAGATTCAAACTTCCAGAAACCATTATGACTCCAACAAGAGAAAAGCCCATGGCTATTTCATAAGCTATTATTAAAGAAGCTGATCTCATAGCGCCTAATAAGGCATACTTAGAATTTGATGCCCAGCCAGCGATTATAATTCCATATATTCCCAAGGATGTCATAGCTAAAATATATAAAAGCCCCGCATTAATATTTGCTAAAACCATTACACTATCAAATGGTATGACTGCCCATGCTGCAAAAGCGACTGTAAAGGTAATGACTGGTGCTAATAAAAATAAAAATTTATTTGAATCAGTCGGTATAATTATTTCTTTAAAAAATAATTTTACACCATCCGCAAAAGGCTGCATTAGACCCTTGGGGCCTACAACATTTGGTCCTAGTCTACCCTGCATCGAGGCAATAATTTTTCTTTCGGCATAAGTGTAATACGCAACCAAAACTAATAGTGGCACCATAATTAAAGTAATCAACATTAAAGTGTGGGGCAAAGTACTTAGTTCATTAAAATAAACAAAAAATAAATCTAAATTATTAAATATAAAATCAGACATTTTCAATTCTTATGGTTTGATATTGCTTTCCTAAATCATAATGTTCTTTATTAGAATTAATAATATATACGCAGTCATCTGAAACATTTTCATCTATTACTAGTTCTGCTAATAGAGTATTTTGACCTTGTTTAACAATAACCTTATTTTTAGATATAAAGTCATATCCATCTATTGGTAATTTGCTTGTTGAAATTTCTGTGCCTTGCAACCATCTTTCAGCGCAAACAATTTTTGTACCTATTACATCATCAGAATATACCTTACTACCCAACAACAAACCCAGAACCACGATCCCTAAAAGTTTTTTCATTTAAAA
>Ga0209335_10006882_pt1 | contig 10040 bp, 10 predicted proteins | sample COG_09_FD_184753 | JGI IMG/M metagenome (GOLD analysis project Ga0209335, IMG submission 184753) | Pelagic Microbial community sample from North Sea - COGITO 998_met_09 (SPAdes) (version 2) | ecosystem: Environmental > Aquatic > Marine > Neritic zone/Coastal water | place: Helgoland, sampling...
AAGGTTAAATATGTTAGGGTTTACTTGATGTTAAATGCGTTGTGTGTGAAACCTATTGATTACAAATCAATTGCTCTACCAACTGAGCTACAAGGGCTTTTGTATTGTTCAAGATATTTATTGCAAAAGGTTAAATAAATCAATGCATAAAAGTTTAATTATTATACTTGTTAGTGCTGCAGTGTAAAGATTATCGCTAACTTAGGCATCTATTGATCTTGATCTTACATACATAATCATTATTTTATCTTTTAGATAATTGTTAATAAAAAAAAGAATTAAGCTTAAATTCACAAAATTTTAAATAATAAGCATAATGCAAAAAAGAATATCAATATTTTAAAAAAAGCATATTGTTGAATAATAAAAAAATAACAATGTATTCTAAATTAATTAAAAATGCTTTTAATGAGCATGCTGACGTGCTCAATAAAACGCTCAAAAGTATTTCTAAAAAAATAGAAGAATCTTCAGATGTTATTGCAAAATCACTTAAGTCAGGAGGGACAATTTTTTGGTGTGGTAATGGTGGAAGTGCCGCAGACAGTCAACATATTGCTGCTGAATTTGTTGGTCGTTATAAAAAAAATCGCAAACCATTAAGATCGATTGCCCTTACAACTGATAGCTCTGTGCTAACATGTGTTGCAAATGATTATAGTTATGAAGAAATATTTTCTCGCCAATTAAGTGCACTGGGAAGAGTTGGAGATATATTGGTTGTAATCACAACGTCTGGAGAAAGTGAAAATATCAAACTAGCATTATTACAAGCAAAAAAAATGAAAATTAAGACAATAGCTTTACTAGGTAAAAAAGGAGGTGTTTGTAAAAATTATGCAGATATTCCCTTGATAATTCAATCAGATACAACATCAAGAATTCAAGAAATTCATATTTTAATTGAACACTTGATATGTGAACTTGTAGAAAAAAAACTAGGTTTAGATTAAACTAAAATCTTGTTAATTATTTTAATAAAAAAACTAAATATATTATGCAAATTATATCATTTATACTTGACGCAAAAAATGGCTCAGGTATCACTCAGTAATTAGTTGAGAATAAGTAAAATTTATTTAGGTTAAAAAAATTTATGAAATCAATATTTATTGTAGCTGAAATAGGAATTAACCATAATGGAGATATGTCAATTTGTAAAAAACTAATTGATATTGCTAAAGAAGCAGGGTGCGATGCGGTAAAATTTCAAAAACGTGATCTTGATCAAGTTTATACAAAAGAATTTTTAGACTCTCCAAGAGAAAGTCAATGGGGATCAACCCAAAGAGATCAAAAAAAAGGATTAGAATTTGATACTGAACAATACAAAGAAATTGATGTTTACTGTAAAAATAAAAACATTGAGTGGTATGCCTCTGCTTGGGACCTTCATAGTCAAGAATTTTTAAGACAATTTAAATGTAATTATAATAAAGTTGCCTCCGCAATGATTGTTTATGAAGATTTGTTAAAAAAAATTGCTGAAGAGAGAAAACATACATTTATTTCTACAGGTATGTCAGAATATAATGATATTCAAAAAGCAGTAGATATATTTAGATCAGCAAATTGTCCATTTGAATTGATGCATACTGTATCTACTTATCCTATGAAAGATGAGGATGCTAATCTAAATCTAATTAATACACTAAGAAATAAATTTAATTGTGATGTGGGGTATAGTGGTCATGAAGTCGGACTTGCGATTTCATATGCGGCTGCGACTTTAAACATTACATCTCTTGAGCGACATATCACTTTAAGTAGAGCTATGTATGGTTCTGATCAAGCAGCATCGCTCGAACCAGCTGGACTAAAACAATTAGTTGGTGGAGTAAGAAAAATTGAAAAAGCACTGGGTGATGGTCAAAAAACAATTATTGAAGCAGAAAAACCAATAGCAAAAAAATTACGTGAACATCTACACAAACAAATCTGACTGCAAAGTTTATAAAAAATCTATCCCATTACCATCTGCTGAAATGGATAATTTTAAAAAACTTTTAAGCTGATATGTTAAAAAATATTGGAATAATGCAAGGCAGACTTCTACCAAAATATCAAGGAAGATATCAAGCACATCCTTTGGGATATTGGGAAAAAGAATTTCCAATTGCATCAAAATTAGGTCTAGACTCTATAGAGTTCATACTTGATTTTAATAATGTTGAGGAAAACCCTTTATTAGCTCCTGGGGGAATAGAAAGTATCCAAAGAGCAGAGCAAAATAGTGGCATCAAGGTTCGATCAATATGTGCAGACTATTTTATGGAGGCCCCAATTCATAGTGAAGATATTATTACTGTTGATAAAAGTATTAGCGTCCTTCAAAGGCTAATAAAGAATGCCTCTTTGATGAATGTGCAAGATATTGTAATTCCATGTGTAGATCAATCAAGTTTAAAAAATGATAATAGCAAAAGTGATTTTATAAATAACATTAAAAAAGTAACTTATATTGCTGAAGAAGTAGATATAAATATTTGTCTAGAAACAGATTTGGCACCAATACCTTTTGCAAATTTAATTGACTTAATTGGTTCTAAAAATGTAACCATAAATTACGATATTGGCAATAGTGCTGCAATGGGTTACGACCCAATTGAAGAATTTAGAGCTTATGGAGATAAAATCAGCGACTTACACATAAAAGATCGCTTAATTGGGAGTGGTCCAGTTCCTCTTGGAAAAGGAAATGCAGATTTCTCTAAAATTTTTGATCTATTATCAAAATATAATTATCAGGGTTTATTAATTTTTCAGGCATATCGTGACAATGAAGGTGTCGAAATATTTAAAGACCAATTAAATTGGTTTTTTAAAAATATAGAATTATGAAAATACCACCAATAAAGATGTTAGAGGGTGATAAGATAAAATTACAACCTTTTTCCAAAGAATTAATATCCAATAAATATTTAGATTGGTTAAACGATAAAGATATTAATAAATTTATAGATAAAGCTAATGATAACACATCCTTGGATGAGCTTAATTTTTTCGTTGAAAGTATGATTGAAAGTGATTTTGATTATTTTTTTGCAATTATACACAAAAAGAAAAAGTGCCATATTGGAAATGTTAGACTAGGCGCTATTGATACTCATTTTAAAAAAAGTAATTTTGGAATTTTAATTGGTGATAAAAGATTTCATGGATATGGTGTAGCAACAGAAGTGCTTGAATTGATTAAACATTTCAGCTTTAATTATTTAAAGCTTGATAAAATTCATTTTCCTGTTGTTAAAGAACATACTGCAGCTATGAAATTATATGCTAAAACAAAATTTACATGTTTAGGTGAAATGAAAAAAACTTTAAATAAAAATGAAAAGTCCTGGAAACTTGTTGAGTGGACTATGAGTAATTTAGATTATAAAAAAGAAATAAAAAATGGTTAATAAATTTAAGCATATTGCAGTTATCCCTGCTAGAGCAGGGAGTGTTGGTTTTCCAAAAAAAAACCAAATATTTTTTGATAACACAGCAGACTTTCTAGAGGATTTGGTGTGGCTTGATGAAATTATAGTTAACAGTAATGATAAAGAGGTGATAGATAAAGCAAGAAATAGAAAATATAGAGTTTATGAAAGATCAGAAGTTTTGTCTGGCTCAAGTGTTTCGATAAAATCTGTTTTCACAGATTTAATAAATTCCTTAAAGATACAAAATAATGTAATTATTTGGCTTTTTTATTTACCAGTTCTTTATAAAAAGATTTCTGACTTTGAAAAAGCTAAAATTCAAATTGAAAAATCTGAAATTAATAGTTTATGTACATTTGTTGCTGCAAAAACACATCCATTAAATACTTGGCAGTATGATCAAAAAAACAAAAAAATAACACAATTTATCAAAAATGATATTTTTAGAAGACAAGATTTATCACCTGCATGGATGCATTATCACTATGTGTGTTGTTTTAAAGTTAAAGAGTTAGAAAATCTTAATAGTGAATTATTAAATTCAGACACACATCCAGTTTTTTTATCAGATAACTGTGCTAAAAATCTTATCGAAGTCGATAAACCTGAAGATTTTGAAAAATGGAAAGAGATGAGTGGTAAATTTTAAAAATTTTATGAAAAAAAATAAACCCAATATATCAACATCCAATAAAATTTATTCAAAAGCAAAAAAAATTATTCCTGCGGGTAGTCAAACTTTTAGTAAAGGTGTAACACAATTTGTAGAGGGTTTTGCACCAAAATATCTGCATCGAGGCAAAGGAGCATATTCATGGGATGTTGACAAAAATAAATACCTTGATTACGTGATGGGATGTCAACCAATTATTCTTGGTTATGCAGATCCTGATGTAAATAAAGCAGTAATTAAACAGTTAGAATTAGGTTCCACATTTTCTTTAATGAATAAACTAGAAGTGGATGTAACAGAATTACTTATTAATAAAATTCCATGTGCACAATCAGCTCGTTTTGGAAAAAATGGAGCTGATGTAACTACTGCAGCTGTTCGAGTAGCACGTGCAATTACTGGCCGAGATCATATTGCTTATTGTGGTTATCATGGTTGGCATGACTGGTATATTGGAAGTACAGATTTAAATAGTGGTATACCTAAGTTCAATCAAGAATTAGCTCATAGTTTTAATTATAATGACTTAGATAGTTTAGAAAAAATATTTAAAAAAAATCCCAATAAAGTTTCTTGTGTAATAATGGAGCCGCTTACAATTCTTGAACCAACTTGTTATGGGCAAACAAATTGTAAAAGAAAATCATGCAAAAAATTTTGTCAAAAAAATTTTCTCTCAGAGGTAAAGAAGATGGCACACCAATATGGTGCACTTCTTATTTTTGATGAGATTATAACTGGTTTTCGTTTTTCTTTAGGGGGCGCTCAAGAATTAACTAACGTTACCCCAGATCTAGCAACATTTGCAAAAGCTATATCTAATGCAATTCCAATATCTGCATTGGTAGGAAAAAAAGAATATATGTTTGCACTTTCAAAGACATTTTTTTCTTTTACTTATGGAGGAGATTGTATTGGACTTGCAGCAGCAAAAGCCTGTATTCCAAAACTTGAAAAAGAAAATGTTGCTGGACATCTAAATTTAGTTGGAACAAAGCTTAAAGAGGGATTTAATAAATTAGCAAAAAAACATGATTTACAGGACTTTGTTGAATGTATTGGCTACCCCTGTCGTTCGATTATCTCATTTAATGGTCAAGGAAAATATGATGATCTTGAAATTAAATCTTATTTTCAACAGGAATTAATACGTAGGGGTATACTTTGGGCTGCTTACCATGCTCTTTCATGGTCACATAAAATTAAAGATATAAATAAAACACTTAACGCTTACGATGAAGTAATGATCTTATTTAAACATATAATCAAGAACAATTTGAATTTAAGAAGTAAGATTGAAGGAATTCCTGTCAAACCTGTATTTCGCAAAGTAGCTGATTTTAACTCATATACTCGAAAAAATAACAAACCTAAGTCGTAAATATTAGTTGATTAATAAATTCAATATATACAATAAAATTTTTATAATATTATAATATCAAAGATACTTTTAATAAAAAAGCCAACACAATTAGGAAAATTTGTTAAAGTTAAATAAGACTTTTTTAAAAATATAAATTATAAATCTAATCTGTGAACAAGAATATTAAAAAGCTATCTCATAATTTATTTGATCTTAGTAATAAAGTAATTATTGTCACTGGTGCTTTAGGTTTACTTGGAAAAAAACACGTTGAAGTGATTGCTCAAAACGGTGGTATACCAGTATTACTTGATATTAAAGAAAGCTTGACCAAATCATTTGCTAAAAAAATTGAGAAAAAATATCATGTACCTGCATTAGGTTTAAATGTAGATATTACTGATGAAAAAAAGATTATTAAAAGTTGTAAAAAAATTATTAAACAATACGGTCATATAGATGGATTAGTAAATAATGCAGCAAATAATCCAAAAGTTGAGGAAAATAAAAATATAAATTTTTCCAAACTAGAAAACTTCCCTATAAAAATTTGGAATAAGGATATAGCAGTTGGTCTTACAGGAGCCTGGTTATGTTCAAAACATTACGGATCAGAAATAGCAAAAAATAAAAAAGGTGGTTCTATAGTTAATATTTCATCTGATCTTGGTTTAATAGCTCCCGATCAGCGTCTATATATGAAAAAAAATGAAACAGAAAAAAATAGATCTGTCAAACCCGTAACATACTCTGTAGTTAAATCTGGTTTAATTGGCTTAACAAGATATCTTTCAACCTATTGGGCTGATAAAGGAGTACGTTGTAATGTGATGTGTCCAGGTGGAATAGAAAATGGTCAATCAGATGAGTTTTTGGATAAAGTCAAAACTAGAATACCAATGGGACGTCTTGCAAAATCAGACGAATATCAAGGAACATTAATTTGGATGTTGAGTAATGCATCTAGTTATTTAAATGGTGCAGTTGTACCTGTAGATGGCGGCCGTACAGTATGGTAAATATATTTTTTATTTGGAGATCAAAATAATAATTTAATTATTCTGATAAATCCAAATAAACAACCAATTAATGATTAAGTATAAAATTACAAATGAGTCAAAAAAAAATTATTAAAAAAAACTTATCAATTATATTTATAGTCTTTCGTGAAGATAAAATTGGTCATAAAGATATTGATCACATTTTGCCATTTTTATATTTTTTAGGTAAATGTAATAGTATTAAATTAAAAGCTAAATTTTTGATTTTTGCAGACGAAATTAACTATAAAAAGAAAACAGATCCAAGAGTAAAGTTTTTATTTAATTTAAAAAATATAGAATTAGAATTTTTATATAATAACAATTCAGTTTTATTTAATTCTTTTTATAGAATTATTGATAAATTTACTTCTAAATTTTTGATAAAGAGTGAAAAAAATATTATTTTAAACAACAAAGTACTTGTGGATTATGTAAAATCTAAACCTCAATTAATTATTTCACTACATGAAGATAAAAGGCGAGATATATCTACACTTCTTAAAAAATTAAATAAAAAATCTAAAAGTATGTTAATACCTCATGGAACTATGATTATGGATAATAATATGGTTCTTGAAACTAGTCTTGACAAAAATAAAAACCTAAAGCACAAAAAAAATTTAGATACGTTTGATTATATTCTAGATACAAGTAAGCGTGATTTTGATTTCAAAATTTCTAGAGGCGTAGATAGCTCAAAAATGAGCATAATTGGATCCCCAAGATATTGCAAGGAGTGGCTTAACATTAAGAGAAAACTAGGATTAGATGGTAAAAATGTTATTGTAGATAAGAAGTATAAAGCAAAATTATTATTTCTAATTCCAAAACCATTTATTAATATTTTTGTTGATGAGCTAATTAGAACAATTGATTTTATTTCAAGTTATAAAGAGATAGAGTTAATACTTTTGTGTAATACATATGGTTATCCTGACTTGCCAGTCCATATATCAATTAGAGATAATATCAGAAAATATAAAGTTGCAAAAGAGTATTCAACTTCAAAATTAATTGATTGGGCAGATATTGTATTGCACGCAGGAACAGGAGTTATATTTGAGAGTTTTATGAAAGAAAAGATCACAGTTTTACCAAGATATCTTTCATCTAATACTTTAATCAGTGATATGTATAATGCTGGTTGGAATTTAAGTAATAGAGACGAATTAAGAAATCTTTGTAACAGTGCTGTAAGTTCTATAGGAACTTTAAAAAAGAAATATAGAAAAGAAACATTTTCTGCAAACCAAAAGTTTATTGATGATTTTGTATGTGGAAATACAAAGTCAGTACCAAAAAAAATACAAAAAATTTTTTTAAAAAATTTTAAAGATAGTTTTTTTAATTAGTATGATTTAGAAACAATAATGTATGCGTATTGCTTATTTATTTAACTCTGCTACTCCATCTTACATTCCCTCAAGTATTCAAGTTGTAAATACTTGTGGTGCTCTTGTTGCATTATCACACAAAGTTAAATTGATAGTTCCAAATACAGGAAACAAAGTTTCTCTTAAAAAATTTTATGGTATCAATAAAGCACCAAAATTAATTAAATTTAGATATTTTAATAAATTTCCATTAGGAATTTACTACTATTTATTTTCAATTTTTTCTGTTGCCTATACAATTTTTGATAGAACAGAACTTTATATAACAAGAAATATTTTTAACCTCATTTTATTAAATATTCTTAAAAAAAGGGTTATTGTTGAAATTCATAATGATCTTCAAAGCGAAGGTAGACTGGTAAAATTTTTATGTAAATATACAAATGTATTTAATAAAAAAAATATTGTTAAAATTGTAGTAATTACAAATGCTGTAAAAAAACATCTTGTCAAAAATTTTAATATTGACTCAAAAAAAATTGATGTGATATCAAGCGCATCTTCTTTTAAATTTAAATTTAAAAAACTTAAAAAAAAAAATTTTTATAATATCGGTTATTTTGGAAGTTTAGATAGTAGCAAAGGTTCAAAATTTATTATTAAATTAGCAAAAAAAGATGAGCATAATAAATATTCAATTTATGGAGGTACTCAATATGATGTATCTAGATTAAAAAAAAGAGGAATTCCAAATAATCTAAAAATTAACCAAAGTGTTGAGTATGGAAGTCTTAAACCTATTATTTCAAAAATGGATATTTTATTAATGCCACCAAGTTCAAAAAAAATAAGATCTTCAGGTGGAATTGGCAATATCGTAAAATTTACCTCACCTTTAAAATTATTTGATTATTTAGCTTCTGGAAAATTAATTATAGTGAGTAATGTAAAAGTTTTTAAAGAAATTTTATCAGATGGAAAAAATTGTTTAGTAGTAAATGATTTTAACATTAATAATTGGATAAAAAAAATTAACAAAGTAAAATTTGAAATATCAAGAATTAACAATATCAAAAGAAACGCTTTTGAATTATCAAAAAAATATACATATTTAAAAAGAGCTAAAAAAATATTAAATTTTTAATATTTTATTGATAAAAATTTGATTAGATAAGAAATCTAATTACTTATATCTAATAATTTTAATATAAAATTTCTAACTTAGTTATTAAAATTTTTATTTTTTAAATAACTTAAATGGTGAAAAACTATAGAGGCACTATTGGATATATTTAGACTTTCTATATTTTTATTTATATTAATTTTAACAAAGAAATCTGCATATTTGCCTGTATGTTCTCTCATTCCAAACCCTTCCGAACCAAAGAGAAGAACATTTTTACCCTCCCACTTAACTTCAGTAAAATCTTTATTACCTTTTGCATCAAACCCGTAAACCCAAAAATTTTTTTCTTTTAAATTTTTAAGTGTTGAATTTATGTTTGATACTTGAAAAATATTTAAATGCTCCATACAGCCACTTGCAGATTTGTACATAAGTTTACTATCTTTTGGAAATTGTCTTTCTTTTATGATTAATCCATCAATGTTAAATGAAGAAGCACTTCGAATTAAAGATCCTATGTTTCTTGGATCTGTTACTTCATCTAAACAAACAAAAGTACAATTTTTTTTTTCTTTAATAAATTCTTTCAAATCAAGTAGCTCTAAGTGTTCAATCTCAGCAACATAACCACCATGCATTAGTTGATCTTTTGAAGTGTATTTATCTAATTCTTTTTTAGATTTAAAATAGACTTTAACGTCTTCCAAAACATTTTTCTTTGGATTTTTTCTATGAATATTTTTCTTTGCATCTTCAGTTAAGAACACTCTTAAAACTTTTCTATTGGGGTTTTTAAGAGCTTCTATAACAGCATGCTGACCAGCAATAAAAAATGATGATTTGTTCATATAATTTATAGACTTTTACACGTTTTTTTGAAGATTTTCCTATTAAATCACGTGTTGCATTTGCATAAATAAAATATATAAAACGCATGTTGTTTGAAGCTTTTATTGAACAGGGGACACTTCCCCATAAGGAGGGGTTCCAGAGCGGTCAAATGGGGCGGGCTGTAAACCCGTTGACTTCGGTCTTCGAAAGTTCGAATCTTTCCCCCTCCACCATTCAATAAA
>Ga0209335_10006887_pt1 | contig 10037 bp, 10 predicted proteins | sample COG_09_FD_184753 | JGI IMG/M metagenome (GOLD analysis project Ga0209335, IMG submission 184753) | Pelagic Microbial community sample from North Sea - COGITO 998_met_09 (SPAdes) (version 2) | ecosystem: Environmental > Aquatic > Marine > Neritic zone/Coastal water | place: Helgoland, sampling...
TCTATATAATTTATTCTATATAATTTATTCTATACTCTTTATAATTTATATAATTTATTCTATACTCTTTATAATTTATATAATTTATTCTATACTCTTTATAATTTATATAATTTATTCTATATAATTTATAATTTATTCTATATGTTTCTGAGTATGATATGATTTATTCTATGAGTTTTAATAATATTCTATAAAATTTATAAAGAATAAATTATATTGAATAAATTATATAAATTATTTTTATTTAAAATAATAGTATATAAAAAAATTATATTTATATCTATAATGAAAATTTGTATTTATGCCAGTGATTTAGCAATTATAACTGGTCACAATCATTATCAAGATAAAAATGAATTATATTTAAAAATGTGGAAAAAACATTATCCTATAGATTTCCAAAAAATATTTTTAGAAACAAGTCAAACTATTGAAATTAATGAAATTTCTCAAGAAGAATTGAAATTATCTGAAAAATTAAATAATGCGTTAGATTCTAAAAATGTATCTGAATTAAAAGATAAAAAAGAAATATTAATGAAAGAAATAAAAGATAGTGTTAATAAAGATATCTTAAAACAACATATAAATAGTACACTTAATAAAAATTTTGGTATAAAACATGAAAATTCGGCTATAAGTGCTTATACTAAAAAAACAAATGATACAGTATCTATTATTGAAAAATTTATGAAAAAATCTCTATATAGAACAAAAAATCATGTATGGTATTTAGGCGGTCGTATAGATGGTATAACCGAAAATAATACAATAATAGAAATTAAAAATAGAGTTAATAATTTATTCTATACATTACGTGAATATGAAAAAATTCAGGCATACGCCTATATGTATATTATGGAAACAAATAAAGCCAAATTAGTAGAAAGTTTACAAAATAACAAAATAAATATAAATATTTTGGATATAGTTTATGAAGACCATTATTGGAATACTATAATTGATCCAAAAATAAAAAAATTTATTAAAGATTTTGAAAAATTTATGAAAGATATAAATAGAAAAAAACAATTAATTGGCATATTGTTTGGCACCCATTCCTGATGATATTTGTAATACATTATAACTTATAGCATATACATGTATATCATATTTATATTCATATACATTATCATTTTTATTTTGGGGAACAGTAACTGTAGTTTGATTTTCATCAAAATTTACTTCCAATTGAACATTTCCTATACGTGAAAAATTGCATGCTCCAGAAGGTTGATAATCATGTGGATTTAATGAAAAAGAGTATACATTTATACCATCTTTAGGATTTGTTTTGTGATGTTGAAAAGGTTGTATTTTTCCATAAAACATGTGGTCATTAGTATTTTGTCTGAAATTTGAATTGAAAAAAAGAGCCATGCTGTGAATTATATTTTTTCTAAAGAATTTATTTAAAAAATTTCTATTAGTATCATTTACTTTACTTTTATCAAAATGTTTATTATAGAAAACATATTTACTTTCAATTGCATTATAATAATGTCTTTTATTTTCCAAATATTCATAACTTGCTGGATGAACATCTTCGTATACCCAATTTGTATAGTTATTCCATTTATTTATATATTTCATATCTGTTCTTTGGGCTATTACTATTAATTCTTTAACAGGATGATTAAATATTAATTCATGTCTATTAGAATTTATTTGATCAGTAAATTTTCTTTCAGAAACCTCTGTCATTAAATAGTTATTGGAATTTGTAGCAAATCTTGTTCTTTCTTCTGTATCTAAATATATATAGTTTCCTTCAAAACCAAATTTAAAATTTATTGTTTCATTTACAGTAAAAGTATTCAAATTAATACTAGTATCTTTGTGTCTTAACAAATTTTCTGTAGATAAAAAAATATTATTACTATCATTTTTCGATTTAACTATTGTAAATAAATCATTAAGTGTTTTTAATGTAATTTTAACTTCAACTTCATGATATTGTAAGCATAATAATGGTAACGCAACACCAGTATCATCATTACAGAAAAAATTAATTGGGACTTTTATTTTTCTTGTTTGTATACTTGGTATAAGTCCACTGAAAGGTTTTAAATCAGAATTTTTTTGTATATTATTATATAAATTACATGATTGTGAATTAAATTGAGTTCCATTTGTTTCTTTGATATGGGGATAGTTAGATTTCAATATTATAAATCTAGGATTATTTCTTGTTTCTACATTATAAAATAATCCTTGATTATTGATATCAACAAAAAATTCAGTTTGATCTATAAGATGTCCAGAAAAATCTAAAATTTCAATAGTGCTTAAATTGTTATTTGTAGTATCTCTTTTTATTCTAACTTTAATTGATGTAAAATTAGTAGGTGTTATTACATATTTATCTGTATTTACTGGATTTGTATCCCACGCAGAATCTACAGTTAATACACCGGCAGTTGTAGAACCAGTAATTTTTCTTACATACACCGTTGTTCCAGATAATACACTAATATAATAATTTCTATAGAAATCTGTTGTAGTATTAGCATTGCCATCTAAAGTTATTGTTGTATTAGAACTTGCGGCCGTTGTTCCATAATAATTATTACTATGTACATAATAATAAGCATTATACAAATTATCAGAAGATATGGATGTAATTGAATTGGTTGCTCCAGCATAAGTAATTACTGGAACATAAATATCTTTATTAAAACCTTTAATTGATGGGTCATATACTTCAGGTACATGTCCAATTAATTCTTTATATAATTTTTTTTGTGTTTCATTATATTTTAATTCCGATAAAACATTCATAAACATACCAGTGTGTTTATTAATTAAAGTACCACCAATAAATAAATCTATACTATCTATTATATTAGTACCAATATTTTCTATCCATTTAAATTCATATGGAATATTTGTGTCACTTGCCCCCGAATATATTTCTGGTAATTCAAATGTAAAATACATGTTTGATATTAAATCAGCATCTCTTTTAATTTCACATGTCAATAGTTCTTTTGTGCTATTATTAATATTTCCACCTTCTATTGCTAATTTTATTGTTTCCATACTAAAATTAGTATATCTTCGATAAACTATTTTAAAAAAAGAAATTTGAGGATTACCTATAAGATTAAAGTCTTGGGCGCCTCTTGCTGCTAATTGTATTAAACCTCCTCCCATTTAATTAATAAATATATAAAAATTGAAATTATAAATACTTTATTAAATATGTATTAATGAATCTTAATGAAAGTCAATTAATCGGCAAACAAAAAATATTAAATTTTTTAAAATCGAGTAATAAATGTTTTCTATTACAAGGTTCCGCGGGAACTGGCAAAACAACATTAATAGTTGATGTATTGAAAGAATTAACAACTAAAAAAATTATATTTTCGGCTCCTACAAATAAGGCGGTTTCTGTATTAGAAATAATGTGTCCATTGAAAGGTAATAATATTTCTTATAATACTATACAAAAATTATTAAATATTAAAAGATATATTGATATAGAAGGAGAAGAGAAATTTATTTATATGGATAGTCCATATAAAACAAAAATTAACAAATGTGATATATTAGTAATAGATGAATGTTCTATGATAAATAAAACATTATATGAACATATAGAGAATTCTTTACGAAAATATAAATTTAAAATAATTTTTATAGGCGATATAAATCAGTTACCGCCCATAAATGAAACTAAAAGTATTGTATTTTCAAAAAATTATGAATCATTTAAATTAACTAAAATAGAAAGATTTAAAAATGATATTGTTAAGTATTCAAATAGTATTATTGGTGGTTCGCGAGTAAAATATAGAGAATTGGGTCACGAAATAAAATTTGCAACTAATATAGATACTTGGTTAGAAACGTATGATATTAATAAATCAGTTATCTTAGCATATACGAATAAAAGAACATCTTATATTAATAATTATATAAGAAGTTTGTTATTTTCTGATACTAATAATAAACTATTAATGAATGAAAAAATAGTATTTAATAATTATTATAAATCCGAAGATACCTCATTTTATACGTCAGAAATGGGAATCATTAAAAATATATCTAAATCTATATACAAATTTAAAGAACTTCCTTTAGAGGATATTTTAAATTTAAAATTAGATTTAAAAAAGAATAATTCTAATAGTCTAACCGAAAAAAGTAATTGTAACGAGACGTGTCCTATATGTTATGAAGAAGATATAGATATCATGAGCCAAACAAAATGCGGCCATTTATTTTGCAATATGTGTATAAAATTATGGTTGGATAAAAATAAATGTTGTCCTATGTGTCGGTGTTCATTAATAGATAAAAATACAATTTGTGTTAAAGATAATAGCGAAATTTCTTCAATTATTAATGAATTAATTTCTTACACAAATAATTTAACTATAAAAATTAATTATTTATTTATAGAAAATGATATAAAATCTGGAAATATAACTATAATAGACCCAACGTGTCTTGAAGACTATAATAAAATTTATAATATTATTCAAAGTAAATTAAAAAAATTTAAAAATAATATTAGTAAAAAAACAAATAATTTTAATAACATTATTCTTTTAAGAATATGGGAATTCTTTTATACAAATTATATAGATATTTTTGCAAAAATTGATTATGGATATTGTATTACTATTCATAAATCTCAAGGTTCTACATATGAAAATGTATTTTTAGATTTAAAAGATATAATCGTATATAATCGTAATGATGCAAAACAATGTGTATATACCGGAATCACCCGAGCCGCCAAAAATTTAAAAATATTAAAATAATATTAAAATAATATAGAAATATTTATAGAAATAATATAAAATTAAATAAATATAGATAATATGGGAAATTGTTTATATCCTAAAAAGAATATTATCGAATCTTTTTCATTAGTTAATAATGATGGTGAAATTTGGCACATTATAGATACAAATAAAGAACACATCGATATTCTAAAAAAAAGACTTATAAATATAGAACAAAACAATGATCATAATTTTAAAACTATGGCTGATGATATTAAAACTTTAAATAGACTTGTTCAATCCCGCTTAAGCCACCATTCATTATCCAAATATGGTGGTAATGAATCACTGTCAATACAGGCGGATTTAGATGGTCCTTCGCTTATTAATTTTTCAACTTCATGATACTCTAAGGCTTTTCTATGATATCTTAGTTTTGATATATAACCATCAAATCCTCCGCGTAAATTCAACCATACATCTCCAAAATTTTGTCTTGGAATTGATGTTAATGTATGACTTCGTTTCATATAACCATTAATATAAACTTCAAGTTTTTTTTGTTTTAATATAATTGCCACATGAATCCATTTTTTAAGTGGTATATCTGTAATATCTATATGTTCTTTTATATTTTTCATTGTATTAAGGTATATTCTCATAGTATTTTGATTGGGATGTAAATAAACACCTGGACACATATTTGGTTCTGCATTTTTATCACCTTTATGAAATACATGTTTCCAATCATTGGTTTTATAGCCATAATCTTCTATAAGCATCCAAAAATTATATGTGAATTCAATTCCATCTTCTTGATTATCTGACCTATATAATATTACAGTATCAGGATTTTTTGGATTTTGTGGAATAACCATACTTTTTCTACCAACTTTAGTTCCCTTAAGAATCCAAGGTGAATTTATTTTACCATTTTTAAAATGGGTTATAAGTAATTTAATGCTATATAATACTAATAATGTAGCATTTATAATAAATATTACACCAATTATGTTTGATACTTGTTCATAGTCATTACCAATTATTTTTGGAATACCAATTTCTCCTAAAAGATAACTTAATATTGCTACACAAAAATAAATAACAGCATATTTCAAATTACCATCTAATTTCGTTATAATCGTTCCGACTATTAAACACAATAGTATAAATATTATTAATATACATATTTTTATTATGTTTGAAATCATATCCATAGATGTAAATATTTCATTTAATTTTTTCATAAACGAATTTTGTAAAACAATATCAGTAATTTTCGAAGACTTAGATTGATTATTTTGAGACATATTACGTGATGCCACTGATGCAATATTACTGGGGCTGTTACGTGATGCCACTGATGCAACATTACTGGGGCTGTTACGTGATGCCAATGATGCAATATTACTGGGGCTGTTACGTGATGCCAATGATGCAATATTACTGGGGCTGTTACGTGATGCCACTGATGCAACATTACTGGGGCTGTTACGTGAAATATTATTAGAAGATTTGTTTGATATATTAGATTTTTTACTAATATTCAAATTATTTGATTGCATAGAATTGGTCATATTAAATATATATAATAAAAAAATTTTTAATTAACAGATGGACCATTTCTATAATTTGTTTTTATTTCAGAAATAGATAAAGATCTATTAACAAATTTAATATCGGAAATAAATCCATTAAATCCTCCGTCGGGACATATTTCCAATGGTCCTACATTTGGTTTTGGATATCCATTTAATATACATGTTTTAAATAAATTACCATTTATAAAAATATCTAAAACAGTGTCGTTTAATGATACATTTATATTTACCCAGCGTTGTAATTGAATATTTTTAATTTCACAGTTGTTAATAATTGAAGTTTCTTCTTCAGATTCTATATCTTCTACATTATTTTTTTCATCGTCTAATTCATTTTCTACATGTGAAATTACATTAAGATTATTATGTTCTTTAGTAAGTAAAATGCATGGATTATAATTTCTATTTATAATAATTTTATCTTCTTTATGGCGATAAACATAATCATTTACATAAATCCAAAAATTAATATTATATTCATTCCCCTGTATTGATGCAGGTATTGAGCCTTCATTAACTCGCTTTTCTAATTTTGCATCATGAATATATGGTATAAAATTGCGAGAGATGGTTCCATGGACACTATAAGATGAAAAATAATAATACGAACCAACGATTAAAGAAACTAGAAATATTATTACAACAACTATTATAATTATTTGAGTATTGGCTCCCCCCATTTGTATTTTTTTTTTCATTATATAATAAAATAAAGAAAATTAATATTGAATAACTGGCATTGAATTTTTTTCAGATTCATATATTTTTTTAACGTTATATTCGTTAAAATTATAATTGAAATATTTAACTTTGTGTAGATGTCCGTTAAAATTATTATTTTTTTCGCCTATATATAGATTTCGATTAAATATAAAAGGTGTATTTTCTAAAAAAACTGAAGTATATCTTTCTCCATTTATATAAATATCTATATATCTATTATCTAATGAAATAATTAAATGATTCCAATATTGTATTTGTAAATTATTTAAATCTATATTATAATAAGTTATTTCATTTAAATTATCTTTATATGCCATTTGAATTTGAATTCTGTGTTCTTTTGGATAATAATTTATATTCGGCGAACCATATCTAAATAATATGGATTTTTTATAATTTACATTGGTTTCCCATTCTGAATTCTCTGGTAAATTATTAATATATATCCATAATGAATAGGTAAATTTATTTCCAATTATTGAATTGGGTAATTTAGTATTTGAAATGAACATATTAAATTTATTAATTAAATGTGTAGGTTTACATAAAATTGTAGTGTAACTAGCACCTCTTAACAAATAATATAAAATAATACCTATTACTAATAATGATAATATTATAATTCCTATAATTAATTTAGTATTCATTATATTAATATAAGAATTTTATGATATACAAAAATGAAAAAGATAAATAAATAGAATTATAGCGTTCAATTAATAATTGGTTTTTTTTCATATAATTTTTTAATAACTTTTTTAGTCGCTTTAAATGGAAAATATGTAAAATTATATAGTTTACCACTATATGTTTTTTGATAATTAAAATACATATCGCCCACATTTATTATAGGTTTTCCATTTAAACCACATGTTTTATGCAATTTTCCATCTCTAAATATAGATAATGTTTGTCCTTCTAAACATAATATAAAATGAACTTGTGTTTTAGAAGGTATATCATTAATATCGCAAATTTCTAAACTTTCTTTATAAACATTTTTATTATATGATTTATATGCATTTTCATAATCTGGATGTTCAGAATTTTCATGTAGACTTTCTATAATAGTGCTTACGGCAATTCTCAAATTATTTTTATCAGGATGCATCCATAATCCTAATGCTTGTTGTGGAATTTCGGTTTCAATATTATACCAATATTGATATGATAATAAATTATCTATAGAACTTCCTTTGTGAAATATATGTCTCCAAAATAAATAGTTTTCATAAAAACTATCTATATATATCCAAAAACTTATGGTGAAATCATTTTCAAATTTTGGAGGAACAATATTATCATTTGGGGTTACAGAACTAGAAAATGAATTTATTTTATTTATTTCAAACCCATTTTTAAGATATAATTCTTTTTTGAAAAAGGTAATAGATATTATGATTATAATCAGTAATAAAACTATAAAACTTACTACACCAATTACAAGCATTTTATTATTTTTTATTTTATTTAAAATATCTATATTATCTATATTGATATTTTCAATAGTATTCATAATCTATATATTATATACATTTTAATTTTTGACTTTTAATCAAATATATTATTAGTAATAAAATGCTTAATAAAATTATTATAATAATAATGCTATAGTTTTTTAAACTATTATTACTTGTATTTTTTTGCGTTTTATTACATTTTCCTTCATTTATATTACATTTTCCACTAAATATATTAGAATAGTGTTCTATTACTTGTTCTAACGACCATATAGGTTTTCCTATAGATTCATTTACTGCATTATGTAAATTTGTAACCCATATTATTAAATTTTGTTTCGAATCTAAATAATTATCAATAGGTAATTTATTCGTATGTTCATTGTAATGAATACGACATGTTTCACATGGTATTAAATATTTTAAATTTTCAAAAAAATTTTTTATGTTAATTTTATCATTTTGAGTAGGATTTTCTGGATAATTAAATGATAGCGTATGCATAAAAAACCATAGTTTCGGCCCCCAGCGTGTTGGATCCATTATATATATATATATAAAAGTATATTTATTTTTAGCAAAAAACTTTAAAAATCATTTAAAAAGAATTAATTATTTAAAACTAGTATGAAACAATATTGTGGGAATTGTGGTAAAACCGGACATATTTATAAACACTGTTTAGCTCCTATAATAAGTATGGGTATTGTATTAACAAAAAAAAAGAATGAATTACTATTTTTGTTGATACAAAGAAAAGATACATTAGGATTTGTAGAATTTATGAGAGGAAAATATAACTTAGAAAATGTTGATTATATAAAAAATTTATTAAGTATAATGACAAAAACTGAACGCCAAAATATTCTAAATTTTGATTTTGATGACTTATGGAATAAACTATGGATGAATAAACCTAATAATCAATATTTTAATGAATATGAAAATTCAAAAATGAAATTTTATAAATTAAAAATAGGATATAGGTTTGAAGACAAATTTATAAATTTTGAGGAATTAAATAATGTGGTTGAATGTATTTATTTAACACCTGAATGGGGATTTCCTAAAGGTAGAAGAAATTTATATGAAAGTGATTTAAATTGTGCTAAAAGAGAATTTCAAGAAGAAACAGGAATTAATGAAATTGATTACAATTTGTTAAATGCACCATGTGTATCGGAACTTTTTTATGGAACAAATAACATTAGATATAAACATATCTATTATTTAGCACATACAGATAAAGATTTAAAAGTATCTCTAGACAAAAACAACAAAGACCAAATTACTGAAATAAGTAATATAGCATGGTATAATTATAATGATGCTATGAATATTATCAGACCATATAATATCGAAAAGAAAAATGCACTGAAAAAAATTAACGAGTATTTACTAAATAGTTTATAATTATTTTATTATTATTTTATTATTATTTTATTATTATTTTATTATTATTTTATTATTATTTTATTATTATTTTATTATTATTTTATTATTATTTTATT
>Ga0209335_10006889_pt1 | contig 10036 bp, 3 predicted proteins | sample COG_09_FD_184753 | JGI IMG/M metagenome (GOLD analysis project Ga0209335, IMG submission 184753) | Pelagic Microbial community sample from North Sea - COGITO 998_met_09 (SPAdes) (version 2) | ecosystem: Environmental > Aquatic > Marine > Neritic zone/Coastal water | place: Helgoland, sampling...
GACGTCACCGTGACGCCAGCCGGCCTGGTGACGTCATATCCCATGACGTCACCCGGCCCGGCTTCCGGTAGCCCTCACTGCACTTTCACGCGCAGCGTGTCCTACCAAACCACCTCACTCTCGACCCCAGACGGCCAGCCTCACTCCTCCATAGCGGCCACGCCCTGGCTTTCTGGTAAAAGAAAAGAGAGAAAAAGAGAATTCTCCCCCAGATTTTTATGGTTAATATTTTACGTCGGTGCCACCGACCTCACGATCTCCGTCGTGGAGTTCCATATTAGCCTCGGCGGATCCCGCGCGCTCCCAGCGTGCTTGATGGATCCGCCTCCGCCATGGCGAGCATCGCCTGCTCCATTGCGCCTGCCTCAGTGGCGTCAATGTACCCTAAGTACGCGTCACTTCCCCAAATGCCAATGCCTTTGATAACATAACTCGGCGCGTTGATGTGTGCCAGAGACGTCGCCGTCCCACGACGGAAGGAGTGGCACCCTGCCTCTTCTTCCGTCATTCCGGCGCGGGACAGCAGCGCCTTGACAAAAACCCTCATCGCGCCATATGTCATCGGCTTGCCTTCCTTGCCAGGCCTCGTATCCCGAAACAGCGCCGTTCGCTCGTTCTCGGCCGGAGGCGACGGATCCATGTTGAGCATATGTGCAACTGCCGCAGCTGCATTGATCTCTGCGCTGTCGTCGAACGGGAGGTACACCGTGTGCCCCTGTTCGCCCGACGGGTCGGTCTTGTCCGGCCCGAGCTCAATCCGTACCCTCCGCCATTTCCCTGCCTCTGCATCCCAATCCCAACTCAAGCGCCCACGATGCATATCAAACTTCGGGTTCCATGCGCCGGTCCGTGCCTTCGCTCGGACCAACTCACCCGACCGACGGCCGCCCTGCCATGCTACGCACATAAAGGCCCAAACCATCGCCGAGAACGAGTCGCGCATATCAAGCATGCCGCGGACCGCAATCATGTGCTTCCTCAACACTGATGCCTTCTTGTTCGCCTGTGGATTGCTCGGGTGCCTCTTCCGAAGCCCCTTGAGGCACCGGCGGAGCGCGTGTCCGAGGCCGTCCTTGACACCCGACGCACCACACCCCCCAACGCGACGCGGCGGATCGAGCCTAAACTCGTAATATGTTCGCACATGCGACACATACGACGCCGCCGTCTGCCCCGTATTCGAGACCTTCCCTGCCTTACGCGGATTTTCGGTCACATACACTGAGAAGTCGGCCAGCGCCTCATCCTCCTCCTTCAGCAACGACGGTCGTGGCGCCTCATCATACGGCACGATACCGAACTCCGTCGGGTCTCGTCCCGACACCTCGCAGAACTCAAACCAACACCTCATGATTGTTTTGTTCTGCGACCATGTCGAGTGCGAGAGTGCCGCATGTGCCGCTGCAATACGCCCACGTCGTATGACCATCAATGCCTCATCCCTCAATGCCGCCGTACCAAACTTCTCATTGAGCTCGCGCCTGCGCTTGTCGGTAATTCGGATGTCACTCATCGACATTCCCGGTGCGCACGCTAGTACGCTCAACGACGCCTGCATCGCTTGCGTGCCAGCCGCCGCAGCCGAGCGACCGACTCCCTCTGCGCTCCTCTGTGCGCCGTTGTTCGCACTTCCACTGCTCGTAGGCTTGCCTCCCTCCGTGCGGTCGGTTTGCCCAGAGCGCCGTTCGATGTCATGTCGTGCCCAGAACGCCGTTCGCTGCCGCATGTACCGGTCGTACTCGAGCGCCGACATCCGTGCCAGCTCGGCTCCATGATGTCGCTTGACGTCACTCGCCGTCACACCTACATCATCCCTCATTGCTATCATGCCCGCATCATCACCCACGCACAGCGTTCAGCACGTTAGCAGTGCTCCTCCACTTTGCTGGTATGTTCCATTTGACGGGTTCCTTTCCCGTCAACTCTCGCAGCCGTACAAGTGCCGCCAAGACCTTATCGCGCGACAGTTCGTCGGCTATAACATTGTCCTCCCCTGCAATGTGATGCGCAAGAAGTTCCACGCCGTACTCGCACTGTACTGCTTCGAGATGCATCAACGCTTCAGCCATTGCCACACTGTCTGCGCTGTGATCGTTGATAACACGGCAAGCTGCCTCGTTATCGCACCGAATCACCATCCTCGGCATTGCAACCCCAGCCAGGTGCGCCACTACCACAAGGAACGCCACAGCAAGTAACTCCAGCGTCGAGATATCGAGTCGCTCTGTTTCCTCTCGCGTCCACTCCCCAAAGAAATAATGATGTAGCACGTTGCCACCAAAACCCCGTGAGATGTCGTCCGACCCTTGCGGTCGAGACGCGTCGGAGTTGCACCCGTACAACCCCGGATGAAACCAGACTGCCGGTTGGATCATCGGCGCCGGTACCCTAGCCGACGCTCGTTGCCAAATCACAGCCAGATCTCTCAACGATGCCTTAGACACAACTCGAAAATCTCCGTTTCGTCCCCGCAAACATCGAATCATGCTATTCAAGTATCGCCGTGCACGCAGTTGGAACTTGCCGTGAAACAGACTCATTCCAATCGTGCGCTGCAGTATGAGCACCGGAACCAGCTTGCCGGCCGGGTACTTTTCCCACTCCGTCACGATTTCCTCAAACCGTGCCAATGACTTGTCCTGCCCACGTACGCCCGGCGCCTCCGGCTGTTCCATCCGGTAGTCCGCACCGATGTACAGCATGCGCTCGTTTGGCTGCTGCTCGCCGACGATTGCCTCGTCTTCAGCGCGCTTTGCCATTGACACCGATATCCCGTAGTGCTCCAACACCAGCGGAATCGTGTCACGCACAATGCTCCCCACTTCTCGCGTCACTGCCACGTATCCGAGGTCGTCCTGCATGAGATCAAGCGCCCAGAGCCCAGTTTCTTGACATCCTGTGCACCGACGACGCCACGCCACGACCACCGACAAAGTGTGCCACGGCTCGACGCCTCCCGCCGAATGCAGTAACAGTTGTTCCTCAATTTTTGCCTCAACTGCATCAAACACAATTTGACCTCCAATCATTGAAAGTCGCTGTGCTCCGTCAGCCGACGATCCACGTCCCATCTGTACGTGCCAGTCGACTATGTACTCGCCGCCCCAGTGGTAGACCTGCTTGCAATGATCTCCCGAGAATTGTGGTATTTGCCGAAACCACTTCTCCAGGTCGTCTCTTGATCCGATGACCACCATCATGGCGATCACCTCAGCCGATACGCCTGCCATGTTCTTCACCCGTACCACTATCGAGCACAGAATTGCGACTACTTCGCCAAACCGATCAATAGAAGCCCATTCGAAATGCGGTAAGAAGGACCAGTCCGTGTGCATGTTCGGTGCGAGCGGAATGCCCTCATACTCGCACATGTAAGTGTCGGGCTCCGGATGAGTAGCATTGCCGAGCAACCTCGCCGTGTCGTCAGATTTATCCACCGCATTCGTTTGGACGATGTGTATTTCACCGGCGAACGGCAGTCGCTTCATCTTGCGTGACCACTTCCGTGCGACCTCCAGAGCATGTGCGGCGCACACCTTGTGATACCGCTCATACGCCGCCTTCATATTCGGAGAGAACGACATGTAGAGCGGCCGCCTCGACGTGAGGTCCGCCCACCCCCAGTCACATACCCAAATCATGAAGCGATCACGCCACCCATTGGCAATAATCCACGCCTTGATGTCACCCAACTTGATAACACAGTCATCGCGCTCACTCATGGGCTTGGGCGAAGATATACTGGGCGCTCCAGTGTCGTCGTCGAACTCGATAGCGACACCGCGCGCGTCCGACTCCAGGTGCCTCTGTCCCAGTCGTAGCTCGCCCGAAGCCGTACCACCCTTCATCCTCACGCGGTATCCGTCTGACCCCTCCGTGCCATGTTTTGCGCATCCCTCTGCGTCACGCTGCATGTCCGCCTCCCATTTTTTGAGCATCCGCCATCCGTCCGCCGTCCACACCGAGCGTTCGTCCGGGAACCTAGCACGGAACGCTTCTTGCTGTTCCGGCGTCGGCGCAGGCGGTGGCGGCGGGCATGTCGTCGCCGGCGGTGTCCTCAGCACCGGCAACGGCCTCTCGTACAGCTCCTTGCATCTGACCTCGGCCGGCAGCGCCAGCCGAGCTCCCCACCTCTTCTGTGTTGCTGTATTGCGAATCGAAGGCATCCAGTCGTGTGTAACCTCAATACACTCGGTGAACTTCAGATGGCCGCCCACCATGGCTTTATCCAGTTCCACCGACAGGAAGACGCTGCCCGACTTCGACATACCAGCCGCCTCACCCTGACCTCTCCAAGGCAGATCTTGGCTATACGGTCCCCGTGCAAGAAAACGCCATGCTGCGCATGCCGTCGGCTCGAGTCCCATCCATCCGATGCGTCGCATTTGAAGGACGCAGATCCGCTCTGCCATCGGTCGCCACCAACGCGTTCCCGCACTGTGCCATCGCTTTACGACTTCCCTCCACCGCCGCAATGCACGCCGTGCTGGCAACCTCGTACGTGCCACGATTGTGGCGAACCTCGCAGCCACTCGTTCCACCGGAGCAGGCTCGTGCGCACGTTCATGTACCAAGTGCTTGACGAAGTCTGTGGCCACCTCCATGATCGATTTCGTAAAGTTGGCATCCCACGTATTCCCCATCATGACCTTTGCCGCACGTAGTTCCTCATCCGTACGTTCAATCGAGATGCCGTGGCCTACCGCCCACGGTACGTCACCCACATTAGCGAACTCACTCAACAGCATGCGGCGCACTCGCCCATCTTCCAACATGATGAGCGGTGTCTGCCCGAAACACTTCATAGGCATTGCGGGCAGTCTGACGTCACCCACTGGCTCCGTTTCCCACCCGCCCATATCCAGCCGAGCGACTTGTCGCTGATCTCTCGCGTCACCATGCAATTTCGGCACTGTAAGTCGATGCCCCGTAAAGAGATAAGCGTGGTACATCTCAATCGTGTGATCGTCCACGAGAATGTCACGCATGACCAACCGATCATAGTAGGGGAGCGGCGTAATAGTCGCCGGCCTCATCACCCCCGCGCGCTTTGCAGCCTCCATGGCTCTGTCGCTACACGCAATTGAGTACAGCCTCCTCCTCGCCCCTGCCGACCCAAGACACCAAGCATTCAGATCGTATTCAAACACTTCCCATCCGTGTTGTCTGAAGTTGATGAGCATGTCCTCATGCCTCCAACCCGGCGATCGATGCGCATTCGGCGAGTCGTGCCTCAGCGACCGCACCTTCTTGACGTCCGACAGATACTCAAGCACCGCTACGTCACAACCTCGTACAATCGGGTGCACTTGGCGTGGGTAGTGCTCATTCATCGGATCGTCAGCATCAGGCTCTGTGTCGCACCCATAGTGGGGCGCGAAGGAGCTGTGCACGCACGGAGACCCAGCACATATCATATCCGCCCGCCTCAGCGCATACGGATCGGCATATATCGCCGATACGTCACACAGCATTGTCGGTATGCCATGTCGTTCGCTAACCACATTGTGAGCCGCCAGCTCGCAATCGAAACCGTCGATCAACGTGAGCCCTGGTGCCTTGCGGTTGTCTGCTATAGACATGACTCCCACTGCTCCCTCCCCATGCCAGTACTCCGTGAACGTGACGTACGTCCCACGCATACGGACCCTCCCTGCTCCTTCCCTCTTCGGTGCCTCATCCGCCTCATTGATGCCCGACCCCGGTCCCTCCTCATCGTCATCACCTATGTGCCGTCGCACACGATGAGACTACCACTGTGTACCTCCCACAGTGACCACACGCACGCACCTTGCGTGACGTGTTCCTCAGCCCCAACCTCATCCTCAACCACAACTTTCTCGCGTTCCTCAAGTTTTGCATGCTCCTCATCACACGCGCCCTCCTCGCACTGTCGCACACCTGTGCCGTCGCACTTTCCTCAAGGTGTTTGACACACACAAGGACCGCAACATCATAGACGATGTGCCGTACCTTGCGTATGTCCAGTGTCGTCGCCGGTTGCCACCGCAAGGGCAACCGACTTGCGCACGATCCCTCCACCTGCCAATGCAGGTCCGGAGTTCACGATTGCATTCCTCATCCTCGAGCCTCACACGCCTCACACCCCACCCTCGCGCACTGGACTCACCGTCTGTGACCCCCTCAGGCGCTCGCTGCGCACACGGGCCCTCGTGTGCGCGCGCGCCGGCGACCTACTCGTCGCCCTGCCAGGCCGCGGGACGAACTCGTACCGCAACCATCTTGGGCCACTGTTTGCCGTTGGGCGTCTGGCATAGCGAGCAGTTGCAATCATGCTTGCACTCCACATGTCGTGCAAAGCATTTGCCGTTCGTCTGCTCGCATATCGACCAGCGATCCTTCGCCAGGACCCACGCGCCCGCAATCGCAGTGGTTCCACGCACGCGAGCCGGAGGATCCGTCTGACGGCTCGGCTCGTTGCGGTCGATCCACTTCTGCGCCCACTGTTCGCCCACAGCCGCCGGCTGGTAGTTGGCCTTCGCTTGGTCGATCACCGCCTGGTCGTGGCTGAAGCGACATTGTGCGCCTCGGGTGCAACGTCCCTTGACGAACTCGAAGCACGGACCAACTGACTTGTTCGCAGCCGGTGGCCTCTTGTCCTCCAAGGCCTTCCTTGCCAACGCAGCTTCCGACGCCGCAGTTTTCTTGGCGTCACCAGCCTTCGCCTTGGCATCATTCGCCTCCTTCCTTTCTCGCGCTTGACGTTCCTTACGTGTCTCGGCTGCTGGCGTCGGAGGCGCCGCTTTCGGAGGTGCGGCGCCGGTCGGTACCGCCAGGGGACTCGCCCCTGCGCTTCCGGACTCCGCACGCAGCGCATCAAGGATCTGCTTCAGCTGCTGCTCACGCAGTACCATAGACGCCGACAGATCCTTCGGCAGAACATCCCACCTCGGCAGCATCAGGATGCGACCGACCTGCCGTCGATCGACATGTGTCGAACACTGGTCGAGCCGGTCACACAAGTCACTGTACAGTGTCGCGTACGTGACGTGGGTGAGCCCGGCCTTCGAGCAGTTCTGGTAGTGCTTCCGCTGGATCGAGAAGAACTCCCGCAGACCGGCTACCATCTCTGCCGGTGCATGATGTGCGACCGCCACAAAGCCTTCTACCATATTCTCATACGTCTCCATGCTGTTCACCGGTGGAAATTTGGGCAGGTTGCGCACCGCCGCACGACCACGCATACCGAATTTGGCGGCGACCTCAATCTGCTCCTCAGTATTGCTGCCACGGTGCTTCGCCCAGCCCGTCATTTTCTGGAACATTGCTGGTACGAACCCGTCGGCACGTCCCGTTTTGCCCGACAGGAACAATGCGATCTGCGGCTCTCCCGGAAAGAATTCCTCATCCTTCAACTCTGAGGCAACCATCTCCACTTTCCGAGATATTCCGCCGGGCATCACGGTGTCTCTCAACTGAACATCCGACGCCGCACGCTCATTCATTACATCACCTGGAATAGCCGAGCGCATAGCGAGCGCCATCGGCACCGTGATCGGCGCCTGCCCTCGGTCGTTGAACGACTCGATGAGCGCATCCTCCTGCCTCGTACCCCCATACCGCGGCCGGTTCATCTCGTACATCTGGTTGTAGAAAGCTGCCGCCATCGGTGGCGGTCCCAGCCCTCCCCCCCACGTGTCGACTCCACCGCCTCCGCTCGCAACCCCGTGCGGCATGCCGTACGGCGGCATCGACGGCGGCCAACCAGGCATCACCGGCATCGCCGGCATCGTCGGCATCGGCTGCGGCACATGCCCTGCCGTCGCCGGCGCCGGTGGTGGCACAAGCCCTGCATTCCTCATCATTTCGCTCGCACGTCGATCCGCCTCACTCGCCGTGCTGCCCGTCACGCCACTCCGTTGCCGCCGCCGCTCTGGCGACGCCATGTCACTATCACGTCCCACCGTACCCGGCGTGCTGCGCTCTTGGCACTCTTGGATGCGCATAGCAAGCAGCTTCATCATGCCCTCCGGGCTATCGCTCCGAATCCACGCCAAGCGCCGTGACATCTCAGACCCGTACTCCGACCCAGGCGGCTCGAAGTCCACCGCAAGTGGTGACAGCATAGCGACATATCCGGCGAAGCTCTTGAATGCATCCCCAGCTTCCTCGCGGTTTGCATGTGCCATAATCTTCTTTGCAAACGCCGTGACCGCATCCGTATGCGGTTGCTTCGCCGCCAAATCGACTGCGTCATGTATCTGTCGCACGATCGTCTCGTCTGCCGCCGCCTCACACATGTACATCTCAGCCGGATCTCGCACCACATTCCGTAGCGCCGTCATCGAGTGTTCATGCGGCAGCCGCTTGATCGTGACACCTGCTGTCGTCCCGACGGCAGCCACGAACCCTCGTCGTGCGTCCGACAAGTCGCGCGCACGACTCGAGACCCCAGCCGGCAGCCGCCGCCCGTCATCCTCTGCCACTGCGTTCCTCATCCTTCGCGCCAGTTTCATCACCAATGTCTTTGTCATCTTGTTGCGCCGCATCTCCGCAAAGTCCGCCTCGCCCGAGATCGCATGCGCCGCCGCAACCATAGCCCCATGCGCCTCCATGACTGCGGTACCAAACTTGAGCTGGACCGCCCCGCTGTCAGAAGGCGTGTTTGCCACGTCTCGGATCACGCTGTTCGCAGCACGAGCGTCTTCCCGCTCTCGCACGTCCTCAGAACGCTCGCTCATGTGTCGCACCAACTGCTCCTCACCGTGCCTCGCCGCTAGCGCCAGACGCAGAATCGCCTCGATCCATATGATCCTGAGCGCCACTTCGTGCTTGGAAGTCACATCCTGCTTCTGGCCGATCTCTGGCCACGCATAGTCGTCGCCGACCGTGACGTTGTGCGCCCATGGGAACACCTCGATCAAGCCATCACGCACTGCCTCCATAGTAGTACTCTCCACAGTTTGCCTCTCGCCCATCACCAAAAACATCACGTCCTTCGTCAGCACCATACCCTCAAATGCTGACCCGAGCCACTTGACGACCGCAGCATTGCGCGACTGAGACGTCCCACGCGAGTGCGCTTCCATGCTCGCCAGCAGCTCGTCCGGTGGCCACGTGATGCCATCCGGCACCTCCAGTAGCTCTCCCACGTCCGCTCCATCCAACTGTGCCTCAACCAACGCTTCCTCAATCGTAAGCTCACGCAGCCACGTGTCGTCCCACACCGGATGCGTTACGCTCGTCTCGCCTCGTTGCGGCGACTCGACGCGCGGCCGCGTACGGTCGGCGCCCGCACGAGGCGGCGTGCCCGGCACCTCCCCACCACCTCCCGCGCTCTGTGCCTCTGCACTCCCCATCCCCATTGCCACGTTCTCAGCCACCCCCGCAGCCGGCGTGAAAGCCAACTGTTGAGCGACGCCCTCGTACGGCGTGGTCACGCCCGCCCCCGCGCGCGCCATCCCCGCCTGCTGCATCATGCCCCCCACCCCTTGGTACGGCCTCTGCACCCCTTCGTATCCCATCGTATGACCACCATATCCCATCCCATGGTATTGATGATGTTGATGCATCCCTTGCATGTCCCATCCCGCCGCTTGCGCACGCATGTTCGCCGCGTATTCCAGCGCCGGATCGACATGCTGTTGGTACGGTGCTTGCCCCGCCCCCCCCATTTGCATACGCATCCCCATCTGCCCCATTCCCATCGCTTGCCCCATCATCCGCTCCCTCTCACTCTGGTTGTGCATCTGCATTTCGCCGCCCGGCATCGGTGCCGGCGCGCTCGCAGGCTGCATCCCCATCGCGTACCCCGCGCGCTGATCGCCATACAGCTGACCCGGATGCCAACCATCCTGCAAACCCATCGCCACCCCATCATACAGCTGCTGCTGCTGCGGTTGCCCACGGTTCCCGCGCGTGTCGCGCCGCGGATCCCATAGCCGCCCGCCGTTCCCCGCTCCCTCCATGTGTCTTAAAAGCAGTCAAGCTGACGGCTTCCTCAGGAGCCGTCGAGCACACGTCGTCACCGTACTCGGTGTCGAGCGAAGCGAGTAAGCGGATAAGAGAGGGCACA
>Ga0209335_10006891_pt1 | contig 10035 bp, 11 predicted proteins | sample COG_09_FD_184753 | JGI IMG/M metagenome (GOLD analysis project Ga0209335, IMG submission 184753) | Pelagic Microbial community sample from North Sea - COGITO 998_met_09 (SPAdes) (version 2) | ecosystem: Environmental > Aquatic > Marine > Neritic zone/Coastal water | place: Helgoland, sampling...
AGGAAAGATCGAGGTGAAGCCCAACAGGACACGATCGAAGAATTGACAGAGGAAGATACTGAGATGGCCCAGGCAGAATTATTGGAGTACTGATCTGATTTGGGTAGTAGAGAACAAAAAATAAGACATCATAGGAGGCGTCATTATATGTCTTCTCTCCCGGTTTACTCTAGGGTATGAATATTTTAAACTTACTCTTTGTCTGCATCCTCGGATCACATGATGATGGAAACATTTCATTGTCAGCTTTAGATGACAATGCACCAAGAGAATACTGGGTGGCGATCGCTTATGCCAACGGGATCAAGGTGGAAAAAGATATGAAAGTGGCCACCCATTATTTTGAGAAAGCAGCCAAAATGGGACATGGCCCCTCCCAACGAAACCTTGGCATTATAAAAGGGATGGGGGACGGCATTGAAAAAGACATACCCTCGGCATATGCATGGCTGCGTATTGCAACTGTCAATAAAGACCCCATTGCACCCGAAGCCTTGAAAGATTTAACTCAAGGCATGACTGCCAGACAGATCGAACTTGGGCACGAAAGAGCCGTAACGATTCTTAGAAAAGTGATACCGAAAAAGGAAAAATCACATAGACGCAATATTTCTCACCCTAGCAGGTAATATAATTTTATGAGAAAAACCAAAAATGGATACACTTACTCTCCTTCAGATTTAATCAGATTCATGGAGTCGCCCCTTTCAAGTTGGATGGAGAGGTTACACCATGAAAAACATAATATGCATGAAAAGATTTAGATGACGAAGGGAAGTTATAACTTTTTAATATAAACATGAAAACATTATTTGTCCGTCGTCTAATAATACGCTATTCAAGTGACAATATTGCTGCTTTTTAAATTTCTACTTTACTCCAACCCAAAGATGAAATGATCCCCCTTGGGGATTGATCAGGGCGGAATGGTAGTTAGCGATCGCCTATGCCAATGAAATAAGTTGCACAAAAAAATGATCGCAGGGTGTTGTTTAGAAATGGTGAGTGGAATCAGAGTTTTCAGGACGCAACTTGGTGATCGAGTATGATCTATGTTATATCAATTTTTTAGTTGACTTTACACTACACAATAAGGTTCTATAGTACAATGAAATTAGCAATATTAAGTTTGATCATACAGTGAGGAGGGTATCTCTCTTACGGATATTGGTATAGCAACAGACCAGAAGCAGAATCAGAGTCTTGGTACTCAATAATTATAGAACCAATGACTTGGGGTGTGATAGTTTCTGTATATTTAATCAACTGGGTTTTAAAAAAAATATTTCACAAGCAAGTAGCAGTTGAAAGCAATAAAGCTGTTAAAGCTTTGGAGAAAGTTGCAAACTCTACAAAATAGTCATTGTTCATGTTACATGATCCAACAACAAATCCTTCCCAATATACTTTCATCGCTCGCAACTTAATTCATTTAAGTTGTTATTGTTTGCTAATTTAGTTTTCAATTTCTAAATGCAAGTCTAGGCCAAAATTCTTGGCAACAATCAAATTTTGTCTTAACCACGCGGTTTATCTTATTGTTACATTCGAATAGCATTCCGTGTATCTTACCAATAAGTTTTTTCTCAGTAGCCAAATAGTTTTGTTTGGGTGACATTTACAAATTTTACATGCAATACGCCTTTAACATAAGTATTCGTCACCAAATACAAGTTGGAATGACCTAAGCGGTAATGACAGAAATGCGATGAGGTTTGATCAAGGAGGTCCCGAAACTAGCCCTGATTGAAACACAACTATGCTAAGTAACCTTGGAGGATTGACTTCTTCAAAACTTAAAAGGCAACGGATCAACTTTGTTGATACGAGTTTTCGCCAAAAGTCGATTTCTCTTATTTTAAAAACAAGTTCTCGGAACTGGGATGCTTTTATTTAACATAAAAATGATAACATCCATATTGGCTTTTCATCGGAAAACAAAGAAGTGGGGCTTGATTCACATACTTTAATGCTAAAGAACATTTCCCACATCTACGATCGTGCCTTCCTTATCCGCCGAAGAAGTGCAGGCCCTGTACAACATGGGGCAGTAATAGCTAAAACTCCCTACCCCACCACCCTCAACACCGTCCTCTTCAACTCCTCGCTGAGACTGACCAATATTGCGACATTTCTATATAACATCAAATTGTGTTCTAATTGTGGAGACCAAACAACCTCCTCATCGCCACTCTTTCTCTCGCCTGATATTCTAAAAGTATTCTTTCTTTCTCCAACTGTCTTTGTCTTTGCTCCTCAAACTTGAGTAACTCAAGCTCAGCTTTTTCAGCTCTTTGCCTTGCTGCCTCTATTTCACGGTCATTATATGGATGATGAAGACGATTTATTGTGTGATTCTGGGAACATGTTGCTGTCTTTTTTATATGCTGAATTTCCCAGTTTCTTTGAAATTGCTGTTGGGTACGATACTGATTCAACACTTTGGCTTCTTTTTCCTTTTGCCTACGGTAGTCTTGACTTTTTCCCGTCTCACTGCCTATCATTGCCCCAAGTGTACTGCCAATCAGGATACCCTCTACGCTCTTTTTTTTCTGATTGCCGATCGCTCCACCCAGGGCTCCACCCAGTAGAATACCTTTTATAATTCCTTGAGTTTGTCGCGTACCAAAGCCATTATCAGACTGTCCATTCAACGATAAATTACCCATAAATAGAGAAGAAATGAGAAGGATTGTAAGTAATGATTTCATAATTTGTTTTTTAAGGTTAGTTGTTTCACATTATAGTACGTTGTTTGTTTGTTTTTCTTTCACCATTTTTTCATTTTGCGTAAAAAATTAATGTTTATTTGAAAGTAAAATTACTTACTTATTTTCCCTTACTCCTGTAACGGGAATCGCCATTGCTTTCTAAAATGACTGATATTAGCAATGAAAAGATAGTCTTAGCCATAGCGGAATCTTACTTACAGCAACCGCAAGCGATCAACCTTTCAAATTATTCGAAAATCGATGCAGATAGGTGCCCGGCATCTTACATCCCATGTAGAGCAAGACCTCTTCATTCTCGGAATTAGTGAAATTGATTTGTCAAGTATCCTTAAAATTACCCAAACCCAAGTTGAATTCCCTCGCAATGACAGGCGAGCAAGTCAGGTATGAATGATGACTAAACTAGGAGGCATTCATAATGCAGCATAAGTGTACTAACCCAGTGGAAAAGATTGAGTCAGGAAGACGGAGACAAGTTCAAGTTTAGCCTAAAAACCCGCTTGGAATTAGGGAACTATCAATCCTACCCTGGATGAGCGGAATTATCGAATGGCTCAATTGTTGCTTGAGCATACCGCGGAATTATCGAGATCGGCTCGTAATTCAAACTGAACAGATACTATTTTTCTTGAATACCGCAACTTGTTTAACATAATTGTTATTTAAGTTAGCGTTAAACTGGCATGCAAGTCGGCCAACGCTCCCTCCGAATGATGATCCCCTTTAATAAAACCATGCGACCTTTGCTTTTGCTCGGATCCAACGAACAAGGCCTCTGTATTGCGTGTATAGTTATGCGAAACCAAGTTCACTCAAAGATAACCCTTCCTGATTCTTTTTCATTCAACCAGGGGGGATGTTTATGAAAGTGATCAAAAGCTTTTGTTCGGTGGTAGACTGGCAAACCTTCACAGTAACGGCTCTTTCCCTCGTAGCGACGTACCTTTGCAACAAGTTTGAATTCTCGGCGGATCTGCCTTCCGGTCTGATCGGCATAGCGATTATCTTCCCTATCGTATTCTCCATTAACGCCGCCTACCGGCGCAGAGAAGAGGTGCTTAAAAACTTCGCCTCTCTCAAGGCTCATGGCGTAGCTTTGTGCTTTGCTCATGCCGATTGGGACGGCAAGGACCCCGAAGGGAAGAAGAGATCGCAGAAGTTGCTTCTCAATCTATTTGGCGAACTGAGATCTTACTTCGTGAATGCGGACGCGAATGAATTCGAAGGAAAGAAGAAAGTTTTCGCAGTTTTCAGGGATTTTTCCCAATCACACGAGAAATTGCGTTCGTCAGGTGTTGCGGCTACTGAAATTTCCCGGGCCAATCAATACCTTCGTTCCATGATAATAGAGTTTGAAAAAATGAGAAACGTTAAGCTTTACCAAACGCCTAAATCCCTCCGTGCGTACAGTCAGATTTTTCTGAATTTATTTCCAGTCATCTATGCACCGTATTTTGCTTACATCTGCATGAACTCCCATATGTTCTCCGGTTATGCAGTGGCAGTGATTTACAGCCTGGTTCTCGTCACCCTCGATAACATTCAGGAAGACCTCGAAGACCCATACGATGGTATTGGTGAAGACGACGTTCAGCTTGATGTATCGGGGGAGTATCAAGCACTTTTGGGTGACATGTGATCATCACTGCCTCTGTCTCCCTGAACTTACCCCGAACAATCGATGCCTGATATGCCGAAAATCGGGAAAGACTGCATCGACCTTGTCGTAGCAGAGGCTCATATCCAGGACCCCGCAGGAGTTGACCTATCAACCTACCAGGCTATTGAGCCTCGTGGTGCCCGGCACCTCGCCTCTCACTTGGAAGGCTCGCTTCTGCTTCTTGGAATCCACTCGATTTGCAAGGAAAGCGCCCGTGAACTTAGCAGCTTTCAGGGACGCATATCCATGCCCGAACTCAAGCAATTCGATGCGGAAACCGCCGAAGTGATTGCTTCCTTTCCCGGTGTCACCATCTGCAACACCATCGGAGGCGGGAAAAGAATCGGGGAACTTCTCGGTCCTCTCGAATCCGCGAAGGCCAACGAAGTCGTCGACATTGCCCGCGAAATCAGCGGAGTGATCCATACCGGTTGCTATTTGAGCCTCACCCAGGCAGCCTGCAGGATAATCACTACCATAACAAACCCGGCCTTCTTCGGCCAGGTTCAGTCCATCGATACCGAATGTGCCAGTATTCTCGCGGGCAAGAAGAACATGACTTTTCCACACCTTCCCGATCTTTCACTCGGTACTGCGGAGGCGCTTCTCGGAGCAAACTGCGAGACCTTGAACCTGCCCGCCCTCAGAGAGGTCACTCCCGGCTTGATCGAGGCTATGGTCAGAGGATCGGTTCAGTTTCTCAACTTAAGCGGAATCACTAAACTGACTGAGGAAATGGCGCGGGCTTTCGCCGCCCGCTCGAAGCATATGTTTTTCACATTGAACGGCATCAGGAAGCTGGAGGCCGACTCCGCCAAAATCCTCATGGGCTTCGATAAGCCCTTCTTTGCGGGGGAAACCTTCTCTCTGATTGGGCTTGAGGAGATCGGATCCGAGCTTGGGGAACTTCTCACTCGGTATCGGGGCATGTACCTAAACTTGAACGCGGAAACACAGATGGATGACAAGATTAGGGAAGCTCTCGAGGCCAAGACCAACATCAAGCTCTCCTGAGGGAGGCCTTACTCTCCGAACTCGAGCCTGACTCGGGCAATCCGTTTGACGTCCTCCTGCGCGAGGTTGAACTTCCTGAGAATCACGGGGGCATCGTTCAGGTAGGACTTTACATCCTGAAACCATGGCGAGATGGTGGCGCAGTGGTAGCTGGCTTGGCCAACGGGCGAAGAGCCGTAACTGGAACTCTGCGCGGCGTGAATCAAACCATGTTGAAAATACGATTTCTTGATGACGCCCTTTTCCTCCAGATAATGCTGCTTGAGGGGAGTCTTGTCCTTGATCAGAACCTGATCCTCATCGGTCAGTAGGGAAAAAGATAACTCGGGGATCCTCCTTGCGGGGGCCTCCATAAAGAACTTCGCGTAAGCCCGCCCATCCAATTGATAAACCGTGAAGCGTTGAAAGTTCCCCGTTTTGTCACGCCCCACGTTGAGAGCGACGAAGAGGGAGTCGGGAGGAGGGGGCTTGGCACTCAAATCCATACTCCAAAGAGGCTGGTTCGTCTGCCCATAGTAGAGCTTGTCCTGTCTGGTTGACAACCTTTTGCTCATGAAGCCTAGCCAGTTCATTCCCTTGGTCGGCATGCTTGCGGTCTTCGTGGGGTGAGCCGACAAGGGCGGGTTCAAGCTATTGGTGGACATCGGGGAAACCGAAGCGCCCTCCGCTATCTTTGCCTGGCATATCTTGTCCAAGAGGGCAACCAGGCGAGGGACCACCTGCCCGTAATAGGCTTCTAGATCATAGCGCACCTCGATGAAGAAACTCAATTCGCTCGTGCCCTTGTCGTAGTCAGGCCGTTGAGAGGGCTGGGCGGCATTGCCCCTCAGCAGCTTGCCCGACGGGTCGACCGAAACATGCTCGGCCACAAGGAGCCTGCTGGGAAGCATTTCCTCGTTCACGAACTTGCTCAGCAAGGCCCGCCCATCCTGCGCGTTGGCGATCTTGCTGACCGCTTGAGTCCACAAGTCATCGCCGCGTATTTCGCTCACCGTTATTTTTTTCTGTCTCAAGCGTTCGATCAACTTTGAACGAACCACCTCGGCCTCGATCGTGACGGTGAACAAGCCCAGGTCTTCATCCTTCTCGGGGCCACTGAGAACCTTCTTGGACCGGACGAAGCCATCGCTGTAAGTTAGGACCTCGTCTTTGATGAGTTCTCCATTCTTGGCAATGGTCTCGGCATCCACAAACTCTCCTATCGCTTTGCGTACAGCTTTTTGAATCGCACTCCTCTCTGCATCGTCAGGCGTATTTCCATAACCGCTAACGGTGACAGTAAGGATATCCGCACATAAAGCATCTGAAATATAAAAAGAAAGAGAGAGTAAAAAAAAATAGAGGAATTTCATTAAGTTGTCTTAGTTGGGGTTTCGGGATATTGGCTGCATTCTAACCTCTGAAAGGTTTTGCAACTGCTCTTTGGTAAATTCTTCTTTAATTTCCATGATCAAAGAATTGCTCGTTAAGATTTGTTGATGGGTGCTTCCATATGGGTCACTTCTATCTCCAGAATCACCCCTTTCTACAAGAAATTCGGGGCTTATGGTTATGCAAAATGGATCATCTTTATTAGGATTATCTCTATATACTTTAGCAATGCCCATTAGAAATCTTTTACCATCGGGAATCCATGCGGAAGGTGTCCTTTCGAAACTTGTTTGATAACCCTGTCTAACCGCGGCAAGGCGTGCTTGTAATAAGCTTCCAAATCAACGGATATTTCCCAATACATCGTGAGCTCGACTCGTTCATCATCAAGGACTTTTACAGTGTTTGGGTTATTGATTGCCTCTTTTCCACGAATCAACTTTCCATCCGCGTTAAGAGCAACAGTTTCACATTTGATCAACTTGGCTGGATCCAAATCTTCGTTGAGAACTTTTGCTAGCAAACTTTTTCCACTTTCAGCTTTATCCATCTTGCTAAGTGCCTGTGCAAACAGGCTGTTTCCGTCTATCTCCACCACCTTGATATTTACCTCCCTGAGGCGCCTGACTACTTTTGAACGAATCACTTCAGCCTGAATGGTAAGAGTGAAAAGTCCGAGATCCGCATCCTTGTCGGGACCGCTAATATCAAGGGTCTTACTAATAAACCCATCGCTGTAAGTGATGACCTCGTCCTTTATGAGTTCTCCATTTTTAGCAATGGTCTCAGCATCGACCACTTCCCCAAGTGCTTTTCGGACTGCTTTTTGAATGGCACTCTTGCGAACCCCTTCCACTGTGGAACCCAATCCCGTAACCGTCACGGTTATCAGTTCCTCAGCATAGGCACCTAAACTTGCAAGGAAGATGAACGAAAGTGAGTAGAATATTTTCATTTTTGAATCAATGTATCTGGTTGTTGTGGTAGCTTGGTTTGATTAAGTCTTACTTGATCGGGTATGCGATAGCTAACCCCATCTGGTCACCTGCTGCGGTTATCCACCAGCCCAATTCTTTTTGATCAGGCGAATGAATGATTTGCTGGGATTCACTTTTGGTGAAAGAAAGGAAGGTTTCTTTTACTCTTTTGATGGTCTCTTCATTCCCTTCCGCATCTACTTCCACAATCTCTTCGTAATGACTGGTAAAACTTTCTTTTGAGGACATTTTTTCCCCTATTAATCTGGCAACTTTTTCCTTTGCCTTGATCCGTGCATATTTCATTGAAGCAAGTAATTTTTGGGGTGTAGGTTTTGAATCCATGTAACAGATTCCAACACTAACGAGGTATTTCTTTTCTTTGACTTCAATCACATCAATGAGACCAGACATAATTTCCGAACGGGCAAGAAGAGCTGTTTCGAAAAACTTATCATTAATCTTTAACTTTTGGAACAATTCTTTATCAGCCATTAAATCAATATTAGAAAACAGACCGATTGCAAAAAAGAGGAAAAAAAAGTAAAAAAAATTCATGATTAGCCTTAGTATAATGGCAATGAGATGAATTAATAAACAATGAAATTTAAGGAAAGTGTATTACTTCTGTATATGATGAATCATACTTTTTAATCGAATCGGAAATATAAATAAAGAACAAAAATGAGTAAATTATGGGCTTAAGAGATTGGATAAATAAATAAAAATGCAGAATATCAAAAACTGAGATCGTTTAAAGTTTCTATCTTAAGTAAAATGAAAAGAACCCATTGATACTTTTTCTCTATCGTATTTACGGAAAATGCGGACAGAAGAAGTACAGGAAGTTGAACTTCGACTAACCTTACAAACTAAAAGCCGAAGAATTGAAATTATTTCACCCTCAAGAACGCTCTCTTCACCACTTCGCTGAAACTGCCCCATCTTTCGACAATTCGGGTTAGCATTTCACGATATGCCTCAGGAATCTCAGTCAATATCTCGATCGAATGATTTAATTAATTAAAAAGGTGGAAATTATTTAGGAGATCGCTCGAGTTCTGGATTCAATTATTGGGATTTTTAAATGGACCGCGGCCATCTTAAGTCTTTTCTTTGTGCCTCCTTCTATTCTGGGTTTAATAGATACTGTGAATATGTCCTTCGGAAGTCTTAATTCACTTATTCCTCTTTTGATTGGTGGACTATCTTATTTACTGGTTTCGCGTATTGTTGTGGGCAGGAAAAAACAGGGGTGGTTCAGTGCACTAGAACATGAACTGACCCACGCTTTTTTTGCTTTGCTCACTTTTCATAAGATAGCGGGATACAAACAACCGCAACCGGAGGGGGTGTAATTCATATCCTGGGTGGCAGTAACTGGCTGATTCTAATTTCACCATATTTTTCCCTACTAGCAGCTTTCTACTAATGCTTCTGTTGATAATAGTTGGAGCACATAATCAGATTACCTTAGGTTTTTTACTTGGCTTTTCAATATTCTATCATTTTGTTTTCACCAAGCATGAATTACACCGTCAGCAAACCGATCTTATTAAGGCAGGTTTTTTGTTTACCCTCCTTTTTCTTCCATGTGCAAATCTTTTCTGTTATGGAACTCTTTTTGCTTTTTCAGTAGGTAAAATTGACGGGGTAATTAATTATTTAAGCTTGGTTTATTTTACAATTACTTTTTTTTCTAAGAGCTCTTCCAATCCTTGACTGGCGTTGATTTTAGAATATTCCATCGACAATCTTTCGATCTATTCAAAGATGGATGAGGACTCTCCCTTTGCTAGATTATGAAAAATAGACCAAAACCGACTTCAAGAAAATGTAACTTAAATTAAAGTATATGAGTAATGTGATAAGGTTTAAAAATTCGATTAACAAACCCACTTTCTATCAAATTTAAAGTTCAGATTAAATAGGAGGAGCACTATTTATTGAATCCTCTTAATATTCGGTAAGAAAAATTTCGATTGGTAATTTGTAGGATCTTATTGTGTTCAATAGGCGGTTGATCTTTTTTTGATCCCGTTCTTTGTGTATTATAAGCAATATACCTGCTCTCTTCTTGGTCTGACGTGCATAATTCAGAGATTGTCCGATTGCTTCCGCCCACTTGGAGGCAAAGTCCACTTCTATAGCATGGGTACGGGTTATTATATCACACCTGCTTCCATCCTGCATAAGTACTTCGACATGCCCGCCATGATTTCTTGCAAAGAGATCCTGATAGTATCTTTCTTTTTTCTTAGCATGAAGAAAAAAGGGTATG